>Ga0209777_10001303_pt1 | contig 36823 bp, 20 predicted proteins | sample FrelakmetHBP12HB_FD_187147 | JGI IMG/M metagenome (GOLD analysis project Ga0209777, IMG submission 187147) | Freshwater lake sediment microbial communities from the University of Notre Dame, USA, for methane emissions studies -HBP12 HB (SPAdes)... | ecosystem: Environmental > Aquatic >...
TCCGATCTATGTCGTTCATCCGGATGAAGGTGTGAGAAATGACGATGGTGTGGTGAAAAAGTAATGGAACCGAATATTGTCATACTGGCAGGCGGCATTTCTTCCCGGATGAAGAAATCGGTCTCCGCGTCCGAAAAGATCGATACGGCGCTTCTCAGGGATGCTCAGGAGAAGTCGAAAGCGATGATCGGCGTAGGGGAGCGGCATCGGCCGTTTCTCGATTATCTCTTATACAATATCCGGGAATCGGGGTATCGCGACGTCGTGATTGTTGTCGGTGAGCGGGATCATACGCTTCGTGAGTACTACGGAAAAGCCGACCGCAACAACAGTTTCCACGGATTGACCATATCATACGCGATTCAGACCATTCCCGAAGGAAGAAGCAAGCCCCTCGGGACCGTCGATGCCGTCCAGCAGGCGCTCTTGCTTCGAACTGATTGGCGTGGAAAGAAGTTCACGGTGTGCAACAGCGACAACCTGTACACGCAGCGTGCGCTCACACTGCTGCTCCGGACGCCGCACAAGGGCGCGATGATAGATTACGACCGGCGTGCACTCCTGTTCGACCAGGATCGCATTGAACAATTTTCCGTCACAAAAAAGAATGCCGAAGGATTTCTGACAAATATCATCGAAAAGCCGTCGCGTGAAGAGATCGCACGAGCGACCGATGCAACCGGAAGAATCGGCGTCAGTATGAACATCTTCCGGCTGTCCTACGATATCATTTTGCCTGTCCTCGGGCGTGTCCCCCTCCACCCGATCCGTCAGGAAAAGGAATTGCCGATCGCGGTATCGATGATGGCTGCAGAAGACCCTACCTCAATGATGACAATCCCACTGTCAGAGCATGTGCCGGACCTGACTCATCCCGCGGACATCGTTCCTGTCCAGGAGTTTCTGAAGCGCGAATTTGCGGATTTTTCGTGGGATAAGCGGTGAGCAAAGTCGTCGCCAAATATCAGATTCGAAAGAAAAGAATTCTGAGAGCGCTTCTCGATCGGGGCGAGCTGTCGTTGACGAACCTCTCGCGCACGACAGGCATGAGTCTTCCAATGGTTTCGAGCGTGGTGGCATCGCTCAAGCGCGAGCAGTTTGTTCACGAATTCCGTGGGCGGAACAATGACGGAGTCGGACGTCCGCCGTTCGTCGCGAAGTTGAACGGGGAAGCGGGGTTTGTTCTTGGCATCGATATCGGCCACCTCAATACCAATATTGTCCTTTTGAACCTCGAACAGAAAGTTATTGCGGAACTCCACCATCCTTCGCTCTCCCTTGAGAACAGCGAAGAGATTATCGATAGTCTCAGCGAAGATATCGATGACATCGTCAAAGACGCACGGATCAATGCCGGCCGGCTGCTCGGGATCGGACTTTCCATCCCCGGGATTGTCAGAGGTCGTGAAGGTTTCAGCGAGACATATTTAAACTTTGGCCGGGAATCGGTGCGCAACGTTCTGCAAGAGCGCTGGAAGAAGCCGGTCGTGATCGAGCATGACGCGAAAGCGATGGCATTGGGCGAGCGTTGGTTTGGTGCGGCAAGGAATGTGTCGAGCGCTCTGTGTCTTAATATCGGTTGGGGTCTCGGATTGGGCGTCATCCTCGACGGTAAAATCTACTACGGTCGTGACGGTTACGCGGGAGAGTTCGGGCATCTCCAGGTCGTTCCGGGCGGACAGCTCTGTCAATGCGGCAAACGCGGGTGTCTGGAAACGGTGGCATCTGGGAGAGCGATTGCCGCTCTCGCGGAAAAACGTTTGCTGGAAGGAGCAGTATCAAAGCTCTCTGAAGCCGTGGAACCTGGAGGATCCGGGATCGATGCCGAGCAAGTGATACACTCCGCGATTGAAGGAGACCAGTTTGCCATCGAGATTCTCGAGGAAGCGGGTCGCTATCTCGGCGGCGGGGTCGCCATCCTTATTAATCTCTTTAATCCGGAACTGGTGATCCTCGGCGGAAGAGTTTCCGGGGCGAAACATTTTCTCCTCGATGCGATCCGCGCGACGGCGCTAAAACAATCTCTTGTCCAATTGAATCATGACGTTCGATTTGTGATTTCCGACCTCGGAACGAACGCCGGGGCGCTGGGTGTTGCCATGCTCGCCGCAAAAGACATTTTTGAAGTTGAACATCTGAATCCATCGGCGTATGTGTAGCCATCGGCATTTTACCCTCACCCCTGTCCCCTCTCCCAATGGGAGAGGGGAATCGAAGGGGTGAGGGTTGCGAGAGAAACGATAGAAGATTAAACATAGGGATTATCCAATGAAAAATTACATGCACGGACGTCTTTTTCTGTTGTGTTGTACTGTTCTCGTAACGTCGATGAGTCTGTTCGGTCAAAGATTCACGATTGAGAACGGGGAGTTTCTTGTCAATGGGAAGCCGTTCCAGATCATCGCCGGTGAAATGCACTATGCCCGTATACCGCCGGAATACTGGCGCGACAGGCTGCTGAAGGCGCGTGCTATGGGATTGAACACGGTGGCGACGTATGTCTTCTGGAATTTCCATGAGCCACAGCTGGGAGAATTCAACTTTGCCGGCGGGGCCGACGTGGCGCAATTTGTAAGAATCGCACAGGAGGTCGGTCTACTGGTCATTCTCCGGCCAGGACCCTACGCGTGCGCCGAGTGGGAATTCGGCGGCTATCCGTCGTGGTTGCTCAAAGAACACGACCTTAAGGTTCGCAGCGGAGACCCACGCTTCCTCAAGGAGTGCGACTTGTACATCCGGCGTCTTGGCCGGGAACTTGTGCCGCTACAGAATACCCACGGAGGACCGATCATCATGGTCCAGGTCGAAAATGAATACGGGTCATTCGGCAAAGACACCGTGTATGAGGGAGCGATTCGCGACATGCTCCGGAACGCGGGATTCGATGTTCCGTTGTTTACCGCCGACGGCCCGAGTCAATGCAAGAATGCCCATCTCGACGGTATCCTGCCTGCAATCAACGGAGACGACAATCCCCAATCGATTAGGGACACCGTCGATAAGTACAACGGCGGAAGTGGACCGTACTTCTCGCCTGAATTTTATCCCGGATGGCTGGACCACTGGGGCGAACGGCATTCCGTTTCTCCGGTCGATGAATTTATCGGCCGGTATGATACGCTGCTCATGAAAGGAATTTCGGTGAGTTTGTACATGTTCCACGGCGGAACGAATTTCGGTTTCATGAATGGTGCGAACCATGGCGGTCACTATCAGCCGCAGCCCACAAGCTACGACTACGACGCCCCGCTCGACGAAGCCGGTCGACCCACGCCGAAATATTACAAGTTCCGTGAAGTCATTGCAAAGTATCAACCCGGTAGCAGCAAGCTTCCCGACGTACCGCAATCGCCTTCAACGATCGAGATTTCACCCTTCACGCTGACAGAGAGCACGAGCGTATTCAATAATCTTCCCGACGCCATTCATTCGGAGGAACCCCTCTCAATGGAGGATGTCGGTCAATCGTACGGTTATATCCTCTACCGGACAACAATCACTTCACCCGATAGCGGGAACCTGGTCATCAAAGACCTGCGTGACTATGGAATCGTTCTCCTCAACGGAAGAAAGATCGCATCGCTCGACAGGCGTGACAAGCAGAACAAAATTGCCCTGAGCGCATCAACCGTTCCGTTAACGCTCGACCTGTTCATCGAGAACGGCGGAAGGATCAACTACGGCCATGAAATGCTGGATAACCGGAAGGGAATCACCGAATCTGTGAAGTTCAACGGAAAGGAACTGACCGGTTGGGATATTTTTCCGTTTCCATTGGAAGACATCTCTTCCATTCGATTCGCAGCGAAGGATGTCGGAGCAGCACCGGTGTTCTATCGCGGAACGTTTCCACTCGAGCGTCCCGGAGATACATTCCTCGATATGCGGGGTTGGGGAAAGGGATGCGTATGGGTCAACGGTCATAACCTGGGTAGATATTGGTACATTGGTCCGCAGCAGACGCTTTATCTTCCAGGTGTCTGGCTGAAACAGGGGGACAATCAGGTTGTGGTTCTGGAATTGGAGGAGCACTCTGTGTCTTCGATACGGGGGCTGAAAGATCCGATCCTGAATCAACTTGAGCCCGATCGCTTGAAACCCGCTTATTTCCCGCAACGCCAGGGAATCATTCGACTGCAGGCCGCCGATGTTGTGAAGGAAGGGTCGTTTGCCGATGGCGACGGACCCCAGGATTTCATGTTCGCTCCTGTGACGGGGCGCTATGTTTGTCTGCAATCACTTTCGTCACAAAGAAACGATCCGTTTGCCTCGATCGCGGAGCTCTACGTGCTCGGGGAAAATGGAAAATCGTTGCCGCGCGAGAAGTGGAAGGTCTTCGCCGTTGATTGTGAGGAGCTTCTCGCCGAGGACGGGCACGCCGAGAACGCGATTGACGATGACCCTGAAACGATCTGGCATACAACGTGGGGGAGCAGCAAGCCCCCCCATCCTCACTACATCGTGATCGACATTGGAGGGCTGGAGAACATCGGCGGTTTCAGATATTTGTCCCGGAGCGGTGATGCGCCCGGAAAAATCAAGGAATTCAAGTTTTACGTCCGGCAACAACCATTTGAGACAGTGAATTAATTTCCCCATTCCAGGTGACAAAGAACCTCATTCATATGGCAGAATTGAATCTCGTAAGAAAACTCCGATGGATTCTCATATCCATCATGACGGGCTGTTGCATCGCCTTTGGACAGGTCTCGGAAAAGCACAACCTGCATTTCAATGCGCTCGCGACGTCATGGGACGAGGGTATTCCGTTGGGGAACGGACTCATTGGCGCGCTTGTCTGGCAGAAAGGGGGCCATCTGCGCTTCTCGCTTGACCGGTCGGATCTGTGGGATTTGCGGCCTGTCAAAGAATTTGAGAGACCGGAATTCCGATACTCATGGGTTCGTGAGCAGGTACTCAAGAAAGACTATAAACCGGTCCAGGACCTTTTCGACCGGCCGTATGACCGCGACCCGGCACCGACGAAAATTCCCGCTGGCGCGCTGGAGTTCGATATCTCGGCGCTTGGTGAAGTCGCATCCGTGGAGCTCTCTCTCGATGATGCGGTGTGTACCGTAAAATGGAAAAACGGCGCGCGCCTCACAACATTCATTCACGCCGGCAGATCTCTGGGGTGGTTTCATTTTGAGAATCTTCCAGCGATGTTGAAGCCCACACTCGTTCCGCCGCCGTACGGCACTGCACACGATTCCGCGACGACAGAAGTGAATTCACTGAACACCTCCGATTTACAGCGGCTCGGATACCCCGTGCCGGAAGTGAAGTATCAGGAAACTTCGTCGTCGTTCCATCAAGAATGCTATGGAAGATTGTCCTATGATGTGAGCGTGAGGTGGATTCAATTGAACCCAACCACGCTGGACGGTGTCTGGAGTATCTCTTCCAGGGGATCGCCATATTCGTCGGCGATGAGCGCGGATCGAATGACAGCGAGTGCGATTGCTCGGTCCTATTCCGGCGAATTCAAATCTCACGCTGAATGGTGGAAGAACTATTGGAGCATGTCCTCAGTTTCCCTTCCGGATTCCGTGTTGGAGCGACAATGGTATCTCGAGATGTACAAGTTTGGGGCTGCGGCGCGAAAAGGCGCCCCGCCCATCACGCTCCAGGCAGTATGGACCGCCGATAACGGAAAGCTCCCTCCGTGGAAAGGCGATTACCATAACGACCTCAACACGGAATTGAGTTACTGGCCGTCGTATGCAGGGAATCATTTAGAAGAAGAACGATCATTTCTCGATTGGCTCTGGCAAAATAGACCCGAATTCCTTCAATATACACGAACATTCTTTGGGACAAGCGGATTAAACGTTCCCGGAGTGTGTACCCTGACCGGACAACCGATGGGTGGATGGATCCAGTATTCATTTTCACCGACGATGTCGGCATGGCTGGCGCAGCATTTCTACTGGCATTGGCGGTACAGCATGGACAGGGAATTCCTCGAGACGCGTGCTTACCCATGGATCAAGGCCGTTGCTACTCACCTTGACGAACTTTCGGTCAAAGGGGCGGACGGGATACGAAAACTGCCGCTGAGCTCATCGCCGGAAATCAACGATAACGACATCACCGCATGGTTCCAGGAAACCACGAATTATGACCTTGCCTTAATCCGAAACCTCTACGCCTCCGCCGCTGAACTTGCCGGTGAGCTTGGGAAAAATGCTGAAGCTCAAAAGTGGAGGTCGATTCTGTCGCAGTGGCCGCAGCTTGCCGTTTCGGAGGATGATGGGCGTTTGCTGGTTGCCCCCGGCATGCCGCTCAAAGAATCCCACCGGCATTTCTCACATTTGATGGCAATCTATCCGCTGGGAATCGTGGACTGGGGAAATGGAGACGCCGACCGGAGAACCATCCGGTCAAGCATTGCTGAGCTGAAACGTCTCGGACCCGGCTGGTGGTGCGGATACTCGTACAGTTGGTTCGGGTGTCTGGCCGCGTGCGCACGGGACGGAGAAACGGCCGCGGAAGCTCTTCGTACCTTTGCGACCTGTTTCTGCCTTCCGAACAGTTTTCATGTGAACGGAGACCAATCAGGAACCGGGAAATCAAAAATGACATACCGGCCCTTTACGCTCGAAGGCAATTTCGCCTTCGCCCAGGGGATACATCAAATGCTTCTCCAGAGCAATAACAAGGTGATCAGAATTTTTCCTGCGGTACCCGAAGGCTGGGGCGACATTTCGTTCAGCCATCTGCGTGCGGAAGGAGCGTTTCTCGTTTCTGCACGTAAAGAAAAAGGGAAAATAGTCGAGGTTGACGTTTACCCCGAGCAGGGCGGAGTGCTACGATTGGAAAATCCGTTCGGCTTGGGAAAATACAAAGTTGAAGGAATCCCTATGATGGAGATCAAAACCATTGAAAATGTTCTCGAGGTCAGGACGCTGAAAGACAAAGAAATACATTTCAAATCAAAATCAGAGTAGGTTCCATATGCCGGAGAGACCATCGTTTCTTCTTATCGCGTTCCTGCTCGTCGTCATCCCCGTCGCAACTCTGGCGCAACTGAGGGTAAATTTTTACCCATACCACAAAGGAGACATCAGACAGTATCGTTCGGTGTATACAGGCCAACTAATCTACATCGACTACACAGATTCCGTTAAAATTGATTCACTTTCGAAGGATATATTTGTCTTCGGAAGGAATGTAACCGGCAGCACGAATCCTCATGAGTGGAGGATTGATTCATTAGACAATTTATACAACATGAAGTTCCAGTCTCAGTATGTTCGATATAAACTTCTCGCAGATAGTGGAGATAGCTGGCAAGCAGGCGTTGTTAGTGATACTGTTCCAGTAATAGTTACAGTGACGAATGTGTATCAAGGTTATGTATTTGGAGTGCTAACAACAGTGAAAGTTTTTCAATTTGTTGTGCAAAATCCCCCCCCTCAAGCTCCATTCTGGTTGGGCAATGATTATTTGGCTAGTGGCTTCGGGTTAATCGGAACTGATGTTGAGCCATCCGACAGTTATTATCTCTCTGGGGCAGTCATCGATACCACCCATTATGGCGTGATGGTGTCTGTGAAAGGGGATAACTCTTTACCTCCCTCATTTGATATTTTGAGAAACTATCCTAACCCCTTCAATAACGCAACCGTCATTACCTATACGATCTCGACGGATGATCATGTAAACATCACTATTTATGATCTACTCGGTCGGCTAGTGAGAACACTCGTCGATGAGAGAAAACAAAAAGGAAGTTACAATATTTATTTCAGCGTAGATAATCTTACGAGCAACGCGTATTTCGTCGTCTTGAGAAGCAATTCACGAACTCTAATTCACAAAATGCTTCTCATCAAATAAGCCTTGGATATATTGAAAAGTGATCTATGAAAACGAGTTCTATTGTTTCTCTAGTTCTGATTTCTTCTTGTCTTGCAATTGCCCAACTGAGCGAGCATCTCGGCAATTTCAAGCAATTCCAGAAAACTGAACACGGGGTTCTCATCACCGCCGACAACGCGAAGATGCTTTTGACCATGTATTCACCGGATATTATTCGTGTGCGAGTGGTTCGCGGAGAGTTCGCGAGGGATTTCTCGTACGCGGTGGTCAAAAGTGCGGATGGAGGTTTTTCAAATATTGAAGAGGATGCAACAGGGCTCGTAGCTTCTACGACGACATTGAAAGTTTCGGTGACGAAAAACCCGCTGAGACTCCATTTTCTCACGAAGGACGGAAAACCTATCAACGAGGATGATGCCGGGTTGGGAATTGCCTGGCAGGGAACGGACGTGACCTGTTACAAGAAGCTCTTTCCCGATGAGCGGTTCATCGGTTTGGGCGAAAAGACGGGGCGGCTCGACCGCCGTGGAAGCTCCTACGTCAATTGGAATACAGACCACTACGCCTACAGCCCCAAGGATGATCCGCTGTACACTTCGACACCGTTCTACATCGGACTCCATGATCGCCTGACGTATGGAATTTTCTTCGATAACACGTATCGAACAACATTCGATTTCGGGGCCTCGACCGATAATCAAATTTCGAGTTTCTCGGCGGTCGACGGCGAAATGAACTATTATTTCCTGGGCGGGCAATCGGTGGCAAAAATCCTGGAGGAATACACATACCTCACGGGAAGAATGAGCATGCCTCCGTACTGGAGCCTCGGGTACCAGCAATGCCGGTGGAGTTATTATCCGGACGCTGAAGTACTGAACCTCGCCCGCACGTTTCGCCAGAAAAAGATTCCTGCCGACGTCATCTATCTCGATATTCATTACATGGACGGGTACAAGATCTTCACATGGAATCCCGAGCGATTTCCTCATCCGAAGGAAATGATCGACACGCTGAAGTCGCTGGGGTTTCATGTCGTCACGATCGTCGACCCGGGGATCAAGATTGAGAACGGTTACTTCGCTTATGATGAGGGTGTGAAGAACGATTATTTCCTGAAGTATCCCGGCGGTCAACCGTATATCGGGAGTGTTTGGCCCGGGAGATGCAACTTCCCCGATTTCACGAGACCGGAAGTCCGGGAATGGTGGGGGAAATCGTTTATTCATTTGATCGAGCCCGGCGTCGAGGGATTCTGGAATGACATGAATGAGCCCGCGGTCTGGGGGCAGCATGTTCCCGACCTCGTTCAAGCCGATTATGAGGGAGGTAAATCCACCATGCGACAGGCGCACAACGTGTACGGCATGCAGATGGCGCGCGGCACGTTCGAGGGAACGGAATCGTTGTTTCATGGAGACCGTACGTTCGTCCTCACGCGCGCGGCCTATTCGGGGATTCAAAGGTACGCTGCCGTCTGGACGGGAGACAACGTCCCGAGCGACGACCACATGCTGCTTGCCGTTCGCCTCGTGAACAGCATGGGATTGGCGGGCATTGCCTTCGCGGGGCCGGACATCGGCGGATTCTCGGGCGACGCGACGCCGGAGTTATTCCAGCGGTGGCTTTCCATCGGAGTGTACACTCCATTTTTCCGAAATCACAAACAGAATGGAATGAAGCGGCAGGAACCGTGGTCGTTCGGAGAGGACGTCGAGGAGGTGTCCCGGGCGGCGATCAACCATCGTTATGAAATGCTGCCCTATCTCTATTCGGCATTTTTTCAATCCTATCAAAGCGGCCTGCCGGTGGAACGAACGCTTGCCATCGATTACTCGTTTGATGAGCAAGTCTATTGGGATCAGTACCAGAATGAATATCTGTTCGGCGACAATTTCCTGATTGCGCCTGTTGCCAGTACTGAAGAATACGACAAAGTATATTTGCCGGAAGGCGAATGGTACCGCTACGGGAGCGACAAGCTCTATGATGGAAGCACATCCGTGGTGGTGGAGTCGCCGTTGAACGATCTGCCCGTCTTTGTCAGAGCCGGTGGTATCATTCCCCTGCAATCGGTTGTCCAGTGCACACGGGAATTGCCGTCGGACACGTTGCACCTGCATGTCTTTTTCGGCAAGACAGGCACCTCATTCATGTATTACGAAGACGATGGAAAAACACTCGATTACAAAAAAGGCGTTTATCATAAGAGAATCATCTCATTCAACCCCGGTCAAAAACAAATTGTTCTCCACGAAGCTGAAGGCAATTTTACGACGAAATTCAAGACAATAGATTTGATTCTCCATAATTTCAAGAGTGTCGGTCAGGTCGCAGTCTCAGGAAAGAAGATGAGTCTGAACGCGGACAAACAAAATGGGAACATAAAGCACGTAGTCTTTGAGAATTCGGTCAAAGAGATTGTGGTCAAATGGTGAGAGAGAACTCGAATAATGGCAGTGCTTCGATTTGAATCGTGTCGTCCATGCGGAACCCCTCTTTGATTCTCCCCTATTAGGGGAGAGTGCCAAGACAGCAAAAACATCCTCCCCTAACAGGGGAGGATTATAGGAGGAGTTGAACTCAGTACAAAAATTGAAATGATGCACTATTTGAACCACATCGTCAGCAAACAGAAAGGATCTTCGATCATGAACAAGTACAGATTATTATCAGCTGTCCTCTTCATCACTTTCAGCATCATATCGAATCAGCGGTCCCTGAATGCCCAGATGCTGGATCCGGCGATCGACCGAAACGATGAGCCGTTCTGCTATTACAGTCGCCCGACGGATGTTATCGGTGTGATGGATGGACGATGGGGAACGCTCGTCTCCCCGGAGGGTTATCTCTACACCGGGTTTGGAGAGTTGATGTTCTTCACGGGGAATCCACCGGAGCCCGTCCACCAGAGAGTCAAGACATTATACAAAGGCTACCTGCCCGTCATTGAATACAAATTTGAGCGCGATGGCGTGATGTATCAATTCACGATGTTCGCGGCCACGCTGGACGGGAAACCGGAGAGTCCATTGATGAATTTCATCCGAGTGAGCCTGAAGAATGAAGGTAAGGTGCAGCGTACCGCACATCTCGGTGTCGGTGTGCGGTATCAGAACGAGTCAAACACATTGTGGGGAACGGGAGACAACAGGTTCACCAGGCCCCGGAAGTCGAAGTATCCCGGCGGATATGATCAGGCAGGGGTCGAGTTCAGCAAAGATTGGGTGTACGGCTTTTCGGGAGACGCCTTCCTGCGTGACGGCAAAGTGTTCTACCTCTTCCCGCCCGCGCCGGAAGAAATGATGACGCTGAAAACGGGTTATAATGATGTTCATGACCTGACTGCGAGAAAACTTGGTGTGCTACCGACGACGCCTGTTGGAATCGCTCTCTACCATTGTACGCTCAAGCCGAACCAGGAAAAGGTTCTCGATTTCAAGATGCCCTACGAACCGCTACAGGCCGATACATCGCCCGTCGCCCGGCTCCGTGATGCAAAATTTGATGATTACTTTGATCGGACGGTCGATTTCTGGGAGAATATTTTCAAACGCGGAATCGAGATTTCCTTGCCCGAGGAGAAAGTCGTCAACACATTCAAATCGAATCTCGTGTACGACCTCATTGCGCGCAATAAGGTGGATAGTTTCTACGTTCAAACGGTGAACGATTTCCACTATCACGCATTCTGGCTGCGAGATGGATCGTACATCATCCGTATGTATGATCTCTCCGGTTATCATGACATCGCGCGCCAGTGCCTTGACTTCTTCCCGCGCTGGCAGAAGGACGACGGGAACTACGTGTCGCAGGGCGGTCAGTTCGACGGTTGGGGACAGGCAATGTGGGCCTATGGCCAGCATTACCGCATCACGCACGACAAAGCTTTTGCCGAAAATGTTTTTCCTTCGATTCAGAAAGCCGTCGCGTGGCTCCACAAAGCACGACAGGATGACCCGCTGCATATTATGCCGGCGACGAGTCCCGGGGACAACGAGGATATTACCGGACATGTTACCGGTCATAATTTTTGGGCACTGGCAGGACTGAAAAATATTATCGCACTTGCGGAAGGGATCGGAAGAAGCGACGACGCCACGACGTTCCAGAAGGAATACGACGACTACCGGGCGACGCTCGTGGATGTTCTTCACAAGGTCACGGCGAAAACGGGAGGTTACATGCCGCCGGGACTTGATTCTCTCGGCGGGCAGGATTGGGGAAACATGCTTTCGGTGTATCCCGAAATCACTCTCGACCCGCATGATACAATGGTGACCGCCACTCTCAACATGACCCGGGCGAAGTACAAAGAGGGGATCATGACCTACGGGGACGGAAGGTGGCTGCACCATTATCTCACGATGAAGAATACCGAGACGGAAGTTGTTCGCGGCGACCAGCAGATGGCGATGGAGGAGCTTTATGCAATGCTCGTCCATACGAGCGCTACGCATGCCGGTTTCGAATTCTGCATCCTTCCCTGGAGTACAAGGGATTTCGAGATGAATCTGACGCCGCACGGCTGGTTTGCGGCCAAGTTCCGCGCTCTCCTCCGGAACATGCTTGTCCGCGAACAGGGAAAAGAATTGCACGTCTTCTCCTGCATTTCTCCTGAATGGATCAAGGACGGAGCCACCATCGCGGTCCGGCGCGCGCCGACTAATTTCGGTCAGGTGAATGCCGAACTGAAATGTACCCAGGGGATGGCGTTTCTGACATTCAAGAACGAATTCACCGATGCGCCTGAGGCAATTGTTCTTCATCTGCCGTGGTTTGTGCGTGTTTCCTTAATCCATGCCGATGGAAAAGCCGTCGCCGGTAAAGGTCCCGCGGTGACGTTGCCGGCCGGCACAAAGCGGGTTCAGATCGAATGGACCATGAAACCGGAATCGCCTCCCCTCAGCTATACGATTGCCGTTGAGAATTATAAGAAGGAATATCGAAAGCGCTATGAGGAGTTTCTAAAAACCGGAAAATAGGAGATCGAAGGAAATACAAATATGAGTAAACTCTGGATATCACGGCCGCTGTTCCTGGCCACGATCGTTTTCGTGGCGGCTGTGGTTGTGTCAAATGGAGTGGCACAACCGCATGGGCCCATAATTGTCAAAGTTGCCTGTATTGGAAACAGCATCACGTATGGCTCCGGAATTCAGGATAGACAGAAGAATTCTTATCCCGCTCAACTTCAGAGGATGCTCGGCCGGGGTTGGGAAGTGAAGAACTTCGGGAGTAGCGGCAGGACACTTCTCAAGAAGGGCGATTATCCTTACTGGAAAGAGAAGGAGTTCAAGGATGCTAAAGCGTTCAACCCGGATTTCGTCATCATTGAGCTGGGGACAAATGATACAAAGCCCTGGAATTGGAAATACAAGGACGATTTTATTTCCGACTACGAAAGTTTCATTCATGAGTTTGGAGATCCTCCGTATAATCCACCCATCTATATTTGTATTCCCGTTCCTGCTTTTCCCGGTGACTGGGGAATCAGGGACTCGGTAATCAAGGCGGATGAAATTCCATTCATAAGAAAGATCGCTGCTCACACACTAGCTTCCATTATCGACCTTTATTCGGCGTTCGAAGGCAAACCAGGTTTCTTTCCCGACAAAGTCCATCCCAACGAAGACGGTGCCAGAGAGATGGCCAGGGTTGTTTACAATACGCTGGTCAAAGATCTTCGTCGGACAGGGGCGCCTGAACCACTTGCTCCTATTCCCTCTGTCCGACAGCTTGCATGGCAGGACATGGAGTACGAGGGATTTTTCCATTTCAGCATGAACACATTCACCGACAGGGAATGGGGCTACGGCGATGAACCTGAATCGAAGTTCAACCCGACTGATTTCAATGCGGATGAAATCGTTCGCACGGCAAAGGATGCCGGTATGAAAGGAATTGTCGTTACGTGTAAGCACCACGATGGTTTTTGTCTCTGGCCATCGAAGTTCACAGAGCATTCCGTGAAGAACAGTCCGTGGAAGAGCGGCAAGGGCGATATCGTCGCCGAGTTTTCGGACGCCTGTCGCAAGTACGGATTGAGATTCGGCGTGTATCTTTCGCCGTGGGACCGCAATAACAAGGACTATGGGAAGCCCGAATATATCGCATACTATCGCAATCAGCTCCGCGAGTTGTTGACGAACTATGGCAACATATCAGAGGTCTGGTTTGATGGCGCGAACGGCGGTGACGGCTACTACGGCGGCGCGCGCGAAACTCGTACCATCGACCGCAAAACCTATTACGCCTGGAAGGACACGTGGGCGCTGGTGAGAAAGCTCCAGCCGAATGCGGTGATGTTCAGTGATGTCGGTCCGGATATACGCTGGGTGGGCAACGAGAGCGGGTACGCCGGCGAGACCTGCTGGTCGATGTACAGCCCAAAGGGAGAAAAGGGCGATTCACCGGCGCCGGGGTACACGAAGTACGATGAAGCGGTCGAAGGACATCGTGACGGCACCTCGTGGCTTCCGCCGGAGTGCGATGTTTCCATCCGTCCGGGATGGTTCTACCATGCGAGTGAGGATACACTGGTGAAATCGCCCGCACAATTGTTTGAGCTGTACTTTCAATCGGTGGGCCGGAATGGCGTGCTGCTGCTCAACGTTCCGCCGGATCGACGCGGACGCCTGCACGAGAATGATGTAAAGGCATTGATGGGATTCAAGAAATTGATGGATGAGACATTTGCCCGGAATCTTGCAAAAGGTGCGACTGCATCCGCGACCGATGTCCGGGGAAATGATGATCACTTCGGTGCCCATAATGTGCTCGACCGAAATCATGATACGTATTGGGCTGCGAGCGACAGCGTTGGTTCGGCGTCGATCACGTTTGACCTGAAGCAGCCGGCGGAATTCAATGTTATCATGATCCAGGAATACATTCTGCTGGGACAGAGAGTCGAGAAATTTTCTATTGAAGTATGGAACGATAGAGGATGGAAAAAGGTGGCTGACGGCACGACAATCGGTCACAAGCGATTGCTCAGAATTTCAACGGTCAGGACGGACAAGGTTCGATTGAATATTTTGAAGTCACGGGCGTGTCCGACGGTTTCAGAATTTGGATTGTACAAATCTCCGGAGATGTAATTGATGCAGTGGCATTTCATTAAGAATGTGCGCGAATAAATTATTCAGTGATGTTACGCATTGGAATCGACTTCCTGCGGGAAAAGATTACTCCGGACTTGAATGAACTCAACCCCCACCCATCCCTCCCCCTTCTCTATCGATAGAGAAGGGGGAGGGCACGGGAGAGGGATGAGTTCGGTTCTTACGGAGTAGTAACAGACCGTATTCAATTTGGCGCATAACATCAATTGTTCATTAAGATAAATTTGTTTTGGGGTTCATGACCGGCACCATCTTTAACATCCAGCGCTTCTCTGTGAATGACGGACCGGGCATCCGCACAACGGTTTTTCTAAAGGGATGTCCGCTTCGCTGCGCATGGTGTCACAATCCTGAATCGATCTCTCCGGAGAAAGAGCTCATGCTGCATGAAGACCGGTGCATCCGGTGCGGTGACTGCGTTGCCGTCTGCGAGCAGCATGCGGTGCGGTCTCACGACGGCGGATTTGTTACTGACCGGGAAAAATGCATCCAGTGCGGCCGCTGCCTGGATGTTTGCTATGCCGAAGCACGGGTTCTCATGGGCAAGGAGGTGACAACGGATGAGGTGATGAATGACCTTGTCAAAGACACGGTCTTCTTTGACCAGTCGTCCGGGGGCGCGACATTTTCGGGAGGAGAGCCGTTGCTGCAACATGAGTTTCTGATCTCTCTTCTCGAAGCGTGTAAAGGTAAATCCATCCACACCGCCGTCGATACCTCGGGCTACACATCAGCGGATATTCTTCGGGATGTCAGCCGGTTTGTCGATCTTTTTCTCTACGATGTGAAGACGCTTGACGATGCGGTTCACAAAAAGTTCACCGGCGTGTCCAACCGGCGTATTCTTGAAAATCTCGGGCTACTTGTTAAATGGGGAAAGAATATTATCGTCCGTGTGCCAATTATTCCTGGAATTAATGACAATTCCGAAGAACTTCGGCGTATCAGTGTCTTTGTTGGATCTCTCAAAAATATTCAGGAAATTCATCTGTTGCCGTACCATCGGTCAGGAACAGAAAAATATCGACGCCTTGGTAGGGAATATCCATTCGGTGAAGTGCAACAGCCGTCCCCGGAGAATTTGACGATGATTGCGAGTGAATTACGGCAATTTGTTCCCAAGGTCACTGTGGGCGGGTAGCCGGGACAGGGTTGTTCATGGCTAATGAATTGCAGAAAATTATCAAGGGACTATATGACAGACCGTGTAAAACAATTGCGTGACCAAAGTTTAACCGCCGTTCCGGTCGTTTCGCCTGAGCGCGCACAGCTAGTAACGGATTTCTACAGGAATACAGGGGCTTTCTCAGCACCGGTAACGCGCGCGCATGCATTCAGAACGATCATGGAGAAAAAGACCGTATGCATCAATGAGGGTGAGTTGATCGTCGGTGAACGCGGTCCGGCGCCGAAGGCAACCTACACCTATCCCGAAATCTGCTGCCACAGCCTGGAGGATTTATCTGTCCTCAATGGGCGCGAGAAAACGCCGTTCAAGGTCGATGATGAAACACGCAGACTCTACCGGGAAGAATTCATCCCGTTCTGGAGCGGGAAGACTCAGCGCGACAAAATCTTCTCCGAGATGACAGATGAGTGGAAAAGGGCGTATGAGGGCGGGATCTTCACGGAGTTCATGGAGCAGCGAGCTCCGGGCCACACCGTCCTCGATGACAAGATTTACCGCAAGGGGATGCTGGATTTCAAAGAGGACATCGCGAAACAGTTGAAGTCGCTTGACTATCTCAACGACCCCGAAGCGTACGGGAAGCAGGAAGAGCTGAAGGCAATGATGATCTGCGCCGACGCGATCGTCACGCTTGCCAATCGTTATGCCGACAGATTGCACGACCTTGCAGCGCGAGAGAAAAAAGCGGAGCGGAAAAAGGAACTGGAGTTGATGGAGCGCGTATGCCGGCAAGTCCCCGCACACGCGCCGCGGAACTTCTGGGAAGCGCTGCAATCCTACTGGTTTGTTCACCTTGGCGTCGTGACGGAGCTGAACCCGTGGGACGCGTTCAACCCCGGCCGATTCGACCAGCACTTCTTTCCATTTTATAAAAGAGGTCTGGAAGATGGCTCGCTTACCCGGGAGATGGCCGGAGAGTTGCTACAATGCTTCTGGGTTAAATTCAACAACCAGCCGGCACCGCCGAAAGTGGGAGTCACTGCCGCCGAAAGCGGGACGTATACCGACTTCGCGACGATCAATTCCGGCGGCCTGCGAGCGGACGGCAGCGACGGCGTCAATGAATTAACATATCTTGTACTGGATGTCATCGATGAAATGAGGCTGGTGCAGCCGAGTTCAAATATCCAGTTGAGCAAAAAAAATCCAGATGAATTCCTGAAACGCGCATGCAAAATCATCCGGAAGGGATGGGGACAGCCCTCCGTATTCAATGCAGATGTCGTTGTGGAAGAACTTCTGCGACAGGGTAAGTCGATTGAAGACGCGCGCATGGGCGGAACGAGCGGATGCGTTGAGACGGGCGCTTTTGGAAAAGAAAGCTATATCCTCACCGGTTATTTTAACCTTCCGAAAGTGCTGGAAATTACCCTTCATAATGGTTACGATCCGCGCACAAAGAAAAAATGCGGCATCGAGACGGGCAACCCGGCATTGTTCCGGTCGTTTGAGGAATTGATGGATGCCTTCAAACGACAGATGAAATATTTCATCGATATCAAGGTGAGAGGGAACAACGTGATCGAGCGACTGTACGCAGAATATCTGCCGGTACCGTTTCTCTCGATTCTCATCAATGATTGCATAGCGAAGGGGAAGGATTACAACGATGGCGGCGCGAGGTACAATACGAACTACATCCAGGGAGTCGGTATCGGAACGATCACGGATTGTCTCTCATCGATAAAATACCATGTGTTCGAGGACCGGAAGATATCGATGACCGACATGTTAAAGATGCTCGCGGCGGATTTCCAAGGATTCGAAAAGACACGTTTGCTTCTCCTCAATAAGACTCCAAAGTACGGCAACGACGATGAAGACGCCGATAGTCTTATGCGGCGTGTTTTCGATCTGTACTATGACGAGGTGAACGGCAGGCCCAACACCAAAGGCGGCGTTTATCGCATCAACATGCTGCCGACCACGTGTCATATATACTTCGGTTCTGTCACGGGCGCCACACCGGATGGGCGGAAAGCGGGAATGCCTCTTTCCGAAGGGATTTCACCCGTTCAGGGCGCCGACAGAAAGGGTCCCACTGCCGTGTTGAAATCTGCGAGCAAGATGGATCACGTGCGGACGGGTGGAACGCTGCTCAATCAGAAATTCAGTCCATCGATTCTCGACGGAGACAAAGGTATCGATAATCTTTCGCACCTGGTGCGGTCCTATTTCACGCTCGGCGGGCATCATATTCAATTCAATGTGGTCACCGCTCAGACCCTGCGGGAAGCTCAGGCCGCTCCGGAAAAGTACCGGGACCTGATTGTCCGTGTCGCGGGTTACAGCGATTATTTCTGCGACCTGAGCAAGACGCTGCAGGACGAGATCATTGCAAGGACGGAGCACCAGGCGTTGTAGGTGATATCATGTTTCTCATTCAGGTTGATGTCGTTCTTAAATCTTGATGACGCTCACAGCTCATCCCGAATACGAGAAACGGGGAAGGGGTGAGGGTAAAAAGCTAGAAGCCAAAGGCTAAAAGCCAAAAGCAAGGAGTCAGAACCAGGAACAAATGACAGAGAACGAATTACGAACAACTAAGTAGTCAGAAGACAGAATTAAGCTTCCGGCATGATTGCGGACTCGAATAATCATTTCCAATAGAGGAGATTCAATACTATGCTCGTCATCGTTAAGAAGAATTATGATGAAATAAGCAAAGAGGCGGCTCAAATCGTCGCCGACCGGCTTCGCCGAAAACCCAATATGGTGCTGGGTCTTGCCACCGGCAGCACTCCGCTCGGATTGTACAAAGAGCTTATCCGGATACACAAGAAAGAGGGACTGGATTTTTCGAAGGTAACGACATTCAATCTTGACGAGTATGTCGGCCTGCCCCCGACCCATCGCCAGAGTTACAATTATTTCATGTACCAGAACCTCTTCAAGCATATCAACATTCCTCAGCATGCCATTCACGTTCCCGATGGCATGGCCCATGACATCGACGGGTTCTGCGACTGGTACGAGCAAGAAATGCAGAGGTTCGGTGGAATCGACCTGCAGGTTCTCGGCATTGGCGCAAACGGACATGTAGCCTTCAACGAGCCGGGCTCGTCGCTCGGCTCTCGAACACGAGTGAAAACGCTTACGCAAGAGACTCGGCAAAACAACGCCCGATTCTTCAAAGGCAAAGAGGAAGTACCCAGGTATGCCATTACGATGGGGATAGGCACCATCATGGATGCAAAGGAATTGATCATGCTGGCGACTGGTTCGGGTAAGGCTGATGCAATAAAGGCTGCGGCTGAAGGTCCGCTCACCTCCCAGTGCCCGGCATCGGTCGTCCAATTGCATCGAAAGACATTTGTCATCGTTGACAAAGAGGCAGGCGCGAAATTGACGGGCCTGTACCCCGGCTCGTGGAAATCATCGTTCACGCTTGCGCGGTAGAGAAAACGTGAAGTCACAAACCCGGGGTCAAGCAAGGCGACCCCGAAGCAATGTCAAAAATAACCGGGAGTATGTATGAAAGGTATTATCAATATCCTTCTTGCGGCTTGCTTCGTTCTTGGCACACAGAGACTTTTTTCACAGGACTACCTCCATGAATCCAAAACCGACCGGGACGCGCGCATGGAATGGTGGCGCGAAGCCCGCTTCGGCTTGTTCATCCATTGGGGACTGTATTCTATCCCCGCGGGTGAATGGAAAGGGAAAACAGATTACGGCGAGTGGATCCGTACATCGGCAGAGATTCCTCTGGAAGAGTACGACAAGTTCGTCAATCAGTTCAATCCGGTCAAGTTCAACCCGGACGAATGGGTGCGGATGGCGAAAGATGCGGGGATGAAATATATCACCATCACTTCAAAACATCACGACGGTTTTTGTCTGTTCGACTCAAAGTACACGGACTTCAATGTTATGCATACGCCGTTCAAACGGGATATTCTCAAAGAACTTTCGGATGCGTGCCATAAGGCGGGCATCAAGATGTGTTTTTACCATTCCATCATGGACTGGCATTATCCCGATTATTTGCCTCGGAGGAATTGGGAAACGACAAGGTCGACGGAAGGCGCGAACTTCGACCGGTATGTCCGGCACATGGAAGACCAGCTCAAGGAATTGCTGACCCATTACGGCGATATCGGCGTGCTTTGGTTTGACGGTGAGTGGGAATCGACCTGGAATCCCGACTACGGCAATGATCTCTACAACTATGTCCGGGGGCTGCAGCCGAGCATCATTATTAACAATCGGGTCGGCGCGGGCCGGTCGGGAATGGAAGGCATGACCAAAGGCGCCGAATTCGCTGGCGACTTTGGCACACCGGAACAGGAAATCCCCGCCACCGGTATCCCGGATGCCGATTGGGAAACCTGCATGACGATGAACGACCATTGGGGATACAACCGGGCAGATATGAATTTCAAGTCAACAAAGGAATTGCTCCGGATGGTTGCAGATATCGCCTCGAAGGGTGGAAATTTTCTGCTGAACATAGGCCCGACATCTGAAGGTTTGTTCCCTCCGACAAGCGTCCAGCGGCTGAAAGAAATCGGAAGCTGGATGAAAGTCAACGGCGAAGCGATCTATGCAACGAAGGCGAGTCCATTTAAGCAACTCGATTGGGGTCGATGCACGCAGAAGCTCATTGCTGGCGGCTCACGGCTCTACTTGCACGTCTTCGACTGGCCCGCCGACAGTAAGCTCGTGGTACCGGGAATTTTTAACGAAGTGAAGAAGGCATATCTGCTCGCGGACGCGCAGAAGACTGCCCTGGACGTCGGTCGCAACGAAGATGCTCTTGTGGTCAGCGTCCCGGTGAAGGCGCCCGACACAATCAATACCGTCATCGTCATGGACGTTGAGGGTAAGGCCGACGTGAGCAATCCGCCGAAAATCTCCGCCGATTTTGACATCTTTGTTGACAATCTTCCTGTCTCACTGAAATCCGACCGTGAGAATGTCGAGATCCGGTATACGCTGGATGGAAGTGTCCCTTCGACCAACTCGCCATCGGTAAGCGGACCGGTACAATTAACGACGACGACGGTCGTTTCAGCGCGCTGCTTCCGCGGCGGCAAGCCGGTGAGCGGCACATCACAAATGAAATTCACGAAAGTCTCAACGCTTCCGGCCGTAGAACTTGGCGGTTTGACCGGCGGCATCAGGTATGCGTACTATGAAGGGAACTGGGATAGCCTGCCGGATTTTCGGACCCTGAAACCTCTCAAAGAGGGCACTCTTTCCGGTTTCGATTTGTCTCCGAAAAAACAGCCGGAATATTTTGGGTTTGTGTACACCGGCTACATTAGAATTCCGAGGGATGGCGTTTACGCCTTCTTCACAGCTTCAGACGATGGTAGCCGATTATATATCGGAGACTCGCTGGTCGTCGACAATGACGGTCTTCACGGAATGGATGAACGCAAAGGTGTGATCGCGCTAGCTGCCGGGTTCCATCCACTTCGTGCAGCGTTTTTCCAGAAAACCGGCGGAGTCGGGCTCAATGTTTCCTATATGGGACCGGGGATTGAAAAGCAGGTTGTGCCGGCCGGAGTTTTATTCTACCAAAAGTGAAAATAGCCCATGCATTCTTCCTTTCTGTCCGCGGCTGTCCAGAAAGCAAGCCATCCGTCATCCCGACGTGCTCTTGGTCAGGATCCGACGCGAAGCGTCGTCCCGACATGCTTCTGGTCGGGATCTATGCGTTGGTTGCCCACGTTTAGATGCTGACCAGAAGTGAGCGCCTTTGGCGCCATCCCGCTCCGCGGGAAATGTCAGCAAGACGCTGGGACTTACAGGACAGCCTCGTACGGTGAGGCCACAGTTCATCCTATATCACACTTTAAGAACAAAAAGGACTGATGAAATGAAGCGGACGCATTTTTTCCTCACGACAACCCTGATAGTTTTACTATTTCTTGCTCCATGGCCAGGTCTTGCCCGAACCCCGGCAGCGGTTTCCCAAAGTATGGCGTCAGCCAGGGAGCAACTCCTGCTCGATGCCGGCTGGAGATTTCATCTCGGTGATGCATCTTCTCCCGTTGAGGATTTTGGGTACGGTCTGGAAACCGCTTTTGGCAAGGCGGGCGAAGCTCCGGGTGCGGCTCAAATGGATTTCAACGACAGCACATGGCGGAAGCTGAACATTCCGCACGACTGGGCGGTCGAACTCGATTTCGTGCGTGCAAAGGAAGACAATGTCAAGGACCATGGCTTCAAACCGGTTGGAAGACAGTTCCCTAGATCCTCAATCGGCTGGTATCGCCGAACGTTCACAATTCCGACGAGCGACGCAGGAAAACGGCTGACGGTGAAGTTCGACGGCGTGTTTCGCGATTGCGTTGTCTGGTTTAACGGACATTTTCTCGGAAGGAATCTCAGCGGTTACAGCGAGTTCAGTTTTGATATTACAGACTATGTCTTGTTCGGAAAAAAGAACATGCTTGTCGTTCGCGCCGATGCCAGTCAATATGAAGGATGGTTTTACGAAGGCGCCGGAATTTACAGGCACGTCTGGTTGCTCAAATACGACCCTCTGCACATCCCGCTGTACGGAACGTTTGTTTGGACTGAAGTTGAGGATCCGGCCGTTGGTAAGAAGGTTCGTGTGAATATCGAGACAAAGCTATTCAATCAGTCTGCCGCTCAGATGAAGGGAACCGTGCGATCTACTATAATAGATGAAACCGGGACGCCTGTCGCTTCTGCGTCGTCAGAAAGGCAGAATTTCAATGGATTTGAAGAAAAGACCGTCCGCCAGACCATACAAGTCCCAAACCCCAAGCTGTGGTCGCTTGAGAGTCCACATCTGTATACGGTCAGGTCGGAGGTGATTTCAGAAGAGAAACTTGTCGATCGTACTGAGACCTCGTTCGGTATTCGCACTATACGTTTCGACAAGGACAGCGGGCTGTACCTCAACGGCAAGCGGGTCGAAATCCAGGGTGTCTGTTGCCATCAGGACAATGCGGGAGTCGGATCGGCGCTGCCCGACCGGTTGCAGTACTATCGCATTGAGCGACTCAAGGAAATGGGATGCAACGCCTACCGTACAAGTCATAATCCGCCGACGACCGAATTGCTCGACGCCTGCGATCGGCTCGGGATGCTCGTCATGGACGAAAACAGGCTCATGGGAACCACGCCCGAATTCAAGGGTCAATTCAGAACACAGATTCTCCGTGACAGGAACCATCCATCGGTGTTCGTCTGGTCTCTCGGTAATGAGGAATGGCAGATTCAGGATAATCCCATGGGAACGAACATCGCGCAGGATTTGAAACGCCTCCAGAAGGAGCTCGACCCGAGCCGGCTTTGTACATACGCCGGCAACAATGGTAATCATTACGACGGCATCAATAGTGTGGTGGACGTTCGCGGCATCAATTATATCGTTCTCGGCGACCCGGATAAGTATCACAGGGATCATCCCGCCCAGCCGGTGATGGGAAGTGAGGAAGCCAGCACGTTGTGCACGCGCGGAATATACATGAATGATACGACCAGCGGCTTCGTGAGCGATTATGATGTCAACGCACCGGGCTGGGGCTCTATTGCGGAAAAATGGTGGAAGTTCTATGCAGCTCGGCCTTGGCTTGCGGGTGCATTTGTGTGGACCGGCTTCGATTATCGGGGTGAGCCGACACCGTACAGCTGGCCGTGCATCAGTTCACATTTCGGAATTCTCGATGTCTGTGGTTTCCCGAAGAACAACTTCTATTACTATCAATCATGGTGGACGGACAGGACCGTGCTGCATCTCGCTCCCCATTGGAACTGGAAGGGAAAAGAAGGCCAACCGATCGAGGTCTGGTGCCAGAGCAACTGTGATAGTGTAGAGTTGTTTCTCAATGGGAAGACTCTTGGAAGAAAAGTAATGGAGAGGAATTCTCACCTCGAGTGGAAGGTTCCGTATGAAGCGGGCACCCTCGAAGCCCGCGGCTGGCGCAATGGGAAGAAAGTGTCGACCAAAGTCGAGACCACTGACGATCCCATCACCATCGTCCTCACGCCGGACCGGCAATCAATCCACGCCGACGGAGAAGATGTGTGTGTCGTCAATGTCACCGCTCTTGACGGACATGGGAGGGAGGTTCCGGTTGCCGACAATCTGATCCGGTTCGAAATAAGCGGCAGCGGAAGGATCATTGGAGTCGGGAACGGAAATCCCAGCAGTCATGAGCCGGACAAATATCTCGACGGCAATTATGAACGGAAGCTATTCAACGGAAAGTGTCAGGTTATCGTGCAAGCCGGGCGTCAGGCGGGTGGAATCGAGTTGCAGGCATCTTCCGCCGGTTTGAAAACAGCGAAAATCACCATCAAAGCCGAGGAAGCACCCGTGCGGCCGGCGGTGGAAGACTAAGTTACATCGTCGTGCTCGCGACCTTTAGGTCGCGAACTTTGACCCCAACCTTCGCGTTGCGGTCTGAGGATCGTTGGACATCTATTCTAAGGAGTTAACCATGAAAGTATATATATACGTAATCTTTCTCGCGCTTACCTGTTCCCTTCTCCGCGCCCAGGAAACTCCGCTCTATAAGAATCCTTCGGCCACTGTCGAGCAGCGAGTGAAGGATCTCTTGCCGCGGATGACGCTCGAAGAAAAAATCGACATGCTCGGCGGCCTTGAGGATTTTTACATCCGGCCGAACGAACGGCTCGGAATTCCGAGAATCAAAATGGCGGATGGACCGCTCGGCGTCCGGAATTATGGAGACGCGACGGCGTTTCCCGCCGGGATCTGTCGCGCGGCGACATGGAACGTCGACCTCGAAAACCGGCTCGGGGTCGCGGTCGGAAAGGAAGCACGTTCGAAAGGGGTTCACATTATGCTCGCGCCCGGCGTTAACATCTACCGCGCTCCGATGGCCGGAAGAAACTTCGAGTACTTCGGTGAAGATCCGTATCTCGCCGGTCGCATGGCGGCTGCATATGTCAAGGGCGTCCAGAGCCAGGGCGTGGTCACAACCGTGAAGCACTTTGCGGCAAACAACCAAGAGTACGACCGGAATGGGACGAGCTCGGACATGGACGAACGAACGCTTCAGGAGATTTATCTCCCGGCGTTCAAAGCCGCCGTCGTTGAAGGCGGCAGCGGTTCAATTATGACGGCGTACAATCCGGTCAACGGAGTACACTGTTCACAAAACGAGCATCTCCTCCGGGATGTTTTGAAAGGTCAATGGAAATTCGATGGTTTTGTCATGTCTGATTGGGGAGCGACACACGATGGGATTGCCGCGGCGAACGGCGGTCTCGACCTTGAAATGCCGTCGGGCGAATACATGAACAGGGATACTCTCCTTCCCGCCATCAAAGTGGGAAAAGTGAAAGAATCCACCATCGACGATAAAGTGCGGCGTATGCTGCGCGTGATGTTCCGGTTTGGTTTCTTTGACCACCCGCAGCAGGATACAACGCTCCCGCGCTACAATCCGGATTCTCGCCTGGTCGCGCTCCAGGCCGCGCGGGAAGGAATCGTGCTTCTGAAGAACAAAACGAATTTACTTCCCCTCGACCGCTCCAAAATTAAATCCATCGCTGTGATCGGACCGAACGCCAATCCGGCTGTCACAGGTGGTGGCGGAAGTTCCATCATCCATCCATTTCGCGCAGTGAGTGTTCTGGATGGAATGGTTCAGGTTGCAACGAACAATGTCCGGGTGTACTACGATGAAGGATTACAGTGGAATGTTGATGATCTGTTCAAGACGTCGACATTCAGGTCGGACGGGAATCCCGGTCTGAAGGGCGAATATTTTTCCAACATGAATCTTGAAGGAAAACCTGCCTTTACCCGCTTCGACGAGAAAATTGATTTTAACTGGAGTCACGGGCCAGCGAAAGATTTTCCAGGTACGCACTATTCCGTCCGTTGGACCGGAACGATCCACGCGGAGAGGGAAGGCCGGTATGATTTTGTCGTTCGCGGCGACGACGGGTTCAAGTTGTATGTCGACAACTACCCGGTCATCAATGCGTGGAAAGACCAGCCTGCGACCACGGAAACGGCACAGCGGCGCTTCGCGGCGAATAGCGACCACGAAATCAGACTCGCGTATTATCAGAATGAGGGCAACGCGGTGATCTCATTCGGATGGGGAATGTTTGAGCCGCAGGTGGACCAGGAGGCACTTCGTCTCGCCTCAACGTCGGATGCCGCGGTCGTATGTGTCGGTTTCAATCCGTCGACGGAAGAAGAGGGCTCCGACCGCACCTTCACGCTTCCGGCCGGACAGGAGCAGTTGATCGATGCGGTGGCCGGCGTAAATCCCAATACCATTGTCGTTCTCAACGCCGGCGGGAATGTCTCAATGACCGGCTGGATTGATCATGTCTCCGGCTTGATTCATTCATGGTATCCCGGACAGGAAGGCGGAACTGCCGTGGCCGAAATCATCTTCGGTGATGTGAATCCATCCGGTAAACTTCCCGCATCATTCGAGAAAAAGTGGGAGGACAATGCCTGCTTCAACAGCTACTACGACCACGACAAGCACGTGAACTACTCTGAGGGACTCTTTGTTGGTTACCGGTATTTCGATAAGACGGGCATCGAGCCGATGTTTCCGTTTGGATTTGGACTTTCCTATACGACATTCAAATATGATAACCTGAAATTGAGCGCAGACAGAATTCGCAAGGGGGAAGGCGTCAAAGTGAGTTTCGACGTCACGAACACCGGAACGCGCGAAGGCGCGGAAGTTGCGCAACTCTATATCCACGACGAGAAATCGAGCGAGCCGCGTCCAATCAAAGAACTGAAAGGATTCGCAAAGGTTTCTCTGAAACCGGGGGAATCAAAGACGATCGAGCTCGCCATCGATGAAAGCGCCCTTTCGTTCTTCAGCTCGAAAAAGAACAAATGGATCGCAGAACCGGGTGGGTTTGAGGTGATGGTTGGCGGTTCATCGGCAGACATTCGCTTGACGAAACAATTTACGCTGGAGTGAGGTGCACCGTAATGCCTGACGTGTCCTTATCTGAGCTTACTTTGATAATGTTGGGGGTGACATGAAATCTACAATGATTTGGATAGCTCTTGGTTGCCTGTCTTTGGTCCAAATGAACCCAAATTCAGTTTCTGCCACTACGAGATTCTCGATACGTCGATCAGCGGTGGTGGATTCAGTGAAGAGAGCACAAATTAGGTTGTCGCATATCCGTTCAAGCGTTGAAATGGAGTACTACGCAGACAAGGCTGACTCCGCCAAGCTTGTGCACACAACATCTACTACCTACGATCGAGAAGGCAACGCGAGCGTCATTGTTTCACGCAGCTTCCCAGATCACGGGTACGACAGCACGGCAATCACCTTTGACTCAGTTGGGAACATCCTGCAAGCGATCGAGTATGATTCTTCCGGCTCGATTAAGGGAAGCGAGACACACACCTTTGATCATCGAGGCAACCTTCTTGGGTCCAGATACCTTGACAAGGCAGGCGATCCTCGGTATACAGAGACTTTCATCTATGATGGTCACGGTCGAGTGACGCAAGAGACATCGTGGGACATTTATTGGCCGGGTCACACGCGGACAAGATCATACGCGTACGACTCCCTGGGGTATTGTATTCGTGACAGTAGCGAGGACGAGATTGCGGAAATCACCTTCGACAACAATCACACTGTTACTACAGAAAGGAAGATCAGAAACTCTGATACCAGTTGGTCAGTGTTTCACGACTCCAACGATGCCTTGCTGAAATCACATACTGTCGAGACTGATGGCAAGGTTGAGTTTCGCGATCATCAACTCTATGACGGTGTTGGTAGATTGGTCGAATTGAGGTCGGAAGACGTTTCCCTAAAAAATCTAACTGTTCTAAGATATGTTTACGATGAAAAAGGCAAAACCTCGACCGGGACGACAACTGATTCACTTGGAGTAGTGAAAGCTCGTAGTGTCCGACGATTTAACACGAAGAATGACCTTCTCGAGTCCGTGGACTACGACGGTTCCGGCAATGTAAAAGACAGAGTCACGAATACATTCGATAAGAGAGGGAACATTATCCTAAGGGAGCGTCTCACAACGGGTGAATCTGAGAATGGCGAATACCAATGGCATTTCTTCTGGAGGTGGACATATCAATACTACGAGTAGTGACAGCACGCACTCAGTATGCAATTCTTGCGAAGATGGCTGCTTGGCGCATAACGTGCAAAACAATGAAACTAGAAATGCCAGGGTAGAAAATCGTTCATCAGTTCTGCTCAAAGGGCGATAGGTATATGCATAGATTCACAAAATTATTGCGTTATCTTATGCACCGTTTCCTGCTCATATCGCTAACGTGTGTCTCTGTTCACGGCAATGGAAATGTGTATGGCATCGGCACGGAGAGGGAATCAATCGCACGAAGCATTCGGCTCTTGCCAAAACTGCCTGAGACAAAAAGAGCGCCCCGTGGTTCTGATTGGCTCATTAGACCGGATGAGGATAAGTCGGGAGTTTACCGGACAGGCAAACCTTTCGAAATTGTCCTGACCAATGGACTCATCAGCCGCACGTTTCGATTGTCTCCCAATGCAGCGACGGTCGCATTCGATAATCTGATGACGGGTGCGTCGATGCTTCGGGCAGCCGAGCCGGAAGCAAGCGTCAGGATAAACGGCAGACAGTGGGACATCGGCGGTCTTGTAGGCCAGATTGAGCGGGGGTATCTTCTTCCGGAATGGATTGATAGTCTCACGAACGACCCTCAATCTTTGCAGTTCAGCAGTTTCGAGGTCGGTCCGACCCGGGAACGGTTTCCCTGGAAATCGAAACGCTGGTCGGCGAACCTGCCGTGGCCGCCACCGGGTGTTTCTCTGACATTGAATTTTGAGATGCCGCGAACAGATTCACCGCGGGTCAGAGTTGCCATCCATTACGAAATGTATGACGAGATTCCGCTCCTGGCCAAGTGGTTGTCGGTTTCGAATTTGGATGGCCGGTCCATTCGACTGAACTCATTCAGCAACGAGATTCTCGCCTCAGTCGAACAGCAATCCTCAGTCGGCGGTTCACTGCAGGAGTTGCCGAAGCCTCAATATCTTTACGTCGAGAGTGAATATGCCTTTAACGGTTCAATGGAAGCAGGACTTTCCGATCGTACCGTGCACTGGCGCGCCGACACGTTGTACACATCGCAGGTGAATTACGGCCTGCAGACTCCTTGCCTCCTGGAAGTTAAACCGGATATCGGTCCGGACGTTGAAGTGCAGCCGCAGGAAACGTTCGTGGGGTTTCGAACTTTCGAGCTCGTCTACGACAGCTACGACCGTGAGCGCCGGGGGATGGCGAAGCGACGGATGTGCCGCACGCTCGCACCCTGGGCGACGGAGAATCCGATCTTCCTGCATCTCACCTCGGCGGACCCCGAGGTCGTCAAACGAGCGGTTGACCAGTGTGTCGCGACCGGGTTTGAAATGATCATCCTCAGTTTCGGAAGCGGTCTCGACATGGAGGATGAAAGTCCGGCGAACATTGAAAAATTTCATTCTCTTGCCGTATATGCTCATTCGAAAGGAATTGAAATTGGTGGATACTCCCTTCTGGCCAGCCGGAGGATCAGCGACAGCGATGATGTGATCAATCCGGCTACCGGAACGACCGGGGGAGCAATCTTCGGCGACTCGCCATGCCTCGGGAGCCGCTGGGGAGAGGAGTATTTTCGCAAATTGAAATCCTTCTATGAGAAAACCGGTTTCGATGTGCTCGAGCATGACGGTTCCTACCCGGGAGACGTGTGTGCTTCGACGGGCCATCCTGGGCACGCAGGATTGAATGATTCACAATGGAAGCAGTGGAAAATTATCACCGACTTTTATCATTGGTGCCGCTCGCGGGATATCTATCTCAATGTGCCTGATTGGTATTTCATGAACGGTTCGAACAAGACCGGCATCGGATATCGTGAAGTGAACTGGTCATTGCCGCGGGAACGGCAGATTGTTCTGGGCCGGCAGAATATTTTTGACGGAACGTGGGAGAAAACGCCGAGCATGGGCTGGACATTTGTCCCGCTCGTTGAGTACCAGGGCGGCGGAGCTGCTGCGACGCTGGAGCCGTTGTCGCAGCATCTCAAGGAATATGAAGCGCATCTGGCCCAGAACTTCGGTTCGGGCGTTCAGGCGTGTTACCGTGGTCCGCGAATCTACGATACCGATGAAACAAAGACCCTCGTCAAAAAATGGGTAGATCTTTACAAGCAGTATCGAGATATCCTCAACTCGGATATCGTTCATGTTCGCCGCGCCGACGGCAAAGACCTTGATTGCATGCTCCACGTGAATCCCCGGCTCAAGGAGAAGGGATTCGCGTTTGTCTACAATCCAACAACTGAAACTATCCGAAAAAGTATTATATTGCCACTTGAACTTACGGGAATCACTGGATCTGCTCTGATTCGTGAGAAGGAAGGAATTCCCAAACGCTTCGAAGTGGAGAGAAAAAATGAAGTGGAACTGCCCGTAGAGATTTCGGCAAAGAGTTATACATGGTTCGTGGTCGAACAGCCCGCCAGATAATTCAGAGCGGACAGACTGCTGCATCCGGTCCCAAAGCAGGATCCTTTTTATATCAATCAGGAGATTGTCTCAATGGTTAAGAAACCCGCGGTACTTCTTTTACTGATGACCGTTCTCTTCATATTGTCCGGGGGCGATTCGATTGTAATTGCGAAGGGCAAGGCCCATTCGGGACGAGAATTCTCTGCCTCCAGCATTGTTGATCTGGCGGATATCGTTCCGGCTGATTCGCTCGACGGCGTTCCCCCTGATGTTTCCCACAGCGAACTGCGGGAAATGATTGAACGCTTCAGTTCCGACCTTCGGTCCGTGCACCAAATGTACCCGATTGATATATCTCCGGCACGCCAGGTGCGGATGAAGCGTTTCTATAATAATGCGCTCGACAATCTGGAGCGAGCGAATTTCGAGTCATTGAGTCAAGACGGTCGCGTCGACTACGTACTCTTCAAAAATTATCTCACGCACAGATTGCGACAGTTGGATCTCCAGGTGAAGGCGTGGCAGGAGGAAGCCCCTCTCATTCCATTCGCCCATACGATTATCGACCTGAGGGAAACGTTGCAGAATATGCAATTTGTCGACCCCGCGAAAACTGCGGATGCACTCAATGAGCTGGCGAAACAAATCAGATCGACACAAAATTCAATCGATGCGAAGCTGAATGACCCGAAACCTGCCAAATACAAGAAAACGGTCGCTAATCGCTCGAGCGGAATAATCAAGGACCTAAGAGAATCTTTCCAGGAATGGTTTCATTTTTACAACGGATATGACCCTGCCTTCTCGTGGTGGGTCGGCGAACCGTATAAATCCGTCGATTCAGCGCTGAAAGACTACGCAACGTTTGTGCGTGAAAAGGTCGCGGGGATAAGAGTGGATGACGAGAACACGATCATCGGCGACCCCATAGGACGCGAGGCACTGATGGATGAACTGACGTACGAGATGATTCCGTATACGCCGGAGGAGTTGATTGCAATCGCAAATCAGGAATTCGCGTGGTGCGAAAAGGAGATGAAACGGGCATCCAACGACTTAGGCTACGGCGATGACTGGCATAAAGCGCTAGAGCATGTCAAGACACTGTACGTCGAGCCGGGAAAACAGCCGGAGCTCATTCGTGACCTTGCACGGGAGGCGATCAAATTCGTCGACGACCATGATCTTGTGACAGTCCCCCAACTCGCGCGGGATACATGGCGAATGGAAATGTTGTCCCCCGAGCAACAGAAGTACAGTCCCTTTTTCCTCGGCGGTGAGGTCATTCTGGTATCGTATCCGACAAACACGATGGGACACGAGCAGAAAATGATGAGCATGCGCGGTAACAATATTCATTTCGCGCGTGCGACGGTCTTCCACGAGTTGATCCCGGGTCATCACTTGCAGGAGTTCATGATGGACCGTTACAAGCAATATCGCGGTCTTTTCGGGACGCCGTTCTGGATGGAGGGAGGCGCGTTGTACTGGGAAATGCTCTTCTGGGACCTTGGCTTTCCCAAAACGCCCGAGAACCGCATTGGCATGCTCTTCTGGCGCATGCACCGCTGCGCGCGTATCATCTTTTCTCTCAGTTTTCATCTGGAAAAGATGACCCCGCAGGAGTGCATCGACTTTTTGGTTGAGCGAGTGGGACACGAACGCGATAATGCCACCGCAGAGGTTCGTCGATCCATTATGGGCGGTTACGGTCCGCTCTACCAGTGTGCCTACATGCTCGGAGGGTTGCAACTCCGGGCGCTTCACCACGAAGTGGTCGATTCCGGAAAGATGACGAACCGGGAATTTCACGACGCCGTCCTTCATGAAAACAGTATCCCCATCGAAATGATCCGTGCCAGCCTGACGAAGCAGCCGCTCAGTCCCGACTTCAAGTCAAGCTGGAAGTTCTACGGAGAGAATCCGGCAGGGCGATGACTGCGAGACACCGGCGTGTTCACGTGATCGATTCGCATACCGGCGGAGAGCCGACCCGCCTTGTCGTCAGCGGCGGTCCCGATCTGGGAAAGGGTTCCATGGCCGAGCGATTGGAAATATTCAGGAGCCGTTTCGATCATTTTCGATCAGCGGTCGTCAACGAGCCTCGCGGTTCCGACGTCGTCGTCGGCGCGTTGCTCTGTGAACCCGTCGACCCTTCCTCCGCGGCAGGAGTGATTTTCTTCAACAACGTCGGCTACCTGGGTATGTGCGGGCATGGAACGATCGGCCTCGTCGTCACACTCGCCTACATAAACAGGATCAAGGCCGGCACGCATCGCATCGAGACTCCCGTCGGAACAGTCGAAGCTCACCTTGATGAATCCGGTATGGTGACCGTTAAGAATGTGCCGAGCTTTCGGCTTGCTGAACGCGTGAAAGTGAAGGTGCCCGAGATTGGTGAAGTTGTGGGTGACGTGGTATGGGGCGGAAATTGGTTCTTTCTGGTGACGGATCACGGCCAGGAACTGACTCTGGAAAATACGGAACATCTCACGGAATACACTTGGAAGATTCGACAGGCTCTTACAGCTCAAGGGATAACCGGTGAGCATGGACAGGAAATCGATCACATCGAGTTGTTTGGACCGGCGCGGCTTCCCGGCGTCGACAGCAAGAACTTTGTCCTCTGCCCCGGAAAAAGTTATGACCGCTCGCCGTGCGGAACGGGCACAAGCGCGAAACTCGCCTGCCTCTACGCCGACGGCAAACTGAAAGAAGGACAGACATGGAGGCAGGAGAGCATCGTCGGCAGCGTGTTCGAAGGAGCGGTCTCCATCGTTGACGGAAATATCATCCCCACGATCAAAGGAACAGCATTTGTCATTTCGGAAGTAGAGCTGATTCTGGATGAACAAGATCCGTTCTGTTGGGGGATTGGGAAGTGAGCTTTATGCAGTACGATGTCGCCGTCATTGGCGGTGGAGCTTCAAGATGAGAATGGTCGATAGAAAATTCAATGGGGAACTAATAGTCAAACTGTCATGCCCGAATGATTCTATCAGGCATCCAGTAGTGATTAAGATGTTTCCTTGTTTCTTTTCGCGTCAAGTACCATTGTCCTATATCCTTAAAGAGAATGGATCAAATAGTATATGATAGTCCCGCACCTTAGGATTCTTCTTGCTATTATCATTCTGTCGGGTGTATCGCTGGCCCAGCAAGAGACATCCTGGGAACCTACTGGCCCTTATGGTGGGAGCATCACAGCACTCGCCATCAACTCACATGGGTACATTTTCGCTGGTACAACGGACGGCGGTATTTTTCTATGGCAAGGTTCCGGAGATCAGTGGACGAGCATATTCCGAGTCTCCTCTTGGGTGAGTGCACTAGCATTGGACCGTGGCGACAACCTGTATGCAGCACTGTCGGATAGTGGCGTCTACCAATCCAAGGATAATGGAACGCATTGGGTGAAGATTAACGACCATGGGGATATTGTCTCAATTGCTTTTAACAACAAAAAACACGTTTTCCTAGGATCGGAGGTCAACGGCATTCTTGTGTCAAGGGATTCGTGCCTTACATGGGAGAGGTTAGAGCCTCAATTCGACGAACATCTCAGTTCTTTGGTCGTGGATTCAAAGGATCGCATATTTGCCGCATCGAGCGATGTTCAGGGCCGAAACGGAATTTCCTTTTCATCCGACGATGGGTTGACATGGGAAGACAGAAGTATTGATGCGTCGGGTGATGCGATAAGTTGCTTGGCAATTAGAAAATCTGGAGAACTATGGGCAGCACGAAATGGTTGGGAAGGGGAAGGTGGTGTCTATCGATCACGTGACCAAGGCAAACACTGGAACAAACTCACAACTGATTTTGAGGTCGAACTGGTGGGTTGCATAGAATTCGATCATGAGAACAACATATTTATTGGAACATCTGAGTACGGCGCAAAAAATGGATTATATGTATCGACGGATAACGGGAGCAACTGGACTGAAAGAATTACGGGGCTGAACAGCTCTCCGATTTCATCTATCGTCTTAACTAAATCCGGGCAGATCTTCGTTGGCTCAGGCAACGGGGTCCAAGCTTCTTTTGATCACGGCAATACATGGAAATATATGGACGACGGTATTTCAGCATTGAATATAAAGTCCTTGGCCGTAGGCCTGAACGACGATCTCTACGCGGGCGCAGAATATGGTCGGGTGTTCCGATCAACGGATAACGGTGCTGCGTGGCAAATGTTGAGCATTGTTGATCCTGAAGGGAAAGTCCAAGCGCTCGCTGTTGATACCAAGGGGAACCTCTTCGCTGCGACCGATGTGCGCTCAGGATCCTCTGGCAGCGTCTATCGGTCCAGCGACCATGGTGTGACATGGGAAACGACAGATCTTTCTGACGTTTACGCCTCCGCATTCGTTATTACAGATTCCGGCCAAATCATAACTTATGGTTACAGCAACCAATATAAAGGCGGTAAGCTACTCGAAAGTCTTGATGAAGGAGAACACTGGAGGCCGGTTGATCCCGGACTGGGAGGTCTTTGGGGCTTTGGCATCTTTAAAGAAAGCAATGGTATTCTTTACGCAACCACAGACAAAACAGACGCTGCTATCCTCAAATCCACAGATAATGGCAAACGCTGGGACTCAGTGTCGACATTTCATGGTAATGTTGCGACTATTGCCGCTTCGAATAAGCTGCTTATTGTAGGCGGTTATTTTAACGGCCTAGGAGTTTCTCTAGATGGTGGGAATCACTTTGCTCTCAAGCAACTCGCTAATAACACAGTTGTATATGACCTCCTCATCGACAAAAATGGAATTATTTTTGCTGGCTCTAGCACAGGTGTTTACGAATCAACGGATCACGGGAATAGTTGGATAAAGACGATGAACGGATTCGTCGAGAGCAGTAAGAACCAGACTCTTGTCATAAGTCCGAGCGACGTTGTCTTTGCAGGCACAAAAGCCGGAGTATATCGGAGACAACGATAAGAAGCTGCAACGAGAACTATCACGATCATGATTCAAAATCTCTCGAATCAATTTTCCGGGGGAAATCCTGTGGACCACAGGGAACTGTTTCGGATTTCGCTCTCAAATATCGGAAATTGAACGTCGCACATCGTCAGACCTCTATCATGGACCACACTCAAACACGCACGCTTGTCATTCGTCCGGCGACTCCCGCAGATGCCGGGCGGGTTGCCCTACTTTCAACTCAGCTAGGATATGCCGCATCTGAAACTGAGATGACAAGTCGGATCCAACGCACACGGCAGGATCACAACCAGGAGCTCTTTGTCGCGGAAGCAGATAGTGTGGTCGTCGGCTGGGTCCAGGTTTTCATTCGCGTGCTGTTGATGCATGATTCTGAAGTTGAGGTTGGAGGCCTGATCATTGATGAGAGCTGTCGCCGCAAAGGAATCGGACGACTCCTCATGCAGAGGGCAGAGCAGTGGGCGCATGAAAAAGGATGCGGGACGGTGTACCTGCGCACAAATGTGATTCGAAAAGATGCACATCTTTTCTACGAAAAGCTCGGCTACAAGGTTGTCAAAACCCAGACAGCGTTCCGTAAAATCCTATAGTCTGAAAGGAATTCTCGTGAAATCGTTTCTATGTCGTATTCTGAATTCATTCATAATCCTGGGAGCTTTCACTCTGCTGGCCTTCTCACAGAATGAAGAGAAGGGAATCGTCGTCAACGTACTGGAGAAAAGTCCGGATCGGGCTTCTTCGGTCCAAACACCGGAGCAGTTCCTCAATGGATACCGCAAGGCGCTAAACGGACAGGTATTGATGTACCATTCTTCGCATCCCGATGCTCAGGTGGCTCTGCTCGTGAGGGCCCAGCGGGAGACTCAATCCATTTCATGGGAAACGGACACACTGCAGGCGCCGGTTACAGGTAATTTCTACAACTTCATCTGGCTGGCTGGCCTCGAGCAGGCAGGGTGGGGAGAGAATAAGCCGAGTCATAGATTCGAACTTTCCATCAACGGGGAACATCGGTTCACGTTCAAGAATTACAGGGATTCGACTGCGAAGAATTGGACCGTTGCAGGTAAGGGCGGGGCGGAACTCTCGTTCAAAGCCGGCACGGTAGATAAGTACGGAGACCTGTTCGGCTATATGTTTCTCAAGCTTCCGGTGAAGGACTTTAAGGCCGGAAGCCCGCTTGTTCTTCGCGTTGACGGTGAGGACGCCGGAAGCATGGAGTGGTACATGACGTTCGAATATGCGTCTAACTTTACGCCACGGCTC
>Ga0209777_10001304_pt1 | contig 36815 bp, 25 predicted proteins | sample FrelakmetHBP12HB_FD_187147 | JGI IMG/M metagenome (GOLD analysis project Ga0209777, IMG submission 187147) | Freshwater lake sediment microbial communities from the University of Notre Dame, USA, for methane emissions studies -HBP12 HB (SPAdes)... | ecosystem: Environmental > Aquatic >...
TCTGGTCGACCGGCTGCCGCCGGAGAATCCGCGCCATGCGTTCACGGCTCGTAAGCTCTTTCATCGAGGCTCCTTGCGAATGCCCTGTCCCAAGGCGTCACCAACGGGGCAAAGATTACCATTTCGGCTTCCGCGCTTGCGAGAAAAAAGAGGGGCGAAGAGGTACTGGGGTGCGGCCGCCGTTTCCAGCAGGTGTTGGCGTTCGCCCGGCGCGGCGGGTGTGGACGCCCGGCCTTTGACGTGGCCGTGCCTTGATCCGAGCCGCGACAGGCATGGAGCGGTGCTGTGGCCGTGCCTTCATCGCGGCGTCAAGGCCACGACACGTCAACGCCACCGCTCCATACCTGTCGCGGCTCGCAAACGTCAACAACCGGGCGGCCACACCCGCCACGGGCGGGCAAGCCCAGACGCTCACCGCCAGAAAAACTTGGCGCATCCCGGCCGCGAGACGGCTGAAGCCAAGACGGTCATAAAGGCCGAAGGCGTGGACGTCGCCATGAAGGCCGCCCACGTCCCCAAGCCGCCGAAGGACCAAGGCCCATTTATCCAAACCTATCGACCAGGGGCTTCGCCCCTGGACCCCGTACAGGCAATGGGTAAGAGTGTAAGAGAGCAAAGGGCTATTTCAAGTCCACGCCAGCCAGAGAAACCACCACGCGAAACCCGAAGTCGTAGTACCGGTTGCCGGGGTAGAGTCTGTCCCGGAGCGCGGCGCGGCAGTCGCCCGGATCGCTGTTCCAGCTACCGCCGCGCAGAACACGCTGGCTACCGGACGCCGCGCCTTGCGGATCCGTCGCCGCACCCTTCGGGTAATCTCCATACCAATCCGCGCACCATTCCCACACGTTCCCGTGCATGTCGTAGAGGCCCCACGCATTCGGCTTCTTCTGGCCGACCGGATGCGTCTTCTGGTCGCGGATGGCCGCATAGTCCCCGAGGCCCTGCTCGGCATCGCCAAAACAGAACCGGGTCCTGCTGCCCGCGCGGCAAGCGTATTCCCACTCGGCCTCCGTCGGAAGGCGGACGGCCCGACGGGTCTTCTCGGAGAGTTTCTTGCAGAACTCCGTGGCATCGTTCCATGAAACCGTCTCTACCGGATTTGTCTCGCCTTTGAACTTGCTCGGATTCGTGCCCATGATCGCTTGGTACTGGGCCTGCGTCACCTCCGTCACGCCCATGTATAAGGGCTTGGAGAGGGTGACCTCGTGCAGGTCCTTCTCTTCGCCCATGATGAACTTGCCGGCGGGGATAAGGACGAGTTTCATCGTGGCATTGTTGCCGAGGTCCAAGGTCAGGGCCGGGCTCTTGGCAGGGGTGACAACCATGGGGGTCGTGGCGGGCTGCTTCGCCGATTCGGGCGGTCGCTTGTCGGACACCGCCTGAGCGGCCTTGGCCAGCCCCGACTGCCCCGGCGCGGGACGGTTGGGTGACGCCAGGTGGGTTGCGGCAACCACCGCGGCAACCCACAACATGGCCGCGGCCAGGCCTGCCGCAAGCCACCTGGCCCCGGGGCGCCGCCACAGAGGCGCCGGCACGGAACCCCCAGCACCGGCTGGTGCGGCCTGGCCGACTGTGCTGCCCTGCGCGCGTTTTTCCTGCGACAGAAGGAGCAGGCGGACGGGGCCGGCGAGATCGCGAAGGTGTTCCTCCAGGGGAGGCGTCAGGGCATCCATCCAGTGCGAGGCGCTCAGGAGATACTCCATGTCCTTGGACATGGCCACGTCTTCGATGCGCAACGGAAAGATGGCCACACCCTTGGCGACGGCCCGCTCGACCTCGCGCAGGACTTGCTGCGAGGCGTTGGAGTGGCCGGAGAAGACGACGATCATCGCGCGGCTTTCCTCGATGGCCTCGATGATGGCGGCGGGCCAGGTCAGGCCCACAGGAATGTCGCGCGGCGCAATCCAGCAGCGAATACGGTCGGCTTCCAGCGCGGCACAGATGGCTTCGGCGACTGGCTTATCCTTGACCGAGTAACTGATGAAGACGTCATGGTCCCGGACGTGCGGGCCGTCGATGACCAGCGTCTGGCCGCACTTCGGGCAGGTGGTCTGCTTGCCCTTGAACTCGTCCTTCGCCCGGAAGCGGCGCTTACAGGACGTGCATTCGACCGAGATGGCCATAGCTCCCCCCCTACCTCTGACTCGCCCGGGCGCTCGATAGGCTCACGACCTTTCAGAACCACGCCCGCGATTCTGCACGGTCGTTCCGGCGGTGACAAGCAAAACGCGGGCAAGCATAAACGCGGGCAGGCCGCAATGCCTCACAACCAGGGGCGCTTGGACGCGGCCGCCCCTACTCCGACCCGGCCGCGTACACCTCCGGCGTCAGCGTGAACCCCACCTTCTCGCACTTCTGGAGGAATCGGGGCTTGAGGCCGGCCGAGACCCACTCGCCCTTCTCCTTGCCGCTCGGCTCGGCGCCGAGCCGTCGGTAGGCGAAGAGGTCGTTGAGGACGACGTGATCGCCCTCGACGCCCGCCAACTCCGTGACGCGCGTGACCTTCCGCGTCCCGTCGGTCAGGAAATCGTGCTGAACGATGAGGTCGATGGCCCCGGCGATCTGCTTGTGGATGGCCCACAGGGGCAGCAGGAGGCCGCGCGACAGCGACATCATCTCCAGCCGCGAGACGGCGTCCAGGGGCGACCCGGCGTGGATGACCGCCAGGCACCCGTCGTGGCCGCTGGAGATCGCCTGGAGCATGTCGACGGCCTCGTCGCCGCGGATTTCGCCGACGATGATCCGCGTCGGCCGCATGCGCAGGGCGTTCTTGACGAGGTGCGCCAGGGTGATCTGGCCCTTCCCTTCGACGTTGGCCCCGCGGCACTCCAGGCGCACGACGTGCTTCTGCTGGAGCTGGAGCTCGGCGGTGTCCTCGATGGTGATGATCCGCTCGCCCTCGGGGATGTAATGGCTGAGGATGCCGAGGGTGGTGGTCTTGCCGGTGCCGGTCGCTCCGGCGAAGATGATGTTGGCGCGGCCCTTGACCGCCACGGCCAGCAGGTGGGCCATCCGCTTCGAGAGCGTCCCCGTCTCGACGATGTCCTGGAGCTTCGTCAGCGTGCGCGTGAACTTGCGGATCGTGATCGCCGGGCCGTCGATCGACAGCGGCGGAATGATGATGTTCCCGCGCGAGCCGTCCGGCAGGCGAAAATCGACGTAGGGCGTCGTCGGAGACACTGACCGTCCCGACGGGTGCAGGAGCGCCCCCACGAGGAGCTCCAGGTCGTGGTCCGTGAACTCGATCGGCACCGCCTGGAATTGGCCGCGCCGCTCGACATACACGCGCTTCGGCCCGTTGATCATGATCTCCGTAATCTGCGGGTCCACGAGGAGGGCCTTGATCGGCTGAACGGCGGGATGTTCAAGATAGAGGGCCAATGTCGGCCTCCAGAGGCATCACGAGGGTCTCTCCGTGAAGCCGTTCGGCCACTTCCTGCGGGCTGGCGGTCTCCAGGTATAATTCGACCGCTTCGAGCAGATTCGCTTTGGCCTCTGCCACCGTCCCACCTTGGCTGGCGACGTCCAGTTCCGGGCAGAGGGCTACATAGCCATCCCCCTCCCGGTGAATGGCCGCCGTGAACGTGCGTGTGGTCATGGGCATCCTCCTCGTCCCCGAAGCATTATACATCCCGATGCGCCCGCGGCAACGCGAATGCCCGCGGCGCGTTCCGGGGGCGGAGCGCGCCCCGGCCTACTCCAGCACGACCTCATCCCCGTACGCCGGCACGGTGACCTGCCAGCCGGTCTTCTGCCCCAGGGTGTCGGCAAAGTGGCGGGCGGTCGCGGCCTCGCCGTGAACGACAAATGTGCGGCGCGGCGGCGAGGGGATTCCGCTCAGCCACCGCAGGAGCTCGTCGCGGTCGGCGTGGGCGGAGAAGCCGCTCAAGGGGACCACCTTCGCCCGGACGGGCACCGTCTCGTCGTGGATCCGGACCTCCCGGGCGCCGTCGAGAATCTGGCGGCCGAGCGTTCCCGCGGCCTGGTACCCGACGAAGAGGACGACGCTCTCCGCGCGCGGCAGATTGTGGGCCAGGTGATGCTTGATGCGGCCGCCCGTGCACATCCCCGAGCCCGCCATGATGATGACCGTGCCGCGGATCTGGTTGACCGTCTTGGACTGCTCCTGGGTCCGCGTCACCTGGAGGCCGGGCATGTCGAACGGCGAGCGGTGACGCCGCACCAGGTCCATCATAGGCGCGTCGTAGAGCTCGGGGTGCCGCTTGAAGACCTCGTCGACGTTGATGGCCATCGGGCTGTCCAGATAAATCGGCAGATGCGGAATCTTTCCGGCCAGGAGGAGCTCGTTCAGGTGGTACAGGATGTCCTGCGACCGCTCCAGGGCGAACGTGGGAATGACGACGTTCCCGCCGGCGGTGCGCGCGGCATTGACGGCGTCGGACAACCGGCCGACCGACTCGGCCTCGCTCGGATGGAGGCTGTCGCCGTACGTGGACTCCACGAGGACGTAGTCCGCGCGCCCCGGGACGGCGGGGTCCTCCAGGAACGGCACGTTCCACCGCCCGACGTCGCCCGAGAAGAGGATGACGCGCTCCGTGCCGCCGCTCTGGACGGCCACACGAATGAACGACGCGCCGAGGATGTGGCCGGCCGTGTGGAAGGTGGCCTCGATGCCCTGGCCCAGGCCGACCGCCGCGCCGGCGGCCACGGGCGCGAGGTGCGCGAGGCACGCCTGCGTCTCTTCGACCGTGTAGAGCGGCGCCGCGGCCGGTTCGCCCTGGCGGCCTTCGCGGGCGTTCCGCTCCTGCTTGAACTTCGCGTCCTCTTCCTGGATCCGCGCGGAGTCCTCCAGGACGTAGCGCGCGATCTCGGCCGTGGCGGCCGTCGCGTAGATGCGGCCACGGAACCCCTCGCGCACCAGCTTCGGCAGCAGGCCGCAATGGTCGAGGTGGGCGTGCGTCAGCAGGACCGCGCCGATCGATTCCGGCGGCGCCGGGAACGGGTCCCAGTTCCTCGCCTCCAGTTCCCGCTCCTGGTACAGGCCGCAGTCGACGAGGATCCGCGTGCCGTCGACCTCCAGGAGGTGCCGCGAGCCCGTGACGTTCTGGTCCGCACCGAGAAACTTGACCTTGATCGGCATATCCATTCATCCTTCACGGTTACGCAAACAGGTTCCTGTCCAGCCGCCGGAACTGCACGGCCTCCGACAGGTGGGTGGCCGAGATCGCATCGGCGGCTTCCAGGTCGGCGATGGTCCGGGCGACGCGGAGGATCTTGTCGTGGGCGCGGGCCGAGAGGCCCATCTCCTGCATCGCCTGCTTGAGGAGCACCTCGCCGGCGTCGTCGAGCGCGCAGTGCTTCTTGACGAGCCGATGGCTCATGCGGGCGTTGAGGTGCCGCCGGTCGCCGAAGCGTTTCGCCTGAATGTCGCGGGCCGCCATGACCTGCTGCCGCATCGGGGCGCTCGGCGTGCCGTCGCCCGTGGCGCGGAGCTCGCGGTACGGCACGGCCGGCACGTCCAGATGGATGTCGATACGGTCGAGAAGCGGCCCGCTGATCTTCCCCATGTAGGCCTGGACCTGGCGCGGCGTGCAGTGGCACTCGCGCTTCGGGTCGGTCAGGTAGCCGCAGGGGCACGGGTTCAGGGCCGCCACCAGCATGATCTGGGCCGGGAACGTGAGGCTGCCCTGGGCGCGGGTGATCGTGACGACGCCGTCTTCGAGCGGCTGGCGGAGCACCTCCAGCGTGTGCCGGTTGAACTCGGGCAGCTCGTCGAGGAAGAGGACGCCGTGGTGCGACAGGCTGACCTCGCCGGGGGTCGGGATGGAGCCGCCGCCCACCAGGCCCGCCTCGCTCGTCGTGTGGTGCGGCGAGCGGAACGGCCGCGCGGTCACGATCGACTGGCCGCTCGAGAGGAGGCCCACGCTGGAGTAGATGCGGGTCGTCTCGAGCGACTCCTCGATGTCCAGGAGCGGCAGGATCGTCGGCAGCCGGCGCGCGAGCATCGTCTTGCCAAAGACCGTGCACCTGGGCCTACGCCACGCACCACGAGGCTGCCGCCGGTCACCTCTCGTAGATTCGCACCTCATAGCCGCTTATGTACCCCATGCCGCGCGGCGCGTCAATTCCTTTCGGTCAAGCCTTCCGGGGCGGCTGGCGGAGGCAGTGTGGTGGCGCCTGGCGTTCCGTTTCTAGCTCAGTCTCTTGTTTACCCGACCACGGTTGATATGATTGCCTTCCGCCTTTCCGTCAGTGTCTGGTACCGGAGGGCCCCGTCTTGGCGAAGGAACGCGCGCGATGCGTCGCCCCTGCCCTGCTGGCCCTGCTTGTCTTGGGGGCCGCCGGTTACGGCGTCTACCACTACATACCGCAGGAGCAGGTTCCTCCCTCGGTGCAGCCGGAGACCAGGCCGCCGGCTACAGCAGAGGGCACCGACGACCACCTTATCATCATGACCTGGAACATTCGCGGGTACCCGGAGAGTAAACCCGAGTACACGGCCTGGCTTCACAAGCAGATCGTGGATCTCAAGGCCGATGTGCTGTGTGTCCAGGAGATCGCGAACCAGGCCAAGGTCAACGCCTTCGTCCATGACGACGAACGGCTCAAGAAGGTGGCTTTCCGCGATTCGGGAGACGGCCAGGACAATGCCATCTTCACCACCGACGCAATCGGCGTGGAGGACATTGAAGACCCCCAGGGGTTCCAGCATCCGGCCCAAGCCGCCTACATCTGGTACAAGGGGTTCGACGCCGTGCTGATCACGGTGCACCTGTCGTGGACGGATGTGTCGAAGCGCGCCCAGGAGAAGGAGCTTCTTCGCCAAGTCGTCCAGTCTGCCCTCCAACTGGACCCAGACGTCATCATCGTCGGGGACTTCAACACGACGGAACAGGGCATCCAGGAACTAGCGTCTTCCCTGGGCATGGTCGTCATGGTGCCGGTCGGACAAGATGGGGTCGGCACGACCCAAGCCGGGAACCGCTACGACCACTTCCTGGTCTCCCCCAACCTGGCCAGCGAGGAAGCAGAGACGAGCCACATCGTGACGTTCGCAGGCGCGGATCTCGATGTGGCCAAGAAGGTGTCCGACCATCTCCCGGTAGTGTGTCGGTTCAAGGCCGACGCGAAGTTCAGAGACCGGAAACAGCCGTAGTGGCACTTCCGCTTTCCCAGAACCGTTCCTCCGCGCTCGGCTCAAGGTGCAGTGGCCGCGCCAAGGCGCCCCGCCGGAATTCGTTAGAGGTACATGGCGCCGGGACGAAGAGGCGAGACCATACCTGCTCATATGCCCGGCGACAGTCCGGTGCCTCCTGGTTGATGCGTGGACGTAGATCCCGGTCTCGTCTCTGGGCCATTGCTTGGCGTAACCGTGCTGGTTCACGTAGCACTACTCGCGCCGGACAATGCCTGTCAAGCCAGCCACTCCCAACGTTACTAGAAGCCAACCGGCGAGAATATGGAGCCAGACGTAGTATTGCAGGATGTGTCCGGCCCATGGGACATCCCAGCCCAGCAATCTCGCCCCTTTCGCGGTGTCGGGCCGCCAGTTATCCTCTTGATGGAGATTCACAACAGGCAACAGCATGTCGAGTGAACAGGCAAGCGCGCAGAACTCGGGCAATTGGGCCCGCTTGCCCTCGGGGCACGCGGGAACAATCAGGTCGCAGCGATCTGCTTGCCACAAAACGACCCATCCAAGAACCCAGAAACCGAGCGCCCAGAGAAGGAGAAGCCACACGCGATAGCCATGACCCAGCGTAACACCCAGGAACCGATCCCACGTTCGAGCCGACCAGCGCCTGTCCCCGTGCTGGCGCTCATCTCTATGCTTGGCAATAAGGACCCTCTTGGCCTCTCTCTCATAGCCAGCGTGGCGGAGCACAAACGCCAATTGGTCGTATGGCTGTGGTAGGAAAACATGTGGCCGCTCGGCCTGCTCAGGGGAGTATTGCCGCCCGATCCAATTGAGCCTGGATGAAGAAGCAAGGGGCCCGTGTATCGCATCGTACTTGAATCCGTCAAGGGATAGGCGTCCGGGCGCAGGCCAGCATTCCGCTTCATCAACAAGAACGCTTGCGGTTGCATGGTCGGCGGACAGCACTCCCGATACGCGAAACCCCCGCCACATGATGACACTTCCCCCAATGCGAGCCCTCTCAAAACTTAGGGCTATCCCATTGGCGTTGCAGAAACTGCCCCCCGTGCAATCCAGGTCCCCTGTCACTCTCGTTCCCACCAAGCACACCGTGCCTGTAGCTGAGAAGACTTGGTGCGGAGAGTTAACTCCAGAACGCAAGAACACGTTCCCCTCAATTCTACACGCCGACGCGTCAAGTGCTTTCCCGGTCTCGTTGCGGAATTCTCCACCGTTACAATCAAGATCGCCGACGATCCTGGCACCAAGCAGTCGCACCAGTCCCGCCGCCCGGAACCCGTCGCTCAAGAACAGACCGCCGCCACAGTCGGAAGCATCAAGTATTAGCGCATCACGGCCCTGTCCATCGAGTCTGGCGCCGTTAAACTCAAGCGCGCCACCTACACGGATGCCGATTAGAGCCAGCGTGCCTTGGGCACACGTAGGCTGTGCCAATCTCCTGTTCGCATCTACCCAAGGGCGAAGCATCACGGAGCCTCTCACCTGTGCAGAGTCCGCATTGAGGGCTATTCCGTTGGGATTGATAAATGTCGCGCCGTTGCAGTCAAGGTTCCCTCCGATGGAGGCGCCCAGCAAACGGACTTCCCCTTCAGCCCTGAACCCGGTGTTCATGGCCACCAATCCATGGACGGAACACCGGTCCGCGCCAATAGCTTTTCCCCCCGGATGGATGAACTGCCCGCCGGTGCAAACAAGTGCCCCCCCTATCTCAGCCCCAAGTAAGCAAACTTCGTCATTGGATCTGAAGCCAAACCCGAGCTGGACATCGCCACGGGTGCGAAGGCCATCCGCCCGCATCGCCCCAACGTGAGTTCCGTTGAGGGTGAGGGCTCCCAGTTCGGAGTTGACTAAGAAGAACGGTTGGCGCAAGCAGCAGGCTGCGAGGGCAAGGGGAAAATGCGTACGAATGTAGCCCAAATCGAGTTCCCCATCGATCCGTACTCCAGCCACCGTAATCCCCTTGGGATCCAGCAGACGAGAAGCCTCTCCATCTACGAGCAGCCACCGAAGCAAAGCTGCGCGGATCGTACGCTCCCGCCCCCATCCCTCCGCGCTTCCAGGATCGTCCATCTCGCGATGGCCCGTTAGGAAGTGGGCGGGTGTTCCCGTGGCAGCGGCCCGTATAGTCCTCTCCTCTGCGTCAGAAACGGGCGGGTCCGGGAAAGCCTGGCGCGCGAGTTGGACGAGACGGTCCGCTTTTTCCTGTGGCCACATAGCGTCACCTCCGCTTCTCCGCGCTTGGCTCGTGGTGCTGCCGGATCATCATGGCCCGGTACTGGAGCTTCGCTAGTTCGTGGCACCATGCTTGGTAGGCGGCTAAAGACCCCGGTCATGCACTTGCATGTTTACCCACTCGTCAAATTCGTAAACCGCCTCGCCCACGGCCTCTTCAAGCTCGGCCATCTCATCTTCCAGGCGCAAATAGCGAGCCAGTGCTTCACCGGGGGCCGTAATCTCACGGATCTGAATCGCGCGCCGGTTCCATTCGTCAACGGTGGCAAGAGAGACAGGCGGAGTGTAAAGTGCGTACTCCCTTTTCCTTGTTTCGACAAACATGCGAAAACCCTCGTCCGTACGTGGGAACGTGTGCTTCTCGTGGAAGGCGGGGTTGAACTGAAGCTCCTTGAGGATCTCTTCGGCCGCGACCCGCTCGTGGCTCGCATCCGTCAGTGTCTCCAGGCCGCACAGAAGCTGCTCAATTCGCCCGACCAGGTCAACAGACAGGGACCGGGCCAGTTCTTCCGGGAGGTTGGGACAGCTCTCTCGGAATTTCTGACCCACCCTTTCCAGCGCCTTCGGCAGTTCCGTCATGCTCGCCTCAACGCCGTACCGCTTGAAGTACTCCCCGACGTTTTCCCCCCACGGGATCATGATCACGGCACCAGCAAGACGAGAAAGCATCCCACAGACCACTTCAAGATAGGCGCGAGCAACTTGCTGTATGATGGCTTCCCGTACGATCCCCTTGTGATAGGCCTCGTTTCGGAGAGTGTGGCCGGAGGTCAAGATCTTGCCCTGATCCTCTGCGAGATCGTGCGTGTTGCGAACACAAAACTCGACTTTGTCAGGGAAATTCCTGAGGACCTTCTTCCGGACGGATTCCGGGTATCTCCTCGGGATGACACCTTCAGATCGTCCGTCTTGGGCAAACAGTAATCTGGCCCTGTCGTACATTAGGACTTCGGCAAGGTTGTCCAACAGCAGCAGAGCAAGCCTGGCCCCGCTTCCAGTTCTCTTGGAGAGGTGCGCAACGGCTTCCTCCAGCATCTCGAGCCTGTTCTTGAGCTCACGCATGGTCTATCGATTCTCTTGGTCTTCTTTGAGGCGTTTCATCAGATGCGGGATGCCGGAAACTGTTTCGCGTGCGGTCTACCATCGCTTCTTTCTTGCCCTCGCTGGTCTCTGAGCCACTTTCTTGCGGCTTCCCACCTTCCGCGCTAGGATCCTGCGCACCTCCCGCCTGCCCAGTTTTCGGAGGGCGACCAGGGCCTCCTTGTTCCGGTCCGTGGGCCGTGACTTGCCCTGTTCCCAGAAACCGACGGCGTTTGTGGACACGCCTATGAGGGTAGCCAGTTCCGCCTGGCTGATCCCCAGGCGCGTGCGAAGTTTCCTGATGAGCCGCGGCGAGATGCGGGCCGTCTTCACCTCTTCGGGGACGGCGGCCAGCTTCGCGCGTTCCGCGATGCGCTGGGCCTGGAACTCAGCCCCGAGCCGCGACAGGACGGCCACCGTCTTCCGCAGAGCCGACACGGTTCGCTTCAGTTGGCGAACGTCTCGGGCAAGCGGGAGGCATGTCGTCCGCACCTGCTTCTTGGCAAGCCGTGTGATCTCGGACTTGAGCGTCTGTTCCATCTGGCCCATTGGGCGTCTCCTCAAAACCAGTCTGCTGTTGGGAGTTGCGGCATCGTATCAAGGTGCGGCGGCCGCGCCAAGCCCACGCGCCGAACCCGGCTGACGGTGTGCGGCACCGAGAAGCAGAAGACGAAGCTGTAAGCTTGCGAAACTTGTGCCAGCGTGTATCATGCAGGTGTTGCACATTCGGGGTGCCTTGCGCCAATGAACCGCAGGAGGGATAATGGCGACTCTAGTCCCAAGGGATCTGAAGACCGCCCCTGGTGTTCGCCCAGCCGACGCTCAGGTCGGCGAGAAACTGGGCCAGCAACTGCCTGAGGCTGACTGGGTCTACTACAACTCGCCGAAGCACTCGGACAGGCCTCGTTTCATCGTACTCTCACAGCATTACGGCATAGTGGGGGTAGACGTCTACGACTGGTCTCCACTTGATATAGCCGATGTCTCGCCTGACAGGATCCGGATGGTCGGATCCACTACGGCCGATCCCGTGTCAGACCTCAGCCGAAGGCTGGATGGACTCCGCGCCAACCTCCAAGGCTTGCAGGCGCGTCCGGCGCCATACGGCCTCATTGTGTTCCCCAATTTCAAGGATTCGGACCTAGGAGGGAAGTCGTGGGAGGAGTATCTGCCCCCAAGACTCGGGGTCTCGGGGGAGTCGCTCAGTAACGGGCAATGGATGGCCTTTCTCAAGAGGATGCCTCAGCCGCTTGCCCCGGAAGCAGTCAACGAAATCCGCGGCAGGCTTTATCCCGAGACGCAGTTCGAACGAGTTCGCCTTGTGCAAGACCCTGACCAGGCTGAGCGCATTGAGTACCGACTGAGGCTGGACGGCGAACAGGAAGCTCTCGCCAGATCCTTGGGCTCGGGAGTGACTGTGCTTTCGGGCGTGGCTGGAAGTGGCAAGTCTCTCGTCCTCTGTGCCCGGGCCAGGTTCCTCGCGTCTGAGCACGAGGACTGGAACATCCAGATACTGTGCTACAACAGGGCACTAGTACGTTATCTGCGGGCGTTGGTCGGCGACGGATGCCAGCAGGTCAGCGTCAATACGTTTCATTTCTGGGCAGGCGCGTTGGGCATCAAGCTGCCCTTCCTGTCTGGAGATGATGCAGACGAACGCATGGAGGCCGTTGTCCGAAGCGCAATCGACCGTGGAGTTGGCGCAGCATCCTGTGACGCGATGCTAGTTGACGAAGGGCAGGATTTCCCTCCCAGTTGGATCGAATTGGCTTGTAGGGCAGTCAAGCCCAAGCGTGGCGGAATGGTGATTGCCACCGATATGGCACAGTGCATCTACTGTGAACACACCACCTCGCCCAACTGCCTGCCGGACGAAGTCAACCATGTGCTGTTGGGCAGGAACTACCGCAACACTGAGCAGATTGGCAAGTTCGCACTATATACGGTCTTCGGCACGCTTGGGAATGCTGTAAGGGCTCGCGAATCCTCCGATGGTACAAGGACACCCGCCCCCGCGGAGTTTGCGACAGTGGGTGAACGGGTGCAGGTTGTCTATGCGGGGTGTTGGGACGAGCAGGCGGAGTTCATTGCCAAGGAGATTACGCGGCTGGTCACCGAGAGGCGCGCGACATACCGAGACATCGCGGTGCTATACACGCAGAGGCCGGGAATCGAGAAACGGCTTCGGCCAGCCCTGGAACTCGTCGAGGTCCCATATTTCTGCGTAGGCAGGGATGCCCAATCGAAGAATGGGCTAGACGTTACCGAGAATTCCGTGAAACTAGTGACAGTCCACAGTGCAAAGGGCCTTGAGTTCCCGTTTGTCTTCATTATGGGCATGGAGGCGCTCAAAGTGCCCGAATCCATTGTTGACGCCTCCGAAACGGACGCCAACCTGATCCGCTTGGCATACGTTGGCATGACGCGAGCCCAGGACGTGCTGTACCTGACCTACACGCGTCACAATCCCATTCTTGAGCGGGCGATGAAGTGCACTGAGTGGTGCGATTTCCGGAACTACCCGACGGACTACGACTTCTGATGAAGGAGCGGTCCATGGCGCGTCTTGTGTTGGCCGGTGGTTTCGTGGGACCGGGGGAAGAGCGGGCAGCACGATACCTAGAGAAGAACCTTCCGAATCCCTGGGTGGTCATCTGCAACAAGGAGCTTCTGAACCCGAATGGCTCCCCCCGCGAAGTCGATTTCATTGTAGTCGGGAAGCATGTCGTGTTCGTGGTCGAGGAGAAGAGCTGGGCGGGGCCGATCCACGGTAACGATAACGGATGGGTCCTGCGGTCGGGGGAGAGTTTTGCCAGTCCGCTGACCTCAGCTGAGAGCTGTGCGCGTCGGCTTGCCGGTCTGCTCAGGAACAACGTCCCCGGGCTTGGCGTGGCCGTCACGGGGCACTTTGTCTTCTCCCGCGTACTGCTTACGGCGGATGAAGTACAGGTCTTCGTGCACGACCCCAGGGTCCCCGAACAGGTCCTCCGTCTCCAGGGCTGCGAAGAGGACTTAGAGCGGTTCGACCGATTGCAGGCCACGACATCCTCCATCTCGGTGTTCCGCGCCTCTATTGTGGACAGGTTGACGGGCTTGACAGACCGCCCCAAGGTGCCCCGGCGAGTAGGAGACTACGACATCATCGAGAGTCTTCCATCCGAAGGGCCAATCCGATGCCTGCGGGGAAAGCACAGAGACGGTACGATCAGGTTGCTCAAGCTCCTAGAACGCCCGACCACCGTCGACCCAGACCGTCGCGAGTCCCATGAAAACGCACTCTTACGCGAATACGACACACTGCGGAAGCTGGAAGCCACAGGCCGTGCTCCAAAGGTTGACCCCTATTTTTCATGGGAACAGGACTACTACTGGGTCTTACCCGTGCACCTCGTTGAGGGGAAATCGCTCCGTGCAGATGCGGCTGACGCGTTGCCGGCCGAGGTCCGAATCTGGGCCATCCTGGAGGAGGCGTTCTCCGCCCTTGCCGAGATACACCAAGCCGGGGTGGTGCATCGAGCGTTGTCGCCTGACCGCGTGCATGTGTCTCCGCACGCGAAGGTCCTCTTCTCGGACTTCCTAATCGCGCGCATCGAGGGAGAGAAGACCGTGGCAGCGCAGGCCCAGGAGCTTGACGGCCCAAACGTCTACGCGGCGCCTGAGTGCCGAGTTGATCCCGGGCTTGCGGAGCCGCAGAGTGACGTCTACAGTCTGGCGGCATCGCTCTTCTTCTGGGCGACAGGATGTGAGCCGGGGGCATCCGAGGGCACATTCAGTTCACTAAGGAGTGACTTGCCTGAGGAGGCGGCAGCCGCACTGGAAGAGGTATTCTCCCGGTGCATGGTAGAAGATGAGCGCGCGCGTCTCGGAGCCGATCAGGCCCTCACCTTGATCAAAGGGAAACGGGAGAAGACACTCGAAGCCCGCTCACAAGGTCCAGGGCCGCGGGAGATGGAGCCCGGCACGATTGTCGAGGACCAGTACAGAATTCTTCGCATTCTGGGTGAAGGTGCCACCGCAGTCACCTACTTGGCGGAGGACCTTGTCGCCGAATCTGTGTTTGTTCTGAAGACAATCCGCAACCCCGAGTTGGTGGCAAAGTTGTCCCGCGCAGAGTTTCGGTGCTTGGTGGATCTGGTGCACCCAAACCTGCCGCGCGTATACGATATTCGCCCTCCGGGAAGCCATTTCCATCTGAAGATAGAATATATCAGGGGATCACCGCTGCGCGACGTGATGACGCAGCATCTCGGCGATATCCGTTTCTGCCTCCGTTTGGGAGAACAGGTGCTCTCCGCCTTGAAGTACCTGGGGGAGCGGGGGATGATCCACCGCGACATCTCAGCGTCGAACATCCTAGTCCCGGACGAGGAGACAGGGCTGATTAGGCTCATCGACTTCGGTTTGGCGACGGTCAAGAGCGAGTCGACATCTGCGGTGGGGACTCCGCTCTACCGTGCCCCGGAGGTTGGTCGGGGAGGCACATGGACGGCCGCCTGTGATGTGTACTCCCTGGCTGTAGTGCTGTTTCAGACGCTTACTGGCCGCCTTCCCTACGTCATGAAGGAGGGCGTTCCCCACAAGGACCAGCTCGTCGCCCCAACGGACGACGAAACCCGCAAGCTGGATTCCAGGCTTCTGCGGTGCCTCATTCAGGGGGTTTCTCCGGACCCAAGAAGTCGGTTCCAGACTGCGACGCATTTCGACAAGGCGCTGCGTGCGACTCAGGTGGATCTTGGCGAACCCTCCCCAATCGTGGCCCAGGGCGCTAACCCCTTTGTGGACGCGCTGCGCAGTGTCTATCGTAACAGCCGCAAGGGCAACGCTGGCAACCGCGGCCTAGACGATGAGTTCGCTGTTCAGACCTACGTCCCCACACGCTTGGACACGGACCTGTTGCCCAGACTTGTGCAGGGGCAATACCGGCTGGCAGTCCTCTGCGGCAACCCGGGTGATGGCAAGACAGCATTCCTTCAGCAGTGCGAGGGCGAGCTGGGCAAGCGACAGGCGACGCTTGAGAGGAAGGACGCCTCGGGATGGTGCATGAGATTGGGCAATCGGACCTTTGTCGGCCTGTACGACGCATCGAAATCTAATGGTGGCCGAAGCGCAGACAGCCTGCTTGATGAAGTCCTAAGACCGCTGGCGGGTGACGGATCAAGCGACGAATCATACACGGTTGTGATCGCGGTGAACGATGGCAGGCTGATAGATTTCTTTGAAAGGAAAAACGCACGGTACCCCTGGTTGTGGGACAGCTTGCGCGCTCAGCTCTTCGAGGCGGGCGGCCGGGATAGTGCCGTCACCGTTGTGGATCTCAAGCGCCGCGCACTGGTGGGGTATGAACCAGAGCAGGTCTCCATCTTCTCGAGGGTTCTCGACGAGTTCCTCGCCGAGCATCGTTGGACGGAGTGCCAGGAGTGTGGCAACAAGGCGGAGTGCCCCATCTACTTTAACATCCTGTCCTTACGAGACCCGGCTGTTGGTGCGAAGATTCGGGGGCAACTCGGCCAAGTGCTACTGGCAGCGCACCTGCGGCGTGAGCGAAGGCCTACCGTGCGGGACCTGCGTTCGGCGCTTGCCTTTATCATCACCCATGACTTAGGCTGTCAGGATATTCATGCAAAGCGCCAGGCTGGCGAGCTGGCCGTCAGCGATCTGAGCTTCCTGTACTACAACAGTGCTTTCGACGGATCGGGCTCACCCGACTTGCTCCTGGATGAGTGGGCGCGTATGGACCCGGGCCAGGTCGCGAGCCCAAAGCTGGACCGCTTCTTGTTCTTCCACCGAGAGCCGTCACAATGGCACCGCGTTGAGGCGATCTTCCGGAAGGTACCCGGAAGGCTGAACAGGCTGCCGCCCCCGGAGGACTGGCTCGCCCAGTTGAAGCGGCGGTATTTCTTCGAAGGGGATTACTCGCCTGACCGCGAGACAGCTGTTGAGCTACCAGATCCGGACACGCTTCTCCCTTACCGCCATTTCGGCCGGTTCAAGAAAAGCCTCAAAGAACAACCGACGGGCAGCGAATTGCTCGGCGACCTCCTGACCGGCATATCTCGCGTGGACGGCGTACCCGCCTCTGTGTGCAACCGCGGACTCGCCCTGCGCGTGGTTGACTCGGATGTGGAAGATGTGATCGTAGTAAAGAGGTATCCCATCGAGGAGTTCCAGGTCCGCCGACCCGTAACCGGCGCGGCGTTTGTTGAGGAGATTGGCGACGAGTTGATCCTCGCCCACAAAGATGGGTTTCCCAATCTTGCCATCAGCTTGGACCTTTTCGAGCTCGTACTTCGAGCCGAGCAGGGGTTCCTGCCAGGCCCAGACGAGCAGAAGGCTCTGGCCGAGGACCTTGCGATCTTCAAGAACCAGCTGCTGGCCCGTCCTGCACAAGAAGTCGCGATCATTGAGGGCGGGCACAGGATCCACGGGGTCCGCGTCGAGTCTGGCAGGATTCGGAGGGAGGAGGTGCTGACGTGAAGATTGTGCTCCCGAGAGCAAGCAGGGGGTACGGATTCCCTCATCTCTTTGTCGTGGAGATGAATGACTTCGACGTCGAGCGGCTGTTGCCATCGCTTTTCTACCTTGTCGTAACCCGTGGTCGAGAGAGAGCCCACCGCGGAAATGACCCCAAAGCTTTTGACAAGTATCTGTCAGCCCTTGCCCAGCACCGCAACCTCGAGGGCTTTGGCGACTCGGCGGGTGTACATCTACTCGGGAAATGGATCAGGGCGAGTATCATTCACACGGGAAAGGTGGGCCGCGCGAAGCGCGAAGAGCAGATCGAGTATGTATTGCCTTTGACTCTTCTGACTTACAAGACCGGTTTTCCATCCGAGATCCGTCGCCAAAGGAACGTCCACGTTTTCCTTTACCAGGTCCTCATTAAGGTGCTCGAGGCGCTGGACGCCAGGCCTTCTCCTCAGACTGCCCTGTGGGAGTACTTTAGGATGGCGCTGGGAAAGGGGGTCAATGTAGGCCCAGCGCCAAGATACGACGGCGCGTACGACGGTACCGCTCAGCTCGACATCCATGCCCTCTTGAGTCTCTATTACCTTGATGGGTTTCAGAGCACCGAGGCATCAAGGAGAGAAGCTGGAGTGCTGTGCCCAGCCATGCCTGGCGCTGCGGAGCTGTTGGGCCAGGACGTCTTGCGGTATCTGCTTGCCTACTACCGCCATATGCCACCACTTGCTCTGACTCGCGGCCTCATGGCGCTCATCGACTTTGAGCTGTTCGTCTACACCGGAAAGCTGTTGTATGCGGGAAACGCTCTGACCAGGACCGGCGGGCTGTCCGCGGTAGCGAGGGACCGTGAGGGCAAGTGGAACCCAGAGGTGTACGTGGACTTCACACGAGTCCGCGGAGGGCTCAGCGATGAAATGGCCCGGGCCGCAGTCGAACGAGACCTTGAGGAACTGCGGGCCTTTTTTGACACCATCATCCGCTTGCGAACCCTGCACCGCTTCGTGGAATTCCAACCGGCCGTGAGAGCCCGCCTCGAAGGCCAGGACGGCCCCGAGTACCTGGAGAACCTTGTCAAAGTTGCTGATGACCCAGGGATCGAAGCGCGGGCTCAGGCCGAGATCGAATCAATCCATCATGAAACGCTGGAGGCCTGCCAGGGAAGTGTGGAAGAACAGGAGGCAGAGGGACTCTTTGACGAAGTCAAGAGGCGTTCTCATGGCAAGGCGGTCGATTTCGCCGTGCAGTTGCTGGCCGACGCCCAACGCAAGCAGGCTATTGAGTCTTATGTGAGGTGGTTCTGGAGCGTTGGGGGTCTCAGGAAGCCGTTTGGTATCTTGGAAGGCAACTTTAGGGGGCGGCGGAACTGGCGCTATGCCATGCGAGATGACCTGCTGGCAACACTGGTGCAACTTGCCATGGTCGAGGACCCTTCGGGGCGGCTCGACCATGTCACGATTCGGCCGCGGCTGCGCCTGCAGGATTTCCTTGGCTTCATGGAAAGGCGATTTGGCGTCATCGTGGACCGCCCGCCTCGTTTCCTAGACACAGCCTCTTCCCGCGAGGCCGCAGGCCAAAACTTGGACGCCCTCAAACAGCTTCTGCGCCAGATGGGCTTCTTTGAGGCGCTCTCGGACGATTTCACTGCGCAGTACCTGCGTGCCCCCCTGTTGGAGGAGGTAACCGCATGAGCCTATCACCGCTCTTGGCGGACCGCTTGGCCCACGCCATTGCCCAAGGCCTTAGAGGAACTAGTCCGGGTCACTGTGTCCGGGTGGATCATCTAACTGCAGAGGACGCGTCCGTTGTTTGCCAGAACCTCCGTGTCCTGTCCGGCGCATCGGCAACGCAGGCGTACGTTCTCGATCCCTGTGGGCCAGAGGAGGGCTTGACGATCAAGCCCGAACGGGCAATTGAGATTCGAGACCGCAAGCAATACAGTCTCGTTTTGTTTATCCCCTCAGGGGTGGTCGATGCCGCGGCCAGTTCGCTGTCCAATTCGTTCGCTGCGTTTGACCTGAATGGAGCGTTCCAAGCCTTCGCTAGGCAGACCATGCTCGAACTCCCCGAACCGGTGCGCGCTTGCGCAAGTCAGATCGCCTCCCTCTTGAAAGGGGCTTCTAGAGTAGCTCCAGACCAGTGGGCAGACTTCCTCTCGGTTGTGCGCGGGTCTCCTTCCCTGGAGAGCGCCGGATCCGAGCTCTGGCGTGTCGGTCTGATCCCTGACGTGGGGGGCGAGGACTTGGCAGACCGGCTAAGGGACAACTATCGTTGCGTGCAGGCTCTTGTGCGCCCTGCGCGCCCACAGACGTCCCCCGCGGAGCGACTCGAGCTTCTTGGCCTGCGTCGCGGCGCGGTCACGGACGAGTTGCTTGCGTTTCTCGAGGGTAGACGGCTGCGTGACTCAAGGGTATGGCTTCACGATCTGGCTGGGGAGCCCCAGAGGGGCAGAATCACCTTCGAGCGGTGGCAGTTCGAGGCGTCCCGCCAGTCGGACTTGGAGCAGATCAAGGTCGCCCCACTTTTGGACAAGAATGGGTGTGTTGACACGACCACCCACCTCGATCAGCCGGGCGGCCCAGGCACGCAGCCTGTTGCCCACGTTGGTGCCAGGGCCAAGGTGACAATCAAGTGGGCTTCGGTTCCGCTTGATCCGCGCACCGTAAAGCGATGGCAGGCTGAGCTTGTCCCCGACCGAGGGGAGTACGCACTTGAAGAAGTGGCGGGCGTCGAACTCCCTATGGTCAAAGTCGCGCCGAGGGCGCGCAAGGCCTCAATATCACTGGACATCGAACTCGAAGAACTCGCCGTCCGCTCAGTCCAGGTGCGGGTTACTGCGTTGGATGAGAACGGAGGCGAGCTCTGTGACGCCAGTGGCCATGTGATCGAGGGCCTCAGCGACGCCTTCTGGATTTCCGAAGAGGAACCAACGGAGCCCGTGCCGCCCAGCAAGAAACGGGACACCGTGGCGACGCTGGCGTTTGCGCGTCTGAAGGCGGCCGTGGAACTGAAGGACAAGGCCATCGAGGAGGCCCCCGGTCAGTGGACGGAGAAGGACTTACACTACTACTCAATCACGCTGAACGGCCGGCGCATCAGCCGGATCGGTCTGAGTCCGCTCTTGCGCAAGCTCGAGGAACACTGCCTTGGCCAGCCCGATGCGGGCGGTCTGTACTCGGCGAGCGTGCCCTCTTCTGAGAGCCTTGTGCCATTCGAGAGCATTCAGTCCGTCGGACTTGCAGCGATTCGGGAATTGGATGGTTTCTTGCCTTTCATGGAGCGTCGAGAGGAGTTCTTCAAGCTTATCGTCGAGCAGGGCGCACGGGGACTCATCGAGACTGCCCAATGGTCGCAGGATCTGGCAGCCCGAGCACGTTCCTACGCCAAAGCCTATCGCGAGCTCCTGGGACAGGTTGCATCTACCGACCAAGCAAGCGAAGCGCTGTCGATTGATACGCTGCGGCTTGAGGTGGTACTCACCAGCGAGACCGAGCGAGCAGTCCTTGTTCTTCCGACACACCCACTGCGGGTGCTCTGGTATGCCGCTTATGCAGAGCTACTGCAATACTGGGAGGAGGCGGTCCTAAAGGCCGAAGGCGATCGAAGGCAGCTGTTGGACTTGAGCTTTATCGAGCGCGTGATGCCCTTGAATTGTCCCGCCTTTCTGCTCGGTCCGGGCGGGGAGCTCTTCCTCTTGACCCAGAACCTAAGGTTCTTCTGGGGCCTGGCTCTACCTGTGGCAACGAAAGATCCTGGACGTCGTGCGAGCGATGTAGCGCGGCTCCTAGGTTGCCAAGAGCATGAGTCCTCTCTGGACGATCTGCCGCCCCAAAGGATCGCGCAAGAGATACAGGCCTACCGGGAGATCCACCCTTACCTGGAAACACTGCGTCTGAACGTCATTAACCCTGGCTCGGGCACCTTCACGGCGCAGGCACTAAGGTCAATCTATGAGGCAGTGATGTTGGACGACGAGCAGGAGCAGGAGCCCATCCCGCCGCCGCGCCTGGAGGTCGTGGCCCACATGCATCCTCCCGTGCCGGCCGCTCTCCCCGCCCTTCAGGAGCTTCAGCGCGAGTTGTACGATGCGCAACCAACAGGAAGCCGACGCAATCATCTCGCGCCCTTTTTTGCCATCGCCGTCAGGCCTATGGACCAGATTGAGGGCATGCCGGGAGGCGACGTCAACTTGACGCTCGCCATCGATCAGCTCTCGCCCGTTATCCAGCTCGTAGACCAGTCAGACGGGGAGGACAGTAGCTCTTTCTATGGCCTCCTTGCCCGGTTCCTACCTCATTTCCGATCGGGTGACAGCGGCTGCATCTGGGAACACCGACTGAGTTTTCCTGACCAAGCCCCGAGGGACCACCATCCCGCGCGGGGGGCCTACACCAACGACCTTGTCGACACGCACAAGGCCTACCTTACCTGCGTTAGTGTGCTGCTCGGCGCAGGGGCAGACGACAGCAAGCTTCCCGCCGTCGTGGCGCGGCTGGAACCGGAAGACCGGGTTCGATTGGACATGATTCACCACCTGTCGGACTGGGTGATAACCCTTGACCGGTTCTTCGGCGTCGAGTTCTACGATGACCCGAGCAATCCTGATTTATCCCGGGTGGCGCAGAAATACCTCCTAGACTATGCGCCGGAGTTTTTGGAAGGCCTGGGGCACCGAATGCTCGTGACGACAGCTCACCGAGACGAAGTAGAGGAGATTCTGTCTCGGGCGATGACGGAGCTTGGGTTTGGGGCTGTTGAAGAGAGTGTCGGCGAGGTCCTGGCCCACTTGAAGACTGTTTCGGGCCGGCTGGCGCTAAGGATCATCGGCGACGAATCACGAGCGAGGGAAGCCGTCAGCCTGGGGGCAGTCGTAGCGTACCTGCGGGCGACGGGCCAACTCAGGGATTCCGTAGTGATACCCGTGGATGCACACCCGGAGCTTTTTGCGCCCGGTGCACGGCGGAAAAAGGAAGGAACCCCAAGAGCGCGATGCGACCTCATCCTGGTCCGCTTTGCGCGGCCGCGCCTCATTGCCACCCTCGTCGAGGTCAAGTCTCGCGGAGCAGCGGGAACGTCCGAGGAGCTCTTGCACCGCATTGCCGACCAGATCGAGGCGACCGAGGAGGTCTTCAGGGACCTCTTCTTCCGCAAAGACCCCCCGCGGCTTGACCACGCCCTCCAGCGGTCGAGGCTTGCGACAGTTCTCCGCTTCTACCTGCGTCGTGCGTTACGATACGGGCTCATCGGGGACAACGAGAGCGCCCAGAACCTGGAACAGGCCATCGGGCGACTCGAGGGCGGCGTCCCAGACCTGCGAGTGGAACGGCGGGGGTTCGTTGTCAACCTACCCGGCAAGCCGCAGAGACAAGTGAAGATGAGGGAGACCCAGATACAGTTCCTCACGGCAAAGGACTTCGCGGAGATCGGCTTGGCCCCCAGAAGCTCCGAGGCGGCCGTTAAAGCACCTGGGGAGAAGCCTGGGGAGGAAACCCGGGAACCCCCGCCAGCCACGACAGAGACGGAGCCTCCGCGAGCACCGACGCAGCCTCCTATTGGGTCTGCGGCCAAGCCGCCTCACGAGCAAGAGGAAACGCCCGAGACGCCACCTTCAGGTGTTTCCCGAGGCGAAACGGGAGCCCCAACGAGGAAGCCTCCCGAACCTGGGACTGCGGTGGCACCTGGCGCGGCGCCTCTCGCCGCCAAGCCTGGGGAGGCAAAGGCGGTTTCTGGTGCTGAGCCCACCGGTGAGGTTGGAATCGAACTAGGGCTTACGGAGGTTGATGAGGAACCAGTCATCTGGAAGCCGAGCGTCCGCGGAAGTCCACATCTTTTCATCCTCGGCATCCCAGGCCAGGGGAAGTCGTGGACCGTCACTCGTCTCTTGCAGGGCTTGGCCCAGGATGGCGTGCCGTCGCTCGTCATTGACTTTCACGGCCAGTTTGCCGGCTCGGAGAGGACGCAGGCAGGGCCCGTCCAGCCCGTGGTGGTCAATGCCGCCAGGGCCCTCCCGTTCTCACCGTTTGAGGCAGAGGCGGCCAGCTCTGCCGGGGCGAGTTTCTGGCGGACAAACTGCTTCTCGGTCGCCGAGATCTTCCAGTATGTCTGCGACCTCGGCGACATGCAGCGAGACCTCGTTTACGAGGCGCTTCGAGACTGCTACGTCGACGTGGGGTTCGAAGAAGGCCACCCCGAACGGCTGCCGACGCTCGAAGAAGTCAGCAAACGCCTCGAGGAGCTTGAGCAAGAGCGGGCGATTCGGAACGTCTTGGCCCGGTGCCGGCCTTTGCTGGAGTTCGGTCTGTTCAAAGATCAGCCGACAGGTTCCGTGGAGTTTCAAACATTGCTTAGGGGCGGCATCGTCATCGACGTTCATGAGCTGGGGCTGGAGACCCTGCAGATCGCGGCAGTGGCGTTCGTCTTGCGGAAGGTCTACAAGGACATGTTCAAGTGGGGCGAGGCGGACCGGCTTCGCCTGGCCATCGTCCTCGACGAGGCGCACCGGCTGGCACGGGACATCACGCTCCCGAAGATCATGAAGGAGGGGCGCAAGTTCGGCGTCGCGGTTGTGGTTGCCAGCCAGGGCCTAGCGGATTACCACCCGGACGTCGTGGGAAATGCAGGCACCAAGGTGGTCTTTAGAACAAATTTCCCGATGTCGAAGAGGGTCGCGGGATTCCTGAGGACCGGTAGGAAGTATGACCTGGCGGCCGCAATTGAGCAACTGGAGGTCGGTCAGGCGTATGTCCAGACCGAAGGAATGGCCTCGTGCGCGCGGGTCCGGATGCATCCGCTTTCGCCCTGAACATACACTTTTCCGCGCAAGCAAGGGATGGCTTGGGGTTTCCAACGAGACAGGCAAGTTGAGAAGCAAGCTGGAAAGAGCCTTGAGCTCTTCAGACAGGCGAGCGCGTCTTCTGAACGATTATCTTCGGCCGTGAACGTGCCACTGCATCAACAGCGCAACCGTTCCGTCGCGCAAGGCCTCGGTGCCGGTGCGTGAGGCAGCCAGTTCCTCGAAGCGGGCTCGCGCGGTGGCCAAGCGGGACGCCATGTCCTCGCGCCACAGCCTGCACGTGGCTTCATCCGGCGGCACCTCGATCTTGCCGCGGATCTCAAGGTTGGCCAGCATGGCGACAAGCGCGGCCTGCTCCGGTCCCGCATAGGTTTCGTGGTGAACCGTCTTTCCTTGGACGAAGTCCACGCCTGCCGGGCAGAACATATGGTCTGCACCCAGGGCCGCGGCCCTGCCGTCAGGAATGTCCACGGCCTGCCGCTCGCCCTTCCGGGTCCTCAGCCATTCCAGCACCGGCGGGCCTTGCTCATCAGCGGCGAGTGAGTCCCATATGCCGGCCGCAATGTCGCTGGCCGTGAGGCGGCGCTGGCCGCCACCCGCCCTTTGCACCTGCTTCTGGACCTCCATGACCCGTATCTGGCGGTAGTGCGCGGCCGTCGCAAGGTACAGTTCATCCAGGATACGATTGCGTTCTTGCGCGTCACCCACGCCGACCATCTCCAGGACGGCATTATCGAGGGCTCGGCGGTCCGCGTGCTGCAACTCCTGGCTCAGCCCAACGGGGCGCTGAGCAAGCGCCTTGACGTGCTCAACCGTGTGGCAGTCCATGAAGGGCTCTTCAACGAGGTGCCCCGCCTTGCGGGCTTGCATGGCACCGAAGGCCGCGAGAATCTTGTCCGCCGTCTTCTTCTGGACGCCTGCAACCGTGGGCACCTGCAGCAACTTCACGTCAACCACTTCAGTCTTCAGGTTACCTTCCGTCCCCGCATAGCGGCCGTAGTACGTCTTGAACAACGCAAGAAGGGTGCTGTTCAAAACCGCCGGCAGGATTCCGGCCTCCACATCGGAAAGGCCGCGGCCCTCCAAGTAGAACAGGTTGTGGTTGCAGGCCAGCGCGTCAGGATTCGTGGGGATGACGTGCCTGTATTGCTGTGCCATCGGCCAGAAGGCGGTGCCGACCTCAACGCCTGTGAGATCATACCAGAGCGACCTCGCGGCACAGGTGCTGCGCTCGGGCACGGGCACGGCCTTGGATTTCGTCGATGCAAAGGTCTGTTTGGAGCCCCAGCGGATGTACTTGGCCACATGGGTCCCGGCCAGGTCCTTCAGGGGCTTGGAGACCCACAGGACGACGCGGTCCAAGTCCGCGGCGCGGACGACGGGCCGGTCTACCGCCATCAGACTGTGGACTTCCGGACGAAGGTACTCGGCTTCAATCGGGTGGAGCGTCTTGTCGCCCGCCTGGACAATCCGCACCTGACCACTCTCGACCTCCTTGAGCGAGCAGTTGCTCATCAGGCCGACGCCGTTCCAGAACGGGCCGTCGCGCACCTGAGCCAGCATCTTCTTCGTCACGTCGCGCGGCATGAAGAAGGCGTCACACCCACTCTTGATTCCGAACCGGACCTCGGCGATCTCGCCGAGTTTGACAAACCGATGGCCGTAATCGCGCATGATGCGGAAGTAGATGTCCGGCGCCCGGACGAACCGGCCCCACTTGCCGGCGGCATACTCGCCGGGGCCGGTGTGGATTTCGTCCATCGCGGCGGCCTCGTCACCGGGCTCCGCCGCCTCGTCTTCCGCCTCCTCATCAACGGCCTGTTCGACTGTTGCCCCGGCCAGGACCTTCCCAGCCTCCACACCTTCAGTCCAGAGGTCGCGCTGCGGGACCGGGATGATCCGCATCGCATCATCGGAATACAGGTCAGTCGTCGACTCGATCAGGCGCCGGAGTTCCATCGCGGCTCCCTGGCGCGCGGCCTCGTCGCCCATGTCACGACGACCAAGAATCTCCGCGAGCGGCCTCTGAAGGCGCACAAACTTCACGACGTTCACGTCTCGCGCTTCTCGGTCGCTGCACCGTTGCATGATGGTGACGCACGTCTTGACACGGGCATCCTCGAACCACGGCTCGTCCACGCTCTCGATTACGGCAAGAAGCCTGAAATTTTGGAGAATCCAGCCCTGCAAGGCAAAGCCGTACTCCACGTCGAGCCAACTCGAACTCGTGAGGAAGCCAAAGTAGCCGCCTTCCTTCAGGTGCTTTGTGGCCACGGGCCAGAAATAGCAGTGCAGGTCGCTGCGGCCTGAAAGCTTCAACCCAGGCCAAGCGGCCGAGGCGAGTTCCTGGAAGTGCTCCTTCGTGTTCTTCTGGCGACTCGCGAAAGAGGCCACGGCCTCGCCTTTGGCCTTCTTGAGTTTCGAGCGTTTGGCGATGAGCTCCTGGCGAACATACGGCGGGTTGCCGACAACGGCATCCAGGGGTCCCAGGGGGATAGGCTTGGGAACCTTACCGCCGCCGGCGCCGGGAGCAGGGACTTCGCAGAAATGGTCCGGGTCCCCAATCACCTCGAAGAAGTTGCCCCTGCGGATCAGGGGGTAGTTCTCCTCGTCGTGGATCTGCCTTGCCGCTAGGTTGAGCGTTGCCAGGTGAGCCGGGAACAGCGCAATATCGCAGCCGAAGATCTCCCGCAAGAGTTCCTGGTGGGGCTTGTGGCAGTTCTGATTGCGACGACCCTTGCCTTTCTGCTCGCCGAGCCACGCCTTGCGCTGATAGGCTCGGACAAGGAAACTGCCCGAGCCGCAGGCCGGGTCAAGGACAGCATCTCCCGCGCGGCGGATGCAGAAGGAGTTGATGACGTCCACGATGTCTTCGTGCGTAAAGTACTGGCCAAATCGCTGCCGCTCCTCGGGCGCAATGAGCTTCTGGAAGATGCCGCCGACGACGTCGTGTGGTATGGCACGGAAGTCGTACTGGTCGAGGTTGACCATCACGCCCTTCCAGCCTTGGCAGGCCAGAGGAGAGGCAAATACCATCGCGCCAACCCAATCATCGACCTGTGGGTAGAAGATCGGCTCGTAATCTCCCGTGGCGGACACCGCAGCAGCAAACTGGGTACGGAATGATGCGTATATCTTGTGACAGTCGCCCTTGCCTGAAGGCAGGGCGAGCTTGGACAGGGCTCGCGGGTAGCGAGAGCGGATTGCGTTGTAGAAGATTGCACGGTTGCAGAACACATAGCAGAGCGTCCGGGCCGCACGGTCAAGCGTCTTGCGCCAGTTCTCGGGGTCGTTCGGGTCGAAACTCCATTGCAGGTCTTCGGTCAGCCACTGAGCGAACCTGCTGGCGAAAACCTTGTCCTTCGAGCACTGTTCGGCGAGATAGTCGCGAGTGCCAGCGACAGGCCAATCAAGGTGACTGCGCAGAGAGCGGATGAAAATGTCGTCAGGCGGCATTCCCCAGTCCACTAGCTTGCCTGTGACGATCTGCGCGAACTCGGCGAAGAACTGCGGCAGGAACTTGTCGCGAATACTTGCCTGCACTTCGGGAAGGCTGCACTGCCCTGATTTTGTGAGTTGCAGCCCCAGGTCCCACTCCTTGACCCGCCGGTCAATCATGGGCTTGTTCCATTGGCTTCGGTCAAAGAGAACGAACGTATTCACATTCCAGGTGAAGAAATACTTGACCTGAATGTTGTCGGCCTTCTGGAAGGCATCCCGCATCAGTTCGGGGTCATAAGGGCTTCGGCCTTCGAGCGTTCCAGGCATCTTCGCTTCGCCGCTTAAGATCGGCGTACGGTTGGCGCGCTCCAGAATTCGTAGGTCCTGCCGCTTGTTGTTGCCCTTGCCGTACTCCTCAATGTAGACCTCACCAAAAGGCCAGTCGGAGTGCTGGGCAAAGAGGGCTTCCGCCCAGGACTTGACATCCGCGCAGAAAGACACCTCGTTCTTGCGAGCTTCGGACACCTCGGCCATTACGATCCTCCACGCCGAACCGGCGTATGCCAACGGTGGACTCAATCTCTCATCCGGCCAAGGGGATTATGCGCGTTGGGCAGGCAATTGGCAACGACCAACATGTGTGATAGGCAGGTCATTCACAGGAGCAGGCTGATTCGGCCGACGAGGCGTGGCCGGGCGCTGGCAGCTAGGGTCCTGCCTACGAGTGTCGTGACCTCGATGGTTCGCGCGGCCGGGGGTGAGTAGCTCTTACTGTAGGAATTGCCAGCCGTACCGGACTTCTGTTGGGGCGGCCGCGGTCGCAGGCGGCAGGGCGACCATCGGGAGCAAGTGGCCGATGCGCCCGACGATCTTGGCGGTCTGGCCGATGGCTAGGAGCTTCTGAGAGAAGGTGTAGGCTTCGCCTTGGGTGGTCTGGCGGATGTCCTCTGAAACCTTGTACTCGAACCACGGCTGCGGCAGGGCCTGCATGAGTTCGCGCGAGACGCGGAGGCATCCGGTCTGGACGCCGTGTTCTTTCCAGTCGATAGGATGGCCGTGCTGGTCCACGTAGGCGCAGGCCACCACGTCTCCCTCGGCCGTGAGGATGGCGTTGGTTTCGTCCACCGGCACCATGTCCGAGTCCACCATCAAGAGGAACCGCGTGCGGTCTTCGGCGAGCCACCGGCCGACCTCCATGTTGCGGGTGAGGTCCACCCGCGGCGTGAAACAGGAATCGCGCACGGTCGCGCCGAGATAGGCCAGACGCCGGAGCCAGGCAGCCAGCGGGGCGTTGTCGTGCTCGTGGGCGTAACGGAACCGGACGACCGTCATCCATTCTGGCCTCATGCGCAGGGTCCCTCCCACTGGCCTTGCCAGACTCCGCCGCCGGCATGCCAGTTTCGGAAATAGCGCCGCACGTTGCCCTTCGCATCCGTCTCGATGGTCCGGACGATGCTGGTGCCGTCCCCTGATCCAGAGCCGGTCCCCGCCAGGGCCGCGCCGGGGCTGGCGTGGATCAGTTTCCCTGCATCGCCGCCGGAACCGAATGCGATGCCGGCGCCCACGCGGACGAACACGCCGTCCGTGTCGGTGTCCAAACCGCGGTTGGAGTCGGCCTTGACGCCCAAACGACCATCTTCCCGATGGTTCAGGCCACCATCGGCGTGCTCGGGGATGTCGAGCGCGCCGTCGGTCAGTTCGATACCGCCGCCCGTCTTCACAACCACCTGGACTTTGTTGCCGGAAACCGTGAGCGCATAGTTTGGATCGACATCGACGCCGATGCCGTCCTGGGTGATGGAGACCGCCCGCGTGGCATCGGCCAGGGCGAAGATGCCATTGGCGTCCACGTCGATGCCGCGTGTCGGATCGACGACGGCAAAGAGGCCGTTCTGGTCCACGTCGATGCCGCGGGTCGGGTCCACCTGGACCATCATGTCGCCGTCCTGCGCGAACACGAGGCCGCCGTCCGGTTCCAGCTTGGCCGAAACGCCCTGAAGCTTGACCGTGATGCCCTCGGCCTCGTGCGGCAGCACCTTGATGTCGCCGTCCTGGGCAAACTCCAAGCCGCCGCTTTTCTGGCCGTTCCCGTCTTCTTCGAGTTTCACGGCCACGCCGTCATCGGTGACCGTGACGCCGGCGGTTTCATCGGGCAGCACCTTGAGCTTCCCGTCATCGCCCTGGGCGTCGAACTCCAGGCCAGGGTCGCTGTCGGCCAACTCGACTGAGACCTTCGGTTCGTCCTTCGACGGGTCGGCGTTCGGCTCGACGATGATGCCCGGGCCGCCATCGATCTTCGTGCTGGTCGAGAGCAGCGCGCCCTCGGGGCCGGGGAACGGGATGACCTGGCCCGCGTAGGTTTCCTGGTTCTGGCCGCCCGGCACCGCTTCGAAGCCGTCGGCCAGGACGTAGCCAACGAAGTCGCCGACCTGGATCGTCTTGTACCCGATGCCGGCCGTGGTCGGCGAGTGCGTGGCCTTGACGATGTACTCCGTCGAGTCGTCGAACCATGACTTGTCGGCGAAGGCGAAGTAGCCCGTGACGTAGAGGATGAACCGGTGCTGGGCGGGGTTGAACGTCACACCGTAGGCACCATAGACGCCCGTCACCTTGAGCGCGTGAACGGCGGCGGTTCGCTCCTGGGGTGAGGCGTTCGACAGCCGCACCAGCGCCCACCGGTCGTGCGTCGTCTCATCGTCGGCCGCCTCCATCCAGAGGACCCGACCGGACCCACGGGCCTGTAGCTCCAGGTGGAGCGTCTCTTCGCCCTCGACATTACAGATGTCGGCGTACTGGATCGACGCGTCGGCCGGGTCCGTGGGCGGGTGAGTCGGGTCGGGGAGGCGCACCCGGACGGCCGTAATGCCGTCCACGAGGGCCGGGCCGATCGCGCCCGCCTTCAGCGGCGCGAGGAGCACGGCGAACCGGCCGAAGTGATCACTCGGTACGACGCCCTTGAGGGCCGGGCGGAACTGGAATTCCTGTTCGCTGTCGTCGGGACCGAAGACGGGGCCGTCAATGCCGACGATCCCGAAGAGGTCGACGTCGCTGCCCGTGAGGTTCTCAACGAGGATCGTCCCGTAGGGCCTGGGCGTGGCCGCGGACGGGCTGCCGCCGTCGAGTTGGCGCTGGAGGTAGTCTCGGGCGGCGTCGACGAAGGTGTTCCACGTTGCCGCCGACAGCGGCCCGCGCTGTCCCGCCACCACCTTCTGTAGCCTGTCGCCGCTCATGGCTCACCCGATGCCGAGACCGGCGAAGTTGCCGGCGTCATAGACACGCTCGACGAAGAGGTAGCGGGGCCGCTTGAGGATCGCCTTGGCCGTGTCATCCTTGGCATCCTCATACTGGACCCACAGGTACTCCCACCCCTTCTTCGCGATGCCGGACGACCCGCCGATCGTCAGGTTCGTCACGTTGGGGCTGGCGGCAAAGCGGAAGGTGATCTCCCAGGCATTGTCGCCCTGGCGCTGGGTGCCGCTGGCGCCCAGGAACAGCACCTCGCCTGCCTGGAAGCCCTTGAAAGAGGCATTGTTAGTCTTACCCGTGAGGGAGAAGAGCGTCGCCTTGTAGGAGTCCGTGACGCTCTCGGCCTCGAGGTAGTGCGTCTCGGAGAAGTGGTAGACGGGGACGGTGATGTCGCAGCCCTGGACCTCGTGGCCATCGTAGCCGATAGCGCCCTCGAGATCGGGCGGCGAATCGCTCCCCCGGGCGTAGCTCGCGATGTGCTGCTTGGCCTGGGTGATGTGCTGAATGCCGCCGGCCGTGTCGAACGAGTAGGTGGACTGGCCCACCTGGCGTGGGGCGGACGAAAAGAGGCCGTACTGGACGGTGCCTTCCCAGGTGTCCGAGCCGTCGCCGACCGGGGCCACGGTCCAGTTCAGCCGCGCGAGGCCCTGGTAGGCCGCAGCAGACCCGTCCCGCAGGGCCGCCAGGGCGGTCTGCTCGTCGGCCGTGCCCCGGACGACGTACTTGAACGTCGCCGTGGGCCTGTCGCCCGCGCCAATCTCGCGGCTGTCGTAGCGCTCAACGCAAGTGGTCATCCGGCGTTCCTCAGTTGAAGCTGACGCCCAGGCTGGCAACAAGCTGGGCGATCTTCTCGGTGTTCTTCGCCGTCTTCTCCGTGGCCTGGGCGATCCGGTCCGAGACGTCGCCTGCGCCGAGGCCGGCCGCCTCCATCGCATTGAAAGTGCCGCGAACGCCGATGGTCCTGCGCATGGCGTCCGGCATGGCCGCGGCGGCGTCCTCCAGGGCCTTCTTCACGGCGCGGCCGTAGGTGTCGTCCGTGATGGTGCCGGCCCCCAGGAGCTTCTTGTATTTGGAGATCTCGTCCCGGGCCTTCTCCTCGGGGGTCCGCATGGACTCCGTGAGGCCCTCGCCCTCTTTCTTGGTATTGGCCTCTTCCTGGGCCTTGCGGAGGTCCGCGAAGGCGGCTTTGACGCGGTCAACGGCCTCTGTGGCCTCCCTGAACGAGAGCGTCCCAGCGCCGACGGCCTCGTAGACGGGCTTCAGGGCCCGCTCTTCGTCAGCGCCCAGCGAATCGAGCGCCCCGCGGAGTTCCGCCACGCGGGTCTGGATGCCAGCGACCGTCTCGCCGAGCGTCTCGTCAAACCGGGCACGCTTTTCGGCGGCCGCCTGCTTCTCCGTGACATCGAGGATCGCGAGCTTCCAGCCGAGGAGCGACTGGGCATGGTTCTCCGCGAGGCCCATGTGCCGGACCTCGTAGGCGATGAAGTCACGCTCCGACATCGTCGCCTTGGCGTACTCGTCCATCGCCTGCCCGATTGCCCCCTCGCCGCGGTCGACCACGGCTTGCCGGCGGGCAAACTCCTTCCGCTGCTCGTCGATCTCGATGAGCCGAAGCTTCAGGGCCAGCAGCCTCTCGGCCTGGTCACCGACCAGCCCCATGCCGGCGACCTCGGCGGCGGTATACTCGCGCGCCGAGAGCGTCGCCTTCTGGAGGGCCTTCTCGGCCTCGGCAATGGCCTTGTTGCCTTCGTTGAACGCCTTGGCCTGGGCAGCGCGGTCCTTGTCGGCCCGGGCCTTGGCGGCCGGGTCGTACGCGCCCTGCATGTCGTGGCCCAGCCACGACATCATGAACTTGGCGGCCTCGTCGGCAGCGGCGCCGAGTTCCTTCGTGATCTCACCGAGGCCGAACGGCAACTTCTCGGCGGCGGCGCGGGCCCCCTCCATGTCGCCGCGGAAGAGGGCGCTGAATATCTGAACGTCGGCAATCGCCGCTTTCGTGGCGCCGACGGCCGCCGCGAACTTCAGGCCCCCCTCGAAGAGCTCGGTCCCCTTGAAGCTGCCCGAGAAGAACCTTGGACCGCCGGCTTCGCCTGAGAGCGCGCCCTCGGTTGCCTTGGTGAATTGGGCCTGGTTCTGGGCAACCCAGGCCCGAAGGCGGGCCTGCGACGCGGCCAGGCTGCGCACCAGGGGCGCATCGTCGGCGGAGATCTCGACGTAGACGCCGCCTTGGCGGATGGCGCCCGCAGGAGGCATGGGTGCTTCCTTTCACCGACCGGCTACGCCGATCGGACGCTCGTGGCCCAGAGCTTCGGGATGCTCGGCGCCGCCTTCGCGAGCGCGGGCTGCATGAACGGCCGCGCCGGATAGTTGGCCGCATACCAGAGCGCGCCGTACAGGAGCTCGTTCAGTGCATTCGCGCGGGCAACCTGGGCCGGCGTCCGCAGGCGTGCAAACGTCACGGACATCATCTGGCCCGTTCTTGTGCAGAGGATCGTCTTCGTCGTGCGCCCCGCGCGGCCCCCTACCCTGATCTCGCCCACGCCGCCGACGTGTCGGGTGCGCCGGCGCCGGTTACGGTTGAACGTCATCCCGCCCGTCTCGTGCAGTTCCGGGATGTTCCTCCCCCCCGTCACGCCCGGCAGGAGCACCGGCCCGACGACGACCGAGTGCCGCGCAGGGTCGAGGGCAAAGTACAGGAACTCCCTGATCCACGGGTGCGGCCGGACAGCGTGGGGCGGCTGGCCCGGCGGCGACGGCGCCGGCATCACGGTCATTTGCTGGCCCATGACCAGGCCCTTCTTCGCCGTGGTATACGTCATGGACCGCCGCGCGATCGTCCGCACGAGGGCCCCCGCATGGGACAGGGCCTCGCGCGTCGCGGGGTCGATCATCGCCCGGACGCGAGGGGCGTCGAAGAACCACCGTTTGACGCCGAAGCCGAGATTGAAGGCCGAAGACGGCATCGGACACCTGTTCAGCGTTTCGGGTGGACGGCCGGCGTCACTTGCCCGCAGCCGTGATCAGGTCACCTTCCGCGTCCACGCCGACGACGCGCTGCCATTCGCCGCCGACGCGGACCCACATCACATCGCCCACCATGACCGGGCTCATCTGCCCGTCCTGGTAGGGCGCCTTCACTTCCCGCGGCGGCCCGTGCGGCAGATCGCAGCCAGCCACGGCCAGCACCGCCAGGATAAGGATCAGCCATTTCATCGGTGGCTCCCCAGATGAGGGGGAGGCGGTCGCCGAAGCGACCGCCGGCCCGACCGTTTGCGAGGCTGGTAACCGTGGCCGAAGAGGCTTGCCGCCGCCAGAAGCACCACCACCGCGACGGGCGCGAGGAAGAACACCACGCCGATGGCCGCATCGCCCATGTCAGGCGGCCCCCACAGCGACCGGCGTGCGGTCCGGCACACTGCCCGCGGGGACGGCGTTGGCGGGGGCCGCCGGCGGCGTCGCGACCGGCTCCTGGACCTTCAGCGGCGCACTTTCGACCACCAGGCCGTTCTCCGGCACCACGATGGCCGGCGCGGGCGCCTGTACCTGGCCGGACTCCTTCGCCTTCGTGTAATCGGCCTGGGCAGCCGGGTGGACGACCGTCTTTAGGAACGCCAGGAGGTCCGTGGCGACGGCCGGCGCCGTCTGCTGGAGCTTGGCCTTGATCGCCTCGGCGCTCGAGTAGGCGCTCAGCTTCAGCCACCCGTTCTTGTAGGCCCAGTAGACCGCCGCCGCGAGCGACAGGGCGAGGAGCACGGCCGCGCCGATTGCGATCTGGAGGAGCCACCGGTCCACGAACACCGCCAGGCCGAAGACAAGCAGGCCCGCCACGGCGATGGCCGCCCCCGAGCGCTTGTCGACGAACCAGAAGAGCGCGGCGCCGCCCGCCACGGCCACCAGGGCCAGGATCTGTACCAAGTGCAGCACCCGCTCCGTCCAGGAGTTCTGGTCGGCCTTGAGCTTGGCGACCTCCTTGTCCTTGGCGTCGAGCGTCTTCTGCATGGTATTCAGGGCCTGCGCCGCCTGGCGGATCTCCGACGGGGCCTGCGCCGCCACGACGGGGGCTGCGGCCCGGACCTCCTGCAGGCTCTCATGGGCGGTACCCAGCGGCTTCACTACCTTCTCGTTCAGGCCCCGGGCCTCGACGTCCAGCTTGTCAGACGCCGGCGCAGCTGCAGGACTGGCCTGGCGCAGCGCACCCGACACCGCCGCGATGTTCGTGGAGCTTTCACGGGCCGCCTGGCGGGCCGCGACGACGTTGTCGTCGGCCTTCGCGGCGCCCGCGGCAATGGTCTTACCGGCAGCCTCGGTTTTCGAGGCGGTGGCCGCGAGGTCGGGCTTCTCCGGCACGGCCGTCCCTCCCTTGCAGCCGCAGCCGAACAGCACCACAGCGACCGACACCATCAGCACCATTCCCAGCGTCGTCTTCTTCATTCCCTGTCTCCTTGCTCTTTCACGAAAGTCCCTATGAGTACGTCGATGTCTCCCTTGAGACGCACATCCGGTTCTTTGGCTTGGTGCGGATCGAAGTCGCTCGGTCGGAACGGCCTGTGTTTCTTTGGGTCGCGGTTCACGTTGGCCACGAGGGCCATGAGCGACGCCATGCGGCCCCACTCAGACCGCGACCTTGCCTCGGCCATCCACACCAGTTCCCGGAGCGTCAGCTCCCCGGGGTCGCAGCCTGAGGTGCCGGCGAGCTCGAAGACGAGCCGCCAGGCGTCGCGTCCGGTGACCCGCCGGGGCGGGCGAGGGCTTTCTGGAGGCTCTCGCGGATCGGGTTCGGGAAAAAATCCGCCAAGTCCTCCAGGATCGCCGTCCGCGCCGCAGCGATGGCGTCGCCCGTCAGCGCGGCATAGAAGTCCTCCTCGGAGAACTTCCGCGCCTCGGCCTCGGGCTTGCACACGCCGTAGGCGACCTGGCAGACGAGGACGGGGTCGAGGAGCAGGCGGCCGTAGAGATCGCCGTCGACGATCTCGACGAGGTTCGCGCCGCTCGCCGCTTTGGCCCGCTTGATGGAGTTCGTGTTGATGACGACCTGCCACGTCCGTCCGGCGCTATCGGTGAAGGTCTTCATGGATTCTCCTTGTTCACGCTACCTTGCCATTGCCCGCCGCCCGGCGATCAGGTCTCGCCGATCACCTTCCGCTGGGGCGGGTTCGTGCTCCACGTGGGCTTCGCCGTGACGGAGATCGTGATCGCCTGTTCCAGCGGTTCCTTGCGGTCGAACTTGAGGATCGCGCAGTCGGCCCAGAGGCCCTTGGAGCCGGCCGTAGCGATGGGTCCGTTCATCACGGCCAGGCCGACGGACGTATTATTGATGTAGGCGTCCTGGAGGGCCGTGTAGGCGGCATTGTCCTCGTCAGCGACCAGCTCGAACTCGATGGTCGCCTCCTTGAGCGTGCCGATCGTCGCCTTCCAACCGCCACCCCCGCGGGTCGAGACGTCCGCCTCGCCCTTCGACTGGTTCAGCGTCACGTCCTTGACGGACGTGATCTCCGTCCAGGTGGGCGTGCCGCCGATGCCGGCGGCGCAGTAGTAGAGCTTCGCTTCCAGGCCGATCTTGACCGACATGCCTTATTCCTCCTTGCCTGTGCACCGCGTGCGGATCTTACGCCGCCGGGATACCGGGCTCGTTGCCGCCCGTGGCGGTGTCCACAAAGTCCTTGAGCTTGCCGTAGAGCGTCGCCATGTCGGCGGCATCGGTGGAGCCGAGCGCCGCAACGATGGCAGCCTTACGCCCGTTCACGAGGGCTCGCATCGCCGCCAGGTTGCCCTTGACGCCGTTGGCCGTCATCAGCATCAGGTTCCGCAGCTGCGCACAAGCCGCCGCCACGTCCGTATTCGGGTCCGCTGCAAGGGCCATGTCCTATCCTCCTGGTCAGTACTTGCTGTGCCCGCACCATCCGGCGCGGGCCACGGTGAATCCGTTGGCTTTCGCGAGGTCGACGAAGTGCCGGCACTCGCACTTCTCCACCATGCACCCGTCCGCGCTGTGGTCGAAGAGGAACCAGGGCAGCGGCAGCGCGTTGGCCACCTTGCGGCTGAACCGCATGAGGCCGAGGTGGAGGTCGTCCGGCCGGACCCACGCCGCCATGTCGGGCACCGGGTACATGCACCCCACGATGTCCGCCTCCGGCTCGAAGAGCGCCATGGTCCGCGCCTCGGGCCTCATGTCCCGGTCCACGAAGATGAAGTGCTTGATGTGCGGCGGCGCCTTCTTACAGACCTCGCGGACCGCGAGGTTCCGGGCGGCCTCGACGCCGTAGACGCATTGCTGGAAGCATTGCTCCCGCGGGAACAGACGCAGCCAGTCCGCCAGTTCCCACGGCAGGGAATGGTCGGGCCAGGTGAAGGCCACCACCACGCACTCCTCGAACTTGACCGCCAGCTCGATTTCCATGTCAGGCCGCCTTCTTCACCTTGATGAGCTTGTAGACCACGGCGTAG
>Ga0209777_10001305_pt1 | contig 36813 bp, 35 predicted proteins | sample FrelakmetHBP12HB_FD_187147 | JGI IMG/M metagenome (GOLD analysis project Ga0209777, IMG submission 187147) | Freshwater lake sediment microbial communities from the University of Notre Dame, USA, for methane emissions studies -HBP12 HB (SPAdes)... | ecosystem: Environmental > Aquatic >...
AATCTTTGAGTTAAGCTTTATTTTGTATCGTGTAAGATAACCTTTAAAGCAAAGAAATGTTCCTAGAATCAACTCCCGATAAGTATAGGTTGTTTGCCAATCATTATTATCAGGGCATAAAACTCATTTACAAATTTCTTTTCCCCATCCACTGCTAGGCAATTAATACAACGATATGCTGTTTCGTTTGTGTATGCGCCCTCTATTAATTCGCCGAATTTCATGGCATTTTTCCCACGTTGTAAAAGATTACAAACAGCCTATATAAAATCCGAATGCTGATATTATACGGCAATATGCTCAAAAGTTTTCCATAGATATCGCCATTAGTTCATTTATGGGTGCGGATAAATAGAGTTCCATTTCGGAGTAGTTGGTAAATATAATACACATACGGCTTTCCCAGCCTGTAACTGTTGTCCCGGCTGATTCAATGTGGTTAGCTTCCCTTCATGGTCTTGTCCATTGGCCTGAAATTGATATCGAATCACCCAGGGATGCCGTCCATTGATAATGACTGAATAGTTTTCTTGTATTTCAACAATTTTCCCACGCGTCGCTTCCCCTTCCCGAAGGACGTTTACGACTTTCTGCGCTTGTCGATACCGCCATATGAACAACCATACACCTACTCCAAGAAATACAACCCCAAGCAATAGAAGTGGGATCCCTACAAAAGCGGTGATGATGCCAATGATAAGCCCTGCCCCTACCAGACTAAAAATTACCCCAAGTAGACCGAAGATAAAAGCAGTGATCGCCCAACCATCGGTAGATAAGAGTCGCCAAACATACTTTTTAGAAATCGGCCGTGGAGCAGATGGCGGCGTGGGGAGGTTCTCGGTCGGATCTGATGAAGTGATTTTCTCTTCAACTGCTTGTAAGGGTCCGCCACAATTCTTACAGTTAGATTGAAAAGTTAGGTAGTTGGTACCACACCAAGGACAGATGATCATTATTGTTATTCTTTCCGATTTACTTTGAAATCTGGTGAATGCACTGATAAATAATACAACCCGGTGACGCCCAACTAAATATCCAGCCGTCGGTGGCGGCTCATTATCTTATGGGCTGTTGCGGGCGAATCACCGAAATTAAGATAAGCGTTATGCGGCAATAAATAAAAGCCAGGTATGGATATTATACGGCAGTATGCTAAAACCAATGTGATTATTGGAAAATCCCTTTCCCACATCTGCCCGCACAACCGGCCCAAAGACGGAGCCCCGCTTCGAGTCTGCCAACGTTATCGCTGAGGAGTAATTATTGGTCGTCGCCTGTATCTGGTATGTTAGACAATACTTTCGCCCCCGCTCGTCCCAATAAGGATAATGCTGTGGGAGTTGCTGCAAGTCCTCCACGACCAGTACAACGTAGGTCACCTGGCAGACATTCTCCGATCTTCAGCGTGGTATCAACAACCTCATCAAAGGGGACAAAAGCGTTGAACCCTCCAAGAGCAGATGAGGCAGCCACGAACGCATGGCCGACCCCGGCGATATTTCGAGCGTGACACGGGACTTCCACTTCGCCACCGATGGGGTCGCAAACCAGCCCGAGCGTATTCATCAGGCAAATAGTCGCCGCATTAAAGACATCCTCCGGGGAGGCGTTTGCTGCATAAGCTATTCCTGCTGCCGTCATCGCTGCGGCGGCACCGGTTTCCACCATGCAACCAGCCAGCTCGGCAGCAAATGTTCCGCGTATTCCGATAATAACTCCTATAAGTCCGGCGACTTTCAACGCATCGGTTAGTCTATCCAGTGAATACCCGGATTGTTTTAGGCTATACAGACAACCTGGCAGGATCCCGGCACTTCCGGCAGTAGGACAGGCACACACCACGCCGCGCATAATGCTGGTTTCCATGACGGCCAGGGCGCCACAGATGGCAAAATGAATGGGCTCTCCCGTCAACCCCTTTGCAGATTGGGAATCAAAAATCTTACGAGCGGTTGGTTGCAGGAACTTGTATTGAATTCCTTCGGTGTTTCTTGCCAGACCTTCTTCGACAGTGTTCAACAGCAATTGTGTGCGTTGTGTAAAGAGCTCATCTATTGTCTTCACTGGCAGGCCGGAGAGCAGGGACTCATATCGGACTGCTATTTCAGGAAGTGTGCTCTCTGAACACAACGTAAGGACATCTTTCCCGGAACGAAAAAGCGGCTCTGTGCCGACCATCAACAACTGGGACGGCGCCGCTTCGCGAATCCTTATGACAGAGGGCGAGTGCGAAAACCGTTCGCGCTCTTCAGGGCGGAGTCTTCGTCGAGTATTGAACTGCCACAAATCCCTTACCCGGGTATCACCTTGCAGGTTATCAATCAAGAGATTTTCAACCCCCAGGTGACCCAAAATCGCCTGGCCAGATACAGGTTCGTTACATTCAATAATAAGGGTAAAAGCTCTTCCATCAATATCAACCGGTCTCGTATTACACTGCAGAATTCTAAAGGCTCCGCCGCCGGTAGAAACGGCCAAATATTGGTCTGTTCGTTCCTGGGCGTTACCCGAGCATGTGAGCAGAATCTCAATGAGATTGGGATGGTTGATTTGCTTAAGCGAACAGATCTCGATCCGAAATCCGAAAGGCGCGCCTGGTGATGTCAGAGAGTTTAGGGCCCCCAAATATTCAGGAGAAACCATATCGATCCCCATGAATCCGGCAGCAAAACCCTCGTCCGATCCCTGCTCCGTATGAACTTTGGCAAATGAGCCACCGGAATCAAAGCGAACAATGGCATTGCGGATATCCTCTCCATTTGACAGTGATAGTTGTCGGCATAGCTTCGCTATGGCATAAGGGGCCGCAGAATGTGAACTGGAAGGTCCGCGCATAATCGGTCCAAGTACATCGTTCAGAATACTACAATACATCGGTGGTGTAACCATAATATTATCAGGATTATTTAACTCGCGGTGAGCGGATAATAAAGCGTATTAAGGGTTGTTGATATGAGATCCGAGTAATGATATTATACGGCGATCTGATAATAAGTATGCACTTTTTGGGCAAACCCCTCACTCCGCAACATGCACAACTTGTGGAACAACCAGTATCCATTAGTTTATAATCCATCACTGCCGGGTTTCCAAGGGGATCGCGCAGGATTTGAGTGCCTAGAGTTCAATCGCGCCACCTGGACTTTAAGAAACCCCCAAGGGATGCAATCCGCGGGTTATGTCTAAGCTAAGATTAATGTGTAAATTGGTATAATGGGCATTTGCATTTTGACACTACAGCCATTACGGAGAACCTATGCAAAATAAACCCGACATTACAAAGGGGCGTATCGAATACAAATGGATCGTTCTCTCTAACACCACTCTTGGAATCTTTATGGCGATGCTCGATGGAAGCATCGTCGAGATTTCACTACCCGCCATCTTCCATGGTATCGGGATTAATCCCCTGGCACGTGGTGAAACCGACTATCTCCTATGGACCCTGATGGGTTATCTTGTGGTTACAGCTACCCTCCTGGTCGCCTTTGGCCGCATCTCCGACATGTTCGGGCGGGTGCGACTCTACAACCTTGGCTTTGCCATTTTTGCAGCAGGCTCGATCCTGCTTTATCTGGTTCACGGCACCGGAAACGGCGCTGCCATGCAGATCATCATCTTCCGGCTGGTCCAGGCTGTCGGAGGTGCTTTCCTGATGGCTAACTCCACTGCCATTCTGACAGACGCCTTCCCACCCAACCAGCGCGGCCTCGCCATGGGTATCAACATGATCGCCGGCACAAGCGGTACGTTCATTGGCCTGCTTGCTGGTGGAATCCTGGCAGCCATCAACTGGCGGTATATATTCCTCGTCAGCGTCCCGTTTTCTGTCGGCGGTACCATCTGGGCTTACCTGGCTCTCCACGAGACAGCCTCGATCCGCAAACACCAGCATCTCGACATTCCCGGTAATATTCTCTTTGCCTTCGGATTGACCGCTGTTCTGGTTGGTACCACCTATGGGATCCAGCCATACGGGAACTCGGCCATGGGCTGGGGAAGTCCCTTTGTACTCGCGTGTCTAATCGGTGGAGGGCTGGCACTCCTGGCGTTTGTCTTTGTCGAGCAACATGTAGCGGAGCCCATGTTCCGACTTGAGTTGTTCAAGATCAGGATGTTCAGCGCGGGCAATATCGCCGGTTTCCTCGCTTCATTGGCGCGCGGTGGCCTGAATCTGATGATCATCATCTGGCTGCAGGGTATCTGGCTGCCGCTGCACGGTTACTCCTTCGAGGATACACCGCTGTGGGCTGGCATCTACATGCTGCCATTGACAATAGGTTTTCTGATTATGGGACCCATCAGCGGCTACCTTTCTGACCGCTTCGGTGCCCGCATCTTCTCCACCGCCGGGATGCTGGTCACGGCGGCTGGCTTCGCTGGACTGTTGTTGGTACCGACCAACTTTGTCTATGTCACGTTTGCCCTGGCCATTCTGGTGATCGGAATGGGCATGGGGATGTTTGTCTCCCCCAATACCACCGCCATCATGAACTCGGTCCCGGCTGAACACCGTGGTGCTTCCTCAGGGATGAGAGCTACCTTCCAGAATACAGCCAACACGATCAGCATCACTTGGATCTTTACCATGGTCACCATCGGACTGGCTTCCCACCTGCCAGCTGCCATGTACCAGGGGCTGACCCAGGTCGGAATTCCGAGCGCTGTCGCGACCCAGATGGCGAATCTACCCCCGACCGGTGCCTTGTTTGCGGCTTTTCTTGGCTACAACCCGATGAAATCCATTTTACCAGCGGCTATCCTTCAACAACTGCCAGCTGCTTCCCAAGCCTTACTGCTCAGTAAGACTTTCTTCCCAAACTTAATCTCGGCGCCCTTCGACGACGGCCTGCGCATTGCCTTTTCGATCTCGATAGCATTGGCGCTGATTGCGGCACTGGCTTCTCTGCTGCGAGGCAAACGCTATATCTACGAGCAGGAGAGCCAACACTTGGTCAACCTGCCTGAATCGGCCTCGCCTGACGACTGCTTGAAGGAAACAGCCGCACTCCGCTTAGGGAATGATGGGAGCAGGGGAGAGGTTGGGGAAAGCTCAGAAATAGCAAGCAGTAAGTAGGAGGCGGGAGGCAGTTAGCAGGAATCAGCAGGCCGGAGAAAGAAGGTGGGAGTCGGTGTGTGGACAATAAAAAACTTCCGAGGCTTAACCTCGGAAGTTTTTTCGTTTAGGTTTTCTCTATTTCTGATTTGCGGCGGAACCAGTTGCGCCACTCCTTGTTTTCCCAGACGACCAGTACCGGGGAGGCGTTGAAGATAGATGAATAGGTACCGGAGAAAACGCCAACCAGTAAAATGACCACAAAATGGCGGATGCTGGTGCCTCCAAAGAGAGCCAGAGCCAGCAGCGTAAACATCACCGTCAACTGCGTATTGATCGAGCGATCGAGAGTCTGGACAATGGAATGGTTGACAACGGTCGTGAAGTCAATGCGGCGGTATAGGTTCGAGTTCTCGCGGATGCGGTCGAAGACCACGATGTCATCGTGCACCGAGAATCCGATGATGGTCAGCAGTGCAGTCAGGAAGAGGGAATCGGCCTGCCAGCCGAGGAAGTGGCCCAGGATGGCCTCCGCTCCGAGCGTCACCAGGATATCATGGATGGTTGCAATGATGGCAGCTGTGCCATACCGGAAGGAATTCGGAACTTTACGAAAGGCGATGGTGATGTAGATCAAAATCGCCAGGGAGGCCAGAGCCACCGCTCCTGCGGCGCGGATGGCGATTTCCTTGCCTATCACTGCGCTGACCTGGGTGAAATTCATGATGGTCACGTCCTGGCCTCCACCAAAGCGATCCTTCAACGCAGTGACGAGCTCGCTTTTCAGGGTGTCGTTGATCTCTTTTGAGTTAATTGAAAGCGAATCAGTCCCAATTGGCTGGACTAAGGGGTCGGAGATGTCGATCTGCGGGGTGGACATTTCGTTGTAAAGCGCAACGACATTCGCAATTGCTGGTGGCTGGCCGGAGGCGAATTTAACCTCCAGCAGGCTCCCGCCTGTGAAGTCGATACCCAGCGGCAACCCCCAAAAAATTAGGGCAAGGACGCCTGGGATGATGACCAGCAAGGAGATGCCGAAGTACAAGTAACGATATTTAATGAGATTCATTATGGCTCTCCTGAATACCGAACCAGCGTGGATGTTCGGTGAATTTGATATTATCCAGCACGGCGTGCAGGAAAGTGCGGGTGACAATGATAGCTGTGAACAGACTGACCAGCACACCCAGGGCCAGGGTCAGGGCAAAACCCTTGACCACGCTGGCGCCGAAGGCACTGCCAAACCAGAAGAGGATAAGGCAGGTGATGAGGGTGGAAGAGTTCGAGTCGCGGATGGAAGGCCAGGCACGCTTCCAGGCCAGGTCAATCGCCTGGTGTAGAGTCCGACCTGCGCGCAGTTCTTCTTTCAGCCGTTCAAAGATGAGGATGTTGGCGTCCACTGCCATGCCGATACTCAGGATGAAACCAGCAATACCGGAGAGGGTTAATACAACCGGGATCAGTCTGAAGAGCATCAAGCTGATCATAGCGTAGACCATCAAAGCCAGATCAGCGATGAAGCCCGGCAAACGATAGTAGATGACCATAAAGAGGATAACGATTAGGAGGCCAATGATACCAGCGACCTCGCTACGACTGACGGATTCAGCTCCCAGCGTGGCACCCACCGACTGGCTCTCCACCACCTTGATTGGTATCGGCAGTGAGCCATAGCGCAGCTGGATGGCGAGCGTATTGGCGGTATCCTGGGTGAAATTACCCTGGATAATGCCTTGCCCGCCGGTGATCTGGGCATTGATGCTCGGGACGGAGATCGCACGTTTATCCAAAACAATCGCCAGATACTGATTGATGTGGCTGCCGGTATAGTCAGCAAATTGGGTTGCGTAGTCGGATTTCAGGGTGAAAGCGATGACGAAGCCGCTCAGCTGTCCGGCCTGCACATTGACAGAGCTGAGCGCCGCGCCGGTCATAACAGTGTGGTAAATGGTTGGCGTGGCAACCGGTGTCGGGGTTGGAGCAGGAGTGGCAGATGAGTCGGTGGTGGGGGTAATGGTTGGGAGTTCGGTTGGCGTAGCGGTGGTACCTGGCGGGGTCCCGGTTGTCGTGGCGGAGGTAGCGGATGTTCCATAGTCGGTCTGGATAATCGTCCCGGCCGCGACTGGCGTGGTACCCATATCTACAAACTCGAGCAAACCCGTCTCCTGTAAAGAAGCAATCACCTGCCCGGGGTCCTGTAGACCAGGGAACTCGGCAACAATACGGCGAGGTGGGGCTACCTGCATGACCACTTCGCTGACACCCAGAGCGTTGGCACGACTTTCCAGAATCTGCCGGGTGACATTCAAATCGCCCGAACTAATAGTGGCGTTGGCAGGTAAATCGGCCTCCAGAAGGACCTGGAGGCCACCACGCAGGTCAAGCCCGAGTTGGGTTTGCACATTGCGGTTGATGAGACTAGTTTGCGAATTGAAAGGATTGGGGATGGTGATTTGTTTGCTCACGTCCACCCAGATTGCCAGTGCAATCAAAGGGATGATGAGGAAGAGCCAGTTGTATTGGCGACGATTCATAAAACGCTTCTCCATTCACGAAAATGCCAGCCTTTGGCTGGCGGCGGGGGTGATTATACTCCGATTAGGAAAGCATGGGTAGGGCGATAGAGGCGTGGACCATTTTCAAAGAAAGCCTCGATTTTGAAGAAATTCCAAGACGAGGCCTAGGACGTCACCGATGCCGAGCGAATCGGTGTCCAAATAGAAATCGGCATGTTCGCGGGCATAGGTCAGTCGCCTTTGTTGTTCCTCCCATTCCGACTCGGTCCAATTCAAACGGCGGCGCTCTCCACCCACCAAGCAGGAGGCTTGTAGAAAAATCAGTATATCCGGCCTGGTCAGGCGCTGCCACATATCTTTAACATACGAATGTTCCTGGGCAATGGCGCGCGCCCGACAGCCGTACCTTAGCAAACCTTCGGACAATGTCGTTTTTCCTGCCCCGCATGGCCCGACGATGCCGATCAAGGGTTTGAGTTTCCTTGGAGGCTCCTTATTGGTGGGACTAATGGTTAGCATACAGTAAATGGTAAAGCAGTACCGGACCATCGAGTATTAGCAGGGTATCCCTCACCGAGCAGTGCACTATCGACCGGGTACATTTCAGTCCTGTGATCGTAGCGCAGCAGAACGATGTTCGGGTAATAATTATCCTCCATGAGGACAACCGCCTTTCCTGTAATTTGTGAGCTGGGAGAATTACTCAGCCAGACCAGGCCGAGATGTTTGCATTCGATCGAGATGGGGTTGGTTACAGTTTTCAAATGTTGATCGGCAATCGGACCGTCATGCGACGTACATCATCCCCGCGGCGTTTCAACACTTTGAGTACCACAACACTGATGTCGTCGGAGGGACGACCTTCGTCCAGATTCACTGCCTCGGCCAGGAGAGCATCGGCGATAGCCTGCGGGGAGGGATCCTGTTCTTCAAGCATTGCCTGGAGGGAAGTGCAGACATCCATCGGGCGTCCGACCCGTTCTCCGGCGTGGATCAGCCCGTCGGTGAAGATGACGATTACCAGTCCCGGCTCCACCGGGATTTCGCTGATGACTGGCCGGGTATTGCGGGTGGTGCCAATCGAGCTTGATTCTGAACTAATACAGTCAATTTCCTCGCTACGGGCGATGAAAAAGGGTGCCGGGTTGTTGCGGGTGATGACGACCGTCCCGGTATGTAAATCCACCGAGACGATATTGAGCGTGGAAGTGACTTTGCCCTGCTTGTCCGTGTAGAGCAAATCCGAAGCAGCGCGAGCGGCTGCACCGTCGCGGACGCCTTCGGCCAACAGGCTGATGACCTTGCGGACGACCATCATTGAGACAGCTTTGGCGCCGCGCCCTGAAGTCTGCCCGTCGGCCAGTACCACCGAAAGGCCTCCGTTGGGTCGTTCGACCACTTCGAGTGTATCACCGCTCTCAGTGACGGCATACTTATTCGTTTTTGCGACGGCAATCTGGACTTCCATGCCATCATTTTACTCCAAATCAGGAACCCGGTTTCTTTTCCGCCACGATGACCAGCCCTTGGCTGCCCTTCATTTTTACAATCTCATTGTGGACCTCGAACCCGAGGCATGCGAACCGGTCGATTAAGACTGCCGAGACCGGCCCCGGCCTGCCCGCTGCTTCACCGCTGATCCTGAATAGCCAAGCGGCCAGCCGTTCTAGCGGATGCGTCCCTGTGATCCAGGCCATTGGCAGAATAACCAACTTTCCAGACGGAACGAGCACGCGCTGAATTTCCATAAGTGTTTGCGGATCGAAAATGTATTCCGCAGGGAAGGTGGCTACGACCGAGTCGAACGATCCATCCACAAAAGGTATATGCTGCGCGTAGCCACGGGCTAAACGAGAAATAACCCCTTGTTTACGAATGCGGCTACTTGCCTGGCGGGCCATCTGACGGGATTCGTCCAAACCGAAGGTAATCAATTTTTTCTCGTATAGGGATTGTTGCAAGTGTCCGGGACCAAAACCAATTTCGAGCACGCGGCCGTCCAGGTAAGGGAGGGCGGAATTTACCCAGTCCTGCCAGTGGCCCAGCGAGACTACCGCAGATACAAAGTCGTACGTCCAGGCGAACTGATGGTAGAGGAGATAATAGATAGGGCGGAGGAGGAAAAAGATCAGGTGCACAGTCACCGTGGTCAATCGTGTTCGGGAAGTAATGCCAGACGGAGCAAAATGAAAACGACCAGCGCGACGAGGATCAACAAAAGCGCAATGGGTTGAGCGGCGTTGAGGCCGTAGCCTTCGAAACGTTCGTATACAAGCACCGGCACAATTTTTGGGTGGTAGGCCAGGATGACAACCGCGCCGAACTCACTGATGCCGCGTGCCCACATCATGACGGCTCCACCCAACACCCCGCGCCAAGCCAAGGGCAGGGTCACATGCCAGAAGGCCTGCCAAAGACTGGCCCCGTCAGCCATGGCGACGCGCTCCAGTTCGTCGTCAACCATGGCAAAAGCCTCGCGGCTCAAATTAACCAGGAACGGCAAACTGACAAAGAGCATGGCTACTACGATACCGGCCAGATTATCGGTAAAGGTAATCCCCAGTGGATACAGCCATTGACCGAGCAACCCGCGCCGCCCGAAAACCAGCAAGAGGGCGATACCGGCGGCGGTATGCGGGATGACGATTGGCAGGTTGATGATGGCTTCTAGAAGGCGTTTGCCTCGAAATTTGCGGCGAGCCAACAAGTAAGCCAATGGAACGCCGCTTCCCAGCGCCAGGGCCGTGGCAATGGCTGCCGCGCCGAAGGTCAGCCCGATGGAATGAAGGACTTCCGGATCGCCGAAGGAGGCCAGAAAATCCGCCGGGGTGGTCGAGAGCAAGGTGCTGACCAACGGAAGGAGAACAAACACCACCAGCAAACCGCCAGCGATGGAGAAGAGCAGGTCAAAGACGAGGCGCTTGCGGTTCAGGGAGCCTCCGCGGGTACGCATAGAGATTGCAAGGCAGGCGGAGTATTTCCATAGCCATTACATAACGCAGGATTAAACAGGGAATGGTAATTCGCATCCATGATGGCCCGGCCCTGCGGGCCAAGCAGGAAGGCCACGAACAGGGCCGCCTCGGCGGGATGGGGTGCATTCTCCGGAATGGTGATGGCGTATCCAATGCGCTCGCCGCGAAACACCGGTTCAACCGAAGCAAAACGCTGGGATTCTTCATTCACTTGAACAGTGCTGTAGATTTGTTGGTCAGCCTCCTCTCCCAGATTGAGGGAATCTGGCAGTTCGAGCAGGCTCAACCCATGCTGGCGGATGACACTTTCGTATTCAAAAGAGTAGTCTAGGTCGCCGGACTCGAGCAGGGCGATCAATTCCATGCTGGCCCCGCGCAGGATGATGTGCGAGTCGGATTTGGTCTCCACGATCTCCGGGACTGTAACCGTGGTCAAGTTATCTTCACTGAAAATACCGAGCGGGAAACTGAACTGCCCTTTGAACATATCTGTGAAGATGGTTGGCTTGTGGTAGTAATCGCGAGCCAGGGCGTAGACCATCAGGGCCCGGTAACCGACGGCGTCGAAGCGCGGGTCGGCCAGGCCAACTTTGACATCCGGACGGGAAAGGATCTCGTACCAGTTGTCGGCATTGATCTCCGATGCATATTTGCTATCCGGCCGGTAAGCCAGCGCCAGGCGATTGCTGGCAAAGCGGATATACCAGTCCGCGTAGGGGAGGCCGTTGTCCGGGTCATTCTCGGCGTACATCAGCATGGGGACGAGAGAAGCATCAGCGGTGGCGACCACGTCAATCGGTATATGCAGGTCTGTAACCTGGCGGATGACCTGGATGCTGCCGTGGTACTGGGCCTGGACATCAATCTCCGGGTATTTGCTCTCGAAGGCTTTCTCGAGGTCTCCAAAGGGGATGATAAGGCTTCCGGCGGCGAAGACGACCAGGGGTGTCCGGACGGAACTGACCGCTGGTGTACCCGTGGACGGACTAGCCGTGCAGCCGACGGTGATGGTAGCCAGGCAGAAGAGGGCAGCGAGGAAGATGGAGTGGAGGTTTTTCATGATGGAATGAATATATGACCAACAATACACAAGTATAAACGATATGGAAAGGGTGGGCTTGCATGAAGCCCACCCTTTGAAGTCTCGATGCCGGACTTTATTTCACTGTGATGGACACAAGACCATTGACCCATGCCTTACCGGAGGTTTGGCCGGGCATGGCAAGGTTATAGATGCCGGGGGTGGCAGGATCGAAGGCGACCATGCAATCGGTGCAAGCCTGGACGTTGGCAAGGTCAAGATCATTGGTAAAACCGTCGCTGGCGGTAAAGGTCACGGTCGCGGCACCGGCCTGAATACCAGCCTGATTGAGCAGGTCGTTCAAACGCACACCGGTATAATCCGTAGCGCCATTTTTGGGGTGCACCAGGTTGAGCGTAACCACCGTCATGCCATGAAGGGTGGAATCGGTCAGTTGGAGTTCGTTATTGACCAGACCGGTAACCGTCAGCGTGACAGGTTCCGGCGCGACTACTGTGATGGATACCAGGCCGTTGACCCAAGACTTGCCGGAGGTTTGGCCGGGCATGGCGAGGTTGTAGACACCGGGTGTGGCAGGATCGAAGGCGACCAGGCAATCTGTGCAGGCCTGGATAGTGGCGAGGTCAAGATTGTTGGTAAAACCGTCGCTGGCGGTAAAGGTCACGGTCGCGGCACCGGCCTTAATACCAGCCTGATTGAGCAGATCGTTCAAACGTACGCCGGTATAATCCGCGGCACCATTTTTGGGGTGTACCAGGTTGAGTGTAACAACGGTCATGCCATGCAGGGCGGAATCGGTCAGTTGGAGTTCGTTATTGACCGCACCGGTGATCGTCAGCGCGACTGGTTCCGGCGTAGCTGTTGGCGGGATTGCGGTGGGTGGAACGGCCGTCGGCGGGACTGCGATGGGCGGTACGGGCGTGGGGGTTGCGGCGGAGCCGCAGGCTGAGAGCAGGATGGCCACCAGGGCAAAAACGGACAGGACGAGCAGAGTAGTACGATTGTGTTTCATGGTTTCTTCTCCTAAAAAAGTTTGAATTGGTTCGCCTCTAAGTGTTTCTCCGCGAGGGCGTAACTCCATTGTTATGCGGTAGGACATTGCTTGGAAGACGATCAACAAATGGTCATACTCTCTTGATTGTCTTCTATTTCACTTCAATCAGGATAACGTTCTTGACCCAGGTACTGGTTGGCTGGTCTGGTAGAACGATCGTATACGCACCTGGCGTGTCGGTGAATGCGAGCAAGGCTTTGGGACAATTGCGTACATCCGATAGGTTTACATCGGCAGAGTAATTATCAGAAGCTGTAAAAGTCAGTTTGGAGGCCCCGTCTTTGAGGCCGGCCTTATCAAGCAGGGGATTCAGCAGAACACCCTGGAAATTTTCCGGCCCGTTTTTGCCTTGCGCAGATATGGTGACGATGTCCATTGCCCTTAAGTCGGCATCTCTGAGGGTGAGTACTTGATTCACCATTCCTGTAATGGTCAGGATGCCCGAATTTTCCGGAACAGAAGCCACCGTGGGAGTGGAGGCGGGCGGGACGTTTACAACGATCTTGGTAATCTGCCCCACCATCTGGCTATTATCCACACCGGAACCAACTAACCGTAATGGATAGTACTGTTCGGGTAATTCCCCCTCGTTGACCATAAATGCCACCAGGATATTGTTATTCTTTTTTATGGTCTGGCTGTCCAATGTAAGGGTATGCCCGTCGTCGCCGACCACATCAACGGTATAACCGGCATCAGCCAGGGCCTCGTTATAAGAGGAGCTATCGCCGTGACTGTTTGCGTCGTCCACCTGACCAACCAGGAGCCAGAGCGGCACCCCGACCCAGGTCTGTCCATTTTCATCCTGCCAACTGGTACCATGACAACTGGGGGAGCCGCAAGACTGGAATGAATCGCGGGTAACGGGTGAGGAGATCGCACCTTGTAAATCCAGGGTCCAGGCTTGACCAACCGGCTTGACCTCGATTTTATTCACCCATTTTTCGGACCAGTGACCGTCAACCACCTGGTTGTTTTTGGCGCTGACAACCACCAGCCTCAGTGTACCCTCGTCGGTGGGATTCAACGGCTGGCCGTTATGTTCATAAGCGAGGATGGCCGTGAGCGGATCGTGCGTGGACAGTTCATTGCCGGAGACTGGATCGTAAGCCGTGAAAGCACCATTCATGACCTGATCGTATGAGAAGGTCATACTGTATCCATCTTCGGCGGTCAGCGAAACGCCCATGGACGGGTCAAGGGTAACGCCGAGTGCAGAAACCAGGTCCTTGAGTGCCACACCCTTGAATGGCTCGGGAAAGGTAATCTGACCGGTGCTGCTCTTGATACCACCCTGCCCTTCAGTAATAGGCAGGGCCTTGAGATCGGCCATGGTGAGGGCGTGCCCGCCGTTTGGACCGACCAATACCAGGACAGGGCCTGTCGGCCCGGTGCTGACAGGCGTCCCGGTCGGCCCGGTGCTGGTGGGTGTCCCGGTCGGTTTCGGTCCGCAGGCAGAGACAGCCAGGGAGAGGATGAATAGCAGTGACAGGATGAGTATGGAAATGCGATTACGGTTCATTTTGAATCTTCCTTATAGTGGAATTTGTTCACCGGTGTGCGTCACCTCGTAACCGGTCAGGGCTACGACGCTCTGGCGGAATGCACTGGTCTGTAACGCATCAAGAAGCGGAGCGAGCGTGGGGCTCTGTTCCTGTGCAAAAACAATATCGTAACGTTCGTGGAAGAGGGGGAGGAAATCCAACCCAAACTGACGGGCAGCAGCCCGCAAACCGAGGGCTACATCGGCTCTGCCGGTTTGGACCAAGGATGCACATTCAGTATGTGTGCTGACAGTATTCCTGTAACCGTGGATATTTTCGATGGGGATGCCCTGTGCCTGTAACTGGCGGTCGAGCCAGAGACGCGTCCCGGAACCGGAGTTGCGGTTGATAAAGGTCACATCTGCACGAGCCAGGTCGGCCAGCGAACGGATCGCTTTGGGATTGCCGGTCGCAGTCATCAGTCCCTGCTCGCGGTAGGCCAGGGTGACAACTTGCATTGCCCGGTCAGGGAAGAGATGGCGGACAAAGGGCAGGTTGTATTCCCCGGTTGAGTCGAGCAGATGCGCACCGGATAGATTGCACAGGTTCTGACGCAAGGCGACCAGCCCATCCAAAGAGCCGACGGGGAGGGTGAGTATTTCGAGATGATCGGAGAGTTGACGTGCAAGGAGTTCCACCGCCAGGTCATGACTGCCCGAGAAGACAATCACCGGTCGAGCCGGATTCTCCGGCAGGATGAGTTCCTGTACCAGGAACCCGCTGGCGCGGGCGCGGTAGAACTTTTCCACCACGCCGGATTGGATGCGCGTCTCAACCAGTTCAACCAGTCCGGCGGCTTCCAACTGCTTGAGATGGTGACGTACCCAGGCCGGGTGCTCGCCAAGAGCTTTCCCCAATATGGTCAGCGAGGCGGGGCCGATCATCAACTGCCGTAAAATGGCAAGCCGGCGCGGGTCTGCCAGGAGTTTGAGTTGGTCGAATGATCGCAGGGGCTGGATGGGGAACATAGCCGTTAAAGTTTTCCTTAACGGCTATGATTTTAGCAAATTCAGAATGTTTTGTCAATGATTATATGTAACCTGAACATAAGTACCATTGGATACTATTTCGTGAAAAAACATCCAAATTTTAAACTTCAGATATTTATTTTGTCCAACTCGCTTGTCGTCTCCAACGCACTGTTCACAATTTCCCCGATGTCCCAAACATCCAACACCAGATTGGTGAGCAGCTCCGTAGTGTGTCTCTGGACTTTTGTAGTGATACGTGATGAAGAAGCGCTTGTAATACCTGGCAAAAAAGTACATAAACAAAACAAGGGTTTGACCTTACATGGTCAAACCCTTGCAAAAGAGAGTGCTGTTTTATTCGGTAGTTGTGGCGGTCGGACGCTTGCGAACGACAGTCTTCTTGACGTTATCGTAGGCTTCCTTGCCGCGGGTCTTGGCCTGGTCGGAGAGGTCGGTCGCCTTGGACGCAACCATTTCGGCCTGTTCGGCGGCCTTGTCGCGCAGCTCAATGCCTTTATCTTTGATGAGCGCACGTGTTTCTTCGCCGGATTGGGGGGCAAGAAGCAGGGCAGCAACAGCACCGGCTACACCGCCGACTATGAAACCAATCAGGAACGATCCAAAATCATCATGTTCAGACATATTATCTCTCCTTTGTGATAAGGTGTTTTTTGGATAAACTTATTTCTTGATGCCAAACAAGTCGAAAAGTCTCTTTAATCCGGCCAGATAAGAATTGAGCTTGATCACTGGTTCAACCAGATTCTCGCTCAAGAACTCGGTTGTGCCGCGTAATGTGTTAACGGTTTCGCTGGTGGATTGTAGGATGGGTTTTACTTCATTTTGCAATAGATTTATCAGGCTCGCAATTTGGATGACGAGCACTACGAGTGCAGCACCGATGATCAGGGACTCGAATGCCATGAAAATAATGAAGATATCACGAACATTTGTTGCTACATCAGGGTGTTCCGTCAATGCAATGACCGCCACCACAATCCCTGCCAGGACAAGAATCGCGGCGATAATGATTCCTGCCATGGTCCAGCGCTGTTTACGGAGGGCAGACCTGTAATCCGCCTCTTCCTCGGGTGACATTTCTTGAGTGTATTCAGCCATACTGGGTCATTATAGCACAGTTAAATTCTTATCACTCTTGCGCTGAATCCGGTTGGAGTGGTGAAAAAACGCGGGTAAAAAACAATACCACGGAGCTAAATGGAGTTCACAGAATTAAAACAATCGTAAACTCTTTCGCTCTCAACGGACTTTGTCGTAAGAAACGACCCCAGGTTTTAATCAAGTGTACATGCCCCAGTCAAGGGCGCCAGGGTCTTCCATCAAGGAGAAATCCCACGGCTCATACCCCAGTTCGATGGTAACAGACATCCCCAGTCCCTCCCGGGCTTTTTGTTTGATCATTTCAAGCATGGCGGGGCCATACGGGCAGAAGGGTGTGGTCAACAGCACGTACATTTTTGCTTCCCCGTTCTCGATACTCACTTTACGGACGAGTCCCAATTGTAGTACATTAAGCATAATTTCTGGGTCCACAACTTCGGCAAGTTTGGTGCGCAATTCAGGCACGAGGTCAGGGTGAGTATCGTGGATGTCCCAATGGATGGGATTAGAAGGAATTTCGTCACTCATTTTGCCATCGCCTCCGCCTGGACGATATAAGTGCAATGGGTGTCACCGCTCAGGATGCATTGCACTTTCTCGGCTGGGACTGCCAGCATCTTGGAAATAAGCGTCTGATCAACAGTACATACTTCGGGGTGACTCTTGCCGATGCGCAAATAAGGGCAGGTGATTTCGTGGATCTGATATTGGCTGCCGGCTTTTTCCCACTCCAGGCTAAAGCCTTCTTCGGCAAGCAGGATTCTGGTCAGGTCGAGCCGTTCTTCCATGCTCAAGCCCTTCATCTTTTCGGCGTAATCCTCTGCCATGGCGCTTGCCATTTGCGAGAATAGCTTGCTAACCATCGGTTCCGGCATGGTCGATTTCAACTGGTCAAGCAGGCGCGAAGTGAGACGCAGATAACGGGTGGGGAAGCGCTCGATGCCTGCCTCGGTCAGGAAATAAACCAGCCGCGGCCGCCCGACCCCATGACGTTCCTCTTCGGTGCTCACCAGACCCTCGACCTGTAAATTGGTTAAATGGTGGCGCACAGATATAGGGTTAATCCCGACCGCCTTGGCCAGTTCGTTGATGGTGGTGCGAGGCTGGCGCAGGATGGTTTGTAAAATTCGATCGCGTGTGCTTTTCATGATTACCTCATTTGGCAGGTAAAAGTATAACAGTCCTGTTTCGTCTTGTCAATATACTAGATAATTATTATAAATATTGACATATCTCCTTCGGAGTGCTATAATACCAATGTAACTGGAAAAGGTCGTATCAGGAGTCTTTCATGTCTGAATTAATCATCAAAAACCTGCATGTCAGCATCGAGGATAAGGAAATTCTCACAGGTGTTGACCTGACTGTTAAGCAGGGCGAAATCCATGCCATCATGGGACCCAACGGAACAGGCAAGTCCACGCTTGCGTATACCTTAATGGGACACCCGTCCTATAAGGTGACGGATGGTGAAATCTGGTTCAAGGATATAAACCTGCTTGAACTTGCTGCTGATGAACGTTCCCGCATGGGGCTATTCCTGGCTTTCCAGTATCCGGTCGCCATCCCGGGCGTGACAGTGGCAAATTTCCTGCGTTCAGCAGTCAATTCCCGCCGTCACGTGTTCAATCACGAAGATAAGGGTATACCCATCCTGGAATTCCGCAAAATGCTCAAAGAGAAGATGGAACTGCTCAAGATGGACCCGACATTTGCCGGGCGTTACCTGAATGACGGTTTCTCCGGTGGCGAGAAGAAGCGCGCCGAGATATTGCAGATGGCAACCCTCAAGCCGGAAATCGCAATTTTGGATGAGACGGATTCAGGCCTGGATATTGATGCGCTGCGGATCGTCGCAGAGGGTGTCAACGCACTCTCCGGACCGGAACTCGGTGTGCTGGTCATTACCCATTATCAAAGGCTGTTGAATTACATCAAGCCGCAGTTCGTTCATATCATGCTGGGTGGGAAGATCGTCGAATCTGGCGGTCCGGACCTGGCACTACAACTGGAAGAACGCGGTTACGACTGGGTGCGCGAAAAGTACGAAGAGACCCCGGCCTAATTTATTGGTATTCATCTGTGGTGAGATCATGAGTGAAGAATCCAAGGTTTTGGAAGGTATTGGACAATACAAATACGGGTTCCACGATGCGGAGAATTACGTTTTCAAGTCGCAGAGAGGCTTGAGCCGGGATGTGGTGGAAAATATCTCGCACATGAAGGGCGAGCCGCAGTGGATGCTCGATTTCCGCTTGAAAGGGTTGGCACATTTCCTGGCACGACCCATGCCCACCTGGGGGGCGGACATTTCAGGCCTTGACCTGGATAATATCTTCTATTATATCAAGCCGACCGAAGGCTCGAAAGGTTCCTGGGACGATGTTCCGGATACCATTAAGAACACTTTTGATAAGTTGGGAATCCCAGAAGCCGAGCGCAAGTTCCTGGCGGGGGTGGGCGCGCAATATGAATCTGAAATGGTTTATCACTCGATCCTTGAGCACCTTGAAAAACAAGGCGTAATCTTCCTTTCCATCGAAGACGGTTTGCGCCAGCATCCGGACCTGTTCCGAGAATACTTCGGCACGGTCATCCCAATCGAAGATAACAAGTTCGCAGCGCTCAACTCGGCTGTCTGGTCAGGCGGGTCTTTCGTATACGTGCCGAAAGGTATCAAGGTGGACCTGCCTTTGCAGGCTTACTTCCGACTGAATATTGCCAATGTAGGTCAATTCGAACGCTCGCTCATTATAGTGGATGAAGGCGCACAAGTTCATTATGTGGAGGGCTGCACGGCTCCTCAATACACGACTGACTCATTCCATAGCGGAGTCATCGAGATTATTGTGAAGAAGGGGGCGCGCTCGCGCTACAGCACCATCCAGAATTGGTCTACCAATGTATACAACTTGGTGACCCAGAGGGCCAAGGTATATGCAAATGCCACCCATGAATGGGTGGATGCCAACCTCGGATCCAAGGTCACGATGAAATATCCATCGTGTTATCTGATGGAACCGGGCGCACATGGCGAGATGCTTTCGATGGCTTTTGCCGGTCCCGGTCAACACCAGGATGCTGGATCGAAGATGCTGCATTTTGCCCCGAATACGACCAGCAAGATCATTTCCAAGTCAATTTCGAAAGGGGGTGGGCGTTCCTCCTACCGTGGCCTGCTCAAGGTCTATAAAGGTGCGACCGGAGTCCGATCCAATGCCACGTGCGACGCGCTCATCCTAGACCCGCAGTCTCGCTCGGATACTTACCCATATATTGAAATTGATGAGGATGATGTCAGTATCGGGCATGAGGCCTCGGTATCGAAAGTGGGTGAAGAGCAGTTGTTCTACCTTATGAGCCGCGGTTTGAGCCAGGAAGAAGCCACTACGATGGTGGTTTCCGGCTTTATCGAACCGTTGGTGAAAGAATTACCGATGGAATATGCAGTCGAGATGAACCGATTGATCCAATTGCAAATGTCGGGTTCGGTTGGCTAAAATGGAAGAAAAACCCAAAGTTGTCGTTTCCCGATCCCGCCGTATTGAAACCCCGGCACAAACCTTTTCTTTCACTTCCGGGATGGTTCCAGCCTCAGGTGTTCTGGCTGGTTATCATCAGAAGGCCTGGCAGATATTCAACCAGCTGTCTATGCCAACCATGGCTGAGGAAGCCTGGAGGCGCACAGACTTGCGGGAAATCCCCGCCAAGACTGTCCACCTGCCCATAGACGGAGCTTTCCGGAATCTCGCGCCAGTCCCGAAATATCTGCTTAAACCACTTACCGCTAACATGCGTGGTGGACAGATAGTCCTTTTACCCGGCGGTGCGAAACCGACTCTTAGCCCGGAGCTGACCAAAAAAGGCGTGATCTTTACTGACCTGCATATTGCCGAACGTGATAACCCGGAACTGGTTGCCAGGATGACAGGGCAGACCGTCAGGCCGGAAGAAGGCAAATTCGCGGCACTGGCCGGTGCGCTCGCACAGAATGGGGTGGTGCTCTACATTCCCAAAGGTGTAACGGTTGAGCAGCCGCTGAACAGTCTGCTGTGGGGTCCTGGTGTTGATTTAGCTTATCTTTCGCATATCCTTATCTGGGTGGATGAAGGAGCGTCAGTAACCTATGTCCACGAAGCAGCTTCACCGGATGAAAACGGACCGGCGCTGCATGCTGGAATCGTCGAAATAAAGGTGAGCGATAACGCCTCCCTGCGATTTGTGGAATTACAATCGTGGGGTCGGCATGTCTGGAATTTTTCGCACGAACGTATCAGTGTCGGCCGCGATGGTAACCTGGATTGGATATTTGGAGCGATCGGCTCGCGCCTGACGAAAAACTTCTCCGAGTTGGATCTGGTCGGGGAAGGCGCAACCGGTCGCATGTCTGGTTTTTATTTTACCGATGGCAACCAACACCTTGACCATGATACCCAGCAGAACCACCTGGCTCCGCACACTACCAGTGATTTGCTTTTCAAAGGTGCTTTGAAGGGCCACAGTCGCTCCGTCTGGCAAGGCATGATTTATGTCGCTGTTGGTGCGGAAAAGGCAGATGGCTATCAGGCCAACCGCAATCTAGTACTCAGCCCAAACGCGCGGGCTGACTCCATACCGGGCCTGGAAATTCTTGCTGACGATGTTCGCTGTACACACGGAGCAACGGTTGGTAAACTTGAACAGGAACCCCTGTTCTATCTTAAGTCGCGCGGCATTCCCGATAAGGAAGCCGAACGACTACTCGTGGAAGGATTCTTCGACCCCATTATGCAACGCATTCCCTATGAAGGTGTACGCGCCCGTTTCCAGCAGGCGATCCACGAAAAGACGGCCACCCAATGACCGCCAAGGTGCTTGCCAACGATCACACTCGTAGCTACAATAAGAAACAAAAGAAAGGTTCTCGGGGAGGCCCGATGGCACAATTCGCATTTATGCGTTCACCCGGTTTAGAACACAGTTTCGAAGTCGGCGATACTGTAGAAGTCTTCTGCGACCACGAAAAGAGCAGCGAGCGTGTGCGCGGCTGGTTGAAAGGCATTGTCGTTCAGGTGGATAATAAAATGGTCGCAGTTCAATTCCGCTCCAACGTGTTCCTGACCGATGGCTGGATGGTGCCGGACAAGATTCTATGGTATCCGGTTACATCGGAGCATATCCGCCCATCTGGTACGCAAAAAAAACTCGGCAGCAAAGAAATTCTCGAATACTAACTTCGCTGAAAAACATGTCCCTCGACGCCAACAACATTCGCAAGGATTTTCCCATCCTGAGCCGCGAGGTACGCCCCGGCATTCCACTTGTCTACCTGGATTCTACCGCGACAACCCAAAAACCCCTGGCTGTACTCCAGGCGATGGATAAGTTCTATCGCTACAATAATGCCAATATCCACCGTGGCGTCCACACTCTGGCTGAAGAAGCAACAGCGAAGTACGAACAGGCCCGCCAACAGGTGGCGGATTTCATTCACGCCAAGTCAGCAAGCGAGATTATATTCACTCGCAATGCGACCGAATCTATTAATCTGGTGGCTTATTCTTGGGCACGTGCCAACCTGAAATCAGGGGATGTAATAATCCTTACCGAGATGGAACACCACTCCAATCTCGTCCCTTGGCAGCAGCTGGCGACAGAACGTGGTATAACCCTGGAATTTATCCCAGTGACGGGTGAAGGTCTGCTTGATTTGGATGTTTATCGCTTGCTGCTTATGCGGAACCCGAAACTGTTTGCGTTTTGTGGCATGTCCAATGTTCTGGGGACAATAAATCCCGCCGCGGAGATGATCCACCTGGCACATGAAGCCGGGGCGTTGGCGCTCGTGGATGCTGCCCAGTCCGTGCCACATCTTCCGGTGGATGTACGGGCTCTCGATGTGGATTTTCTGGCCTTTTCGGCGCACAAGATGCTTGGCCCTACAGGCATCGGTGCATTGTATGCGAAAACCAAATTGCTGGAGGCTATGCCCCCGTTCCTGGGCGGAGGCGACATGATCAAGACCGTTCACTTGCGCTCGTTCTCTCCGAATGATGTCCCGCATAAATTCGAAGCCGGGACGCCAGCTGTTGCTGAGGCAGTAGGGTTCGGTACAGCAGTGGCATATTTGAATGGGATTGGTATGGAGGCTGTAGCAGCCCACGAACAGGAGATGATTTCTTACGCGTTGGAACGCCTGGAAGAAATCCCAGGCGTGAAGGTTCTGGGTCCGGTCGCTGAAAAGAGGGGTGGAGTTGCATCATTTACGCTGGAAGGTGTCCACCCGCATGATGTGGCGCAAATTCTAGATACCTATGGGGTAGCGGTACGGGCCGGGCATCATTGCGCTCAACCCCTGCATGAGAAATTTGGAATACAGGCCTCCACGCGTGCTAGTTTTTATATTTACAGTGTAAAGGAAGAAGTAGATAAACTCATTACGGGAATCTATCAAGTTAAGAAGATTTTCAACTAATAGTTTATCATCGGCTAATAGATGGTTATAACCTCTTCAGTTTTATGCGAGCATCTTCGGTCGTGAAACGCCATTCTATTTTGGCCCATTGTTCATTGCTTTCCTTAGGGATAAATTTAATAAAGGAGAATAATGTTGAATATCTTAATTGACGCGATGGAAAATGCTATTCGGGAAGTCAAGCAATGGCCTGAAAAGACTGTTCAGGTCTTTCACCATAATGATGCCGATGGGCTTTGTTCGGGCGCCATCCTCACCCGCGCATTTGAAAGGCAAGGACTTATAGTCCAGCGCTTCTGTTTGGAAAAGCCATATCCCGCAGTGCTAAAAAAGGTTTACGAACAGGAGGGAAAGATTCTCATCTTTACCGATTTTGCAGGCAGAATCGCACCGATGCTTTCCGAATTGAACAAAGGAAGAAATCTGACGCTGATCCTGGATCACCATGTCGCTGAAGCCTCGACCGATCCGAGAGTTCTCAATCTTGACCCTGATTTATTTGGATTGAAAGGGGATCGGGATATTTCCGCTTCGACAACATGTTATCTTTTTGCGCATTCTCTGGATCCAGTCAATCGTGACATGGCTCACATCGCAGCCGTGGGAGCGGTGGGAGACGGTTTTTTTGTGGACGGTAAACTGGTGAGCCAGAACCGTGAAGTTGCAATGGAAGCCGTTCGTCAGGGCCTGATCGAGATCAGGAAACATAAAACCGGGGAGCATTACCTGCTTACAAGTTCAAAAGGTCAAATACCCTGTACTGAACTGGGTGACTATCTTGATATTTTGGGGGGAGTAGGCTATTACCAAAAAGGACCGGATATGGGGATTGGGGTTTGCCTTGAAGGGGTTTCACCGGAGTCGGACCGGATGGTGGAAGAATTAAAGGCTATTAGAACGAAGATATTTAACGAAGAGCTCGCAAAGCTTCAGGCAGGCAATTTGAAAAAAGCGTCTCACATCCAGTGGTTTCATGTCGAAAAACGCTTTTTTCCGATGGGGGTAAAAATGATCGGGGCATTCTGTGATGCCATTAAGGACACGAACCATATTGATCCCCGGAAATACCTCGCAGGATTTCAGATTATTCCCGATGAAATCCCAGGCTTCGGTGCTATACCGTTTAACGAGGTGAAAATATCCATGCGGGTTTCTCCTTATATGGAAGGGGAGATCAGGGCGGGAAGAGCAATGGGACTCAATATATTGCTTCCCGAAGCGACAAATAGGCTTGGAGGATTTTCTGATGCCTGCCATAGTCTGACGGCTGCTACCACTGTAGCCATTGGTAAAGAAGAAAAATTGATCGAGGAAATGGAAAAAATCTTGAAAGGAGAATCGCATGGCTAAAGGAACAGGTTTTGGAAAAACAATCTTGATAGGTGATCAATTTGTTCTGGATGAAGTGCCGGCGATTGTCTCGTCGATCCCCTTTGAAACCGTGACAACCGTGGAAAGGATTGACGGCGATGGATGGATCCTGGAAGATAACAGGATTGAGGTTCCGGGGTATAAGGAAAAGAAAAAGGAACAGCAGGCGCGCTCAATTGACAGAATTCTCGAAGTCATGAACGTTGACGTCAGAAAGACCCCGATTAAGATTACTTGCGGGGGAACATTATTAGCTGGAAGTGGAGTAGGCGCCAGCGCTGCCAGTTGCGTTTCGCTTGCGCGGGCATTGAACGCAGAATTCAAATTGGGCTATCCTATTGAAGAGATTAACCGGGTAGCCTGGCAAGGGGAATTTCCTTATCATGGGGTTGCGAGTGGAGTAGATAATACCGCCTCAACCTATGGCGGGCTTCTTCTTTTCTATTTAAAAAACGGACAACAACATTTCGAAAAGATCCATACTCCAAAATCTTTTGAAATAGTATTAACCAACAGCGGCATCACAGTTAATACGGCGGCCCTGGATGAATTCATCGACCAGCAAAAAAAAGGCGATCCGGAGCTTTTTGCAACGCGTCTCAAGACCATCACAGCCCAGGCCTACGACATGAAAAAGGCACTTGAAGCTGGTGATTTGGAAAACGTGGGAGAGATCATGTCGAATAATCACAAACTCCTGACCAATATGGGAATGTCTCATGAAACTCTTGACTACCTGTGCAAGTCAGCCCTCGAAAAAGGGGCTTTGGGGGCGAAAGTTACAGGAGGGGGCAGAGGCGGTTATATGGTTGCTTTAACTCCAGGAAAAAAACTCCAGGATACCATCGCATCGGCTTTCGAAAAAGAAGGGTATAAGCTCATCCGAGCAACGATCGGTGGAAGTTGATTGCATACGAGTTCCTCCTGGATATACGTAATGATATTGGTTCATCAACTACGATATCTTCCAGATATGTTGTCCGGGAGACTCGTGTCAATGCCATTTGCTCTGGCAACTCGCTCAACTCGCCGCTTTGGACCGAAAGCCCGAATGCCCTGTTCAAGCAGTATGCCTGCACCCGGGGGATCAGCAAGGAGCAGATCCGCCAGACCTATATCGAACAGGTTCCGATGAAACGCGGTTGTACTAATAATGACGTGTGTAACGCGGTGGCCTTCCGGACCTCCGACCAGGTCAGCTACATGCCCAGCCAGGCGATCAACGTCCCCGGTGGGAAGGAGATACGATGAGCGGTCTGCCCATCCCAAAACACTTCTTTGCCGGCTACATCTTTGACCTGGACGGGACAGTCTACCTGGGGGAAGCCCTGCTTCCCACGGCGGGCGAGACCCTGTCAGCGCTGCGCGTGCGTGGCTTGCGCACAATCTTCATCTCTAACAACCCCACGCATGCGCGCGAAGAATACGCTGTAAAGCTCACTCATCTGGGCGTACCGACCTCTGTTAATGACATCCTGACATCATCGCTTGTGATGGTGGATTTTCTGAAACGGCGCATGCCGGGCGCCCGCCTGTTCGTTGTCGGCGAGGAGCCGCTGTGCGCTGAGCTGCGCCGTGGAGGGTTCGAGCTGACCGAGCAGGCGCAAAACGTTGATGCAGTCATTGCGAGTTTCGATCGGACCTTTGTTTACCGCAAGCTGCAGATCGCCTTCGACGCCATCCGGGCCGGGGCGCGCTTCTTCGCCACCAACCCGGACCGTTACTGCCCTGTGCCGTCAGGTGGTGAGCCAGACTGCGCCGCCATCATTGCCGCCATCGAAGCCTGCACCAATACGCAGGTCGAAGCCGTGGTTGGTAAACCATCCAATTACATGATCGATGCTGCCCTGAACCTGATGGAACTGCCGGCCGCTGATTGCCTGATGACCGGCGACCGGTTAGAGACCGACATCCATATGGGCCAGGAGGCAGGCATGTCCACCGCACTGATACTGACCGGTGCGACTCCTGAATCCGCCCTGGTAGGCTCGTCCATCCGGCCGACCTACGTCCTGCACCATTTGGGTGACCTGCTGCCGTAACCTGACCATTCCCACCCGAGGTCATTCGCTAGGTCTGACCAGAGTCTGCATCTCTAGCCCATCCCCGTTTAAGTGGGAGACTAGCAGAACCGAGAAATCACTAGAGCGAATTGTTCAAGTGGCTGAATTGGCGGGTCATATTATTCAAATGACATCAAACCAAAATAAACGCTGGCATATTTCTACCTCCATAACACCGCAAGCAAATGAAGCGTTGTCTGCTTTTTCGCCGGTCATACGGCAAATATTATTCAACCGCGGCTACGCGACTGATGCTACAGCACGTTCCTACTTGCGCGCCGAAGCGGATTTTGACCCTTCCCCGTTCCAGATGACCGGTATCCAGGCTACCGTGGAACGCGTGCGTTATGCCCTGGATCATCATGAGCCAATTGCAATCTATGGAGATTACGATGTCGATGGGGTTACCGCGACAGCATTGTTGGTGCAGGCTCTGCGTGCCCTGGGGGGGAATGTGTGTGGTCAAATACCCAACCGTTTTGACGAAGGTTACGGTTTGAACAACGAGGCGCTTTCCAATCTTCAGGGGGATGGCGTAAAGCTCGTCGTCAGTGTGGACTGCGGCATCCGTTCGCCAGATGAGGCTGCTCATGCCAGGGCCATCGGCCTTGACCTGATCATCTCCGACCACCACCAACCTGCAGAGGGAGATCTTCCTCCGGCTTTTGCTGTGGTCAATCCTAAACAAACTGGCGATTTGTATCCGGACAAAGACCTGGCTGGAGTGGGAGTGGCTTATAAGATCGTGCAGGCTCTATTTGAATCCATTGGAAAAGGAACGGAAGGATTTGACACTGATGACCTGCTTGACCTGGTGGCGCTAGGAACGGTCGCAGACCTGGCACCGTTGGTGGGGGAGAACCGGATCCTGGTTCGCAAGGGACTGCAGAAACTACGCGAGACGAAGCGACAGGGTTTATTCTCTCTCGCGGCGGTGGCGGACCTACCCCTATCCCGGATCACGGCAACAAGTATTGGCTTTATTCTAGGTCCACGCCTGAACGCGGCCGGAAGGTTGGAATCAGCTCTAGCGGCATTTGATCTGTTGACTACCACGGATGTCAAGACCGCTGGTGAACTGGCGCAGCAACTCAATGTGCAAAACCGTCAAAGACAGGAGATCACCCGTAAAATTCAGGCAGAAGCCGAGGCGATGGCCCTCGCTGAAGATCCAACAGCGGAACTTTTTTTTGCAATCCATCCCGATTTCAATGCTGGTGTGGTTGGCTTGGCTGCGTTGCGCTTGGTTGAGACTTATTACCGTCCAGCAGTGGTTGGCCAGATCTCTGCCGAAACCACACGCTGCTCATGCCGTTCCATCCCGGAATTTCATATCACAGAAGCCCTTGATCAGTGCAAGGATCTGCTGATCCGTCATGGGGGACATGCAGCCGCGGCAGGATTCACCATCCGGAACGAAAACCTGGAAGCGCTTAAAGTGCGGTTGAAATTTCTGGCGACGGAAAAGTTGCGAGGTCAAGATTTGCGGCAAACATTGAATGCAGATGCCGTAGTTCTGCTTTCAGACCTCAAACCGGAGTTGCTTAGACACCTTGAATATCTCCAGCCGACTGGTTATGGCAACCCGGAAGCAGTATTTGTCAGCCGTGATGTGCGTGTTACCAATGCGAGGACGGTGGGGGCGGAAAGTAAACACTTAAAGCTGGTGGTTACCGATGGTCGCGTCACTTACGACGCGATCGGTTTCCGACTCGGTCATCTCCAACCTGATCTGCCACTCCGGGTTGACGTGCTATATACCTTCGAATCCAATGAATTCAATGGACGGACATCTCTGCAACTTAATCTGAAAGATGTGAAACCTGCCGGGGACCCTGATTGACGGGGAGTTCAAGAAGGTAAATAGCTGCGTCAAAACTGAAGTAGAAACTAAAACGACATCGATTCCTAATCTAACTTATGAGAGCCGATGTCGTTTACTGCTTATTGTATAAATATCTGAACCGAAGCAGCTTATAAAGAAGGGAAAAGACGACAATATGGTTTGAATTACTTTCGCAGTGCCCTGTATATATATCAATCGACGAATCTATATTTGAGCAAAGCCCAGACAGCCTCAAAAGCATCCTTAATCTTTATTTTTTTCCCTTCCTCATAATCGCGTGGGTTGAAGGAGATTGGTACTTCGAAGATGCGCACCTTCTGCTTGAGAATCTTGGCGGTGAATTCCGGCTCGAAATCGAAACGATTCGCGCGTAACTTGATATGATTCAGCATTTCCCGCCGGAATACTTTATAGCCGGTTTCCATATCACTCAAGATGGTATCATAGAGCAAATTGGTCGTAAGGGTGAGTAATTTATTAGCAAACATGTGCCAGAACATGGTTACCCGGCGTGGACCGCCCATAAAACGCGATCCATATACCACATCTGCTTTCCCCTCCTGGATGGGTTTGAGCAGGGCAGGATAATCGCGCGGATCGTACTCCAGATCTGCATCCTGGATGAGTACAATATCACCGGTCGCAGCAGAAATACCGGTACGAACCGCAGCACCTTTACCCAGGTTCTGTGCGTGGAGGATCACTTGGATACCCTGACGGCCTTTCAGCGCGGCGAGAAGGTCCCGGGTCCCATCTGTAGAACCATCGTCCACGAGAAGGATCTCATCGGCGAGTTTTGTCTCCAGAACGCGTTCCAGGATCGTGTTTAGGGTGTGTATTTCGTTATAAATAGGAATAATTACCGAAAGATTCATGAGGCAATTATAAACGAAATACTATCCCGTAAAAATATCGACGTGCTATAATTCAGTTATATGCTCAATCGGGAGGTCAACATGAATGTCGTATCAAGAATTGAATCTGCCAGCCAGGGGGCTTCTTTTGTTCCTCCGGCCATGAACAAGTTGGAAGATACTGGCCTGTCATTGCTCTGGTTGCAGGATCTGGTGTTAAAGATTTTTTATTTCCAGGGATACCTTTCAGGCTTCAAAGCTGCCGAAGAAATAGCCCTACCCTTTTCGGGGGTTGTTGACCAGATTCTTGAAACGCTCAAACGCGAAAAACTGCTCGAGGTCAAATCCTCACAAATGGGATTGGGGGAGGGTTCGTATCAGTATGCGATCACCGGCGCGGGCATTGTCCGCGCCCGGGAGGCGTTGGAGCGGAGCCAGTATGCAGGCCCGGCACCCGTCCCATTTAAAGCTTATAACGAATCCATCCACCACCAGAGCCGCGGCCGGGTGGCAATCACCAGCCGGACAATGCGTCAGCTTCTCTCCCACTTGGTACTTTCCGAGATTACTTTCCAGCGGCTGGGCCCTGCGCTGAACTCTGGCACATCAATATTCCTATATGGGCCTCCTGGTAATGGCAAGACCAGCGTAGCAAAAGCATTTGGCAATCTAGTTTTAAGCCAGACGATGTACATACCGTATGCGCTTTATCTGGATGGACAGGTTGTAAAATTATATGACTCGGTTAACCACCAACTGGCGCCTGATTCGGATTCCCAATTACCCGGAACCGGCGGCCTGCGCTTGCCTGGACGACGCGATCCACGCTGGGTCAAGATCCGCCGCCCGTTCATCATGGTCGGTGGAGAACTGACCCTGGCAGGTCTCGATCTTGTCTTTGACGATACGCATAAATTTTACGAGGCTCCCTTCCAAGTGAAAGCCAACGGGGGGATCCTCCTGATTGATGATTTTGGCAGGCAGCAGGTGAGACCACGCGACTTACTCAACCGCTGGATTGTTCCACTCGAGAACCGCGTCGATTACCTGACTTTGCACACCGGCCGTAAAATCGAAATCCCGTTCGATGTGCTGGTGGTATTCTCCACCAACCTGCCGCCGCGCGACCTGGTGGACGAAGCCTTTTTCCGTCGTCTGCGCCATAAGATTGAAATATCCGATCCTTCTTTTGAGGATTATCGTGAAATATTTAAACGTGTGTCCCAGCAGAAGGGGATTCCATACAGCGACCAGGGATTGGCATATCTATTGCAGGAGTACTACATCAAACGCAATCGAAGAATGCGTGCCTCCCATCCACGCGACCTGTGTGACCAGATCATCGACATCGCCCGCTATCTTTCCACCGAACCAGCGATGTCGAAGGAAATGATTGACCGCGCCTCGCAAGCCTACTTTGTGGACATCTAAAATGTGGAACGATTTGCCAGTCCCGGTTGTTGTTGCCCACCGCGGGGATGAGGCTTACGCACCGGAAAATACACTGTCGGCCTTCAAACAAGCAGCCGACAAGGGTGCGGATGCGGTTGAGTTCGACGTCAAGTTAACTGCGGATGGACAGGTGATCGTCCTCCATGACCAGACAGTGGATCGCACCACGAATGGGACCGGCAAAGCCTCCAAACTTCCCCTGGCAGCACTACAGGAGTTGGATGCAGGGGTGCAGTTTCCAGGGCAATTCCCCGGTGAAAGAATTCCCACACTCGATGAGGTTTTCGAAACGGTTGGCAAACGCATTTACATGAATGTTGAATTGAAGAACTATTCCACTCCGAACGACATGCTGGTGCCGAAGGTGGCGCAAATCGTCAAGAATCATGATATGCAAGAGCGCGTGTTATTCTCATCTTTCCTAGCCTACAACCTGCAGAAAGCTCGCCAGCTCCTGCCCGAAGTCCCGCGTGGTCTCCTGACCATACCCGGCCTGATAGGCTTCTGGGGCCGAACTTTCGGTTGGCATGGCGATTATGTTGCCCTGCATCCGTATGTGACGGATGTAAACGCTGATCTGGTTAACCGTATCCACGCGGGAGGTAAACGGGTCAACGCTTGGACGGTTACTGCTGAAACAGATATCAAGCGTATGATTGGCCTGGGCGTGGATGGTATCATTACCGGTGACCTGGCGCTGGCGCTCCGCCTGCTCGGGAGAGGCAAATAATCCGATCAGAGTAGCTTGACTAAGTTATACATCGATCCACGGCTCCCATCAAAAATTATGGTACCGGTATTATCTAAAATGATTCCTCGACGTATTCTCTCTATTTTATTATTAGTTTCGTTGGTATTTTCCTTCAGTCCGGCGCCCGAGGCGCGCGCATCCGGCTCGTTCCAAGGCAGTGACCCGGCCGAGAATGCCCGTCAGATGCTGGCGAAGATGACGCCCGAGGAACGAGTAGGGCAGCTCTTTTTGGTGTCTTTCACGGGTTCCACCGCTGAGCAGAACTCCCAAATCTATGATTTGATCAGCGGATATCATGTAGGGGGGGTGGTGTTGGAGTCCGGCAATGACAATTTTGCAGCTGCCCCGGATACCGTCTCAGCTTCCTACCAGTTGATTGCACAATTGCAATCTGCTGAATGGCAGGCCTCGCAAGGTTTGCCCGCTGGCACAGCTAATGTCACACCCACCGGCACACCCACTCCCGCACCGACGCCAACCTCCGCCCCGGCTAATTACATTCCCCTCTTCATTGGTGTTTCGCAGGAAGGCGATGGCTATCCCAATGACCAGATCCTCAATGGTCTGACACCCCTGCCTGATTTAATGGCTCTCGGCGCGACCTGGAATCCGGCATTGGCTGAACAAGTTGGTGCAGTGGCCGGGCAGGAACTTTCCGCCATCGGGTTTAACCTGTACTTTGGCCCTTCGTTGGATGTACTCGATTCACCCGGATCCACGCTGGGGAACGGGTTGGGCGCAAGTGCTTTCGGTGGAGATCCGTATTGGGTAGGGGTGATGGGAAGTGCTTATATTACCGGCTTACACACAGGCAGCAATGATCGGCTGACAGTTATTGCTGACCACTTCCCCGGACGTGGCAGCGCCGACCGCCCCGCTGGAGGAGAGCCGGCTACAGTACGCAAGTCGCTCGAGCAATTGAAGCAAATTGAATTGGCTCCATTTTTCTCCGTTACGGGGAGCGCCTCTACTCCCGAGAGTACGGCTGATGGCCTTCTGGTTTCCCATATTCGCTATCAAGGATTCCAGGGCAATATCCGCTCGACCACACGCCCGGTTAGTTTTGATCCGCAGGCGCTTTCGCAGATCCTGTCTCTCCCGGCTTTCGCAACCTGGCGTGCGACGGGAGGGTTGATGGTCAGCGACGACCTCGGCAGTCAGACTGTGCGCCTCTTCTATAATTCAATCGGGCAATCCTTTTTAGGCTGGCTGGTAGCGCGGGATGCATTCCTTGCTGGAAACGACCTGCTCTATATGGGGAATATCGTTTCCAGCGACGAACCGGATAATTACACGACCGTTGTCAATACGATCAAGTTCTTCGATCAAAAATATCATGATGACCCGGCTTTTGCGCAACGCGTGGATGATGCGGTCGTCCGCATCCTGACGGCCAAATACCGCACGTATGGCGGTTTTTACCCGACACTGGTTAACCCACCGATCGGGGGGCTGGCAAAGCTGGGGCAGTCGCAAGCGGTGGCATTTGAAGTTGCCCGTGATTCTGCCACCCTGGTGAGCCCGAATTTGGCAGACCTGGATACTGTCCTCCCGTCACCGCCGGCAGTTGGCGACCGGATTGTTTTTCTGACAGACACACGCCAGGGGAGTCAATGCAGCACCTGTGGAGCGGAATCCATGCTGGCAGTGGATGCTCTCCAAAATGTGATCCTGCGTCTTTATGGTCCCCAGGCTGGCGGGCAGGTGCAGACCATCAGCCACTTGGTTTCCTACTCTTTTACAAATTTGGATGCAATCCTGGAGGGCGGAGCGGGTAACCCAGCCCTGGAAGGCTCCCTGCGCCAGGCAGGATGGGTGGTTATCAATATGCTGGATGCCGAACCAGGCGAGTCCCAGACCACGCTCCTGCACAATTTCCTTTCAGAGCGGCAAGACCTGCTGCGCGATAAACGAATTGTCGTGTTTGCGTTCAATGCCCCGTATTTTCTAGACGCCACCGATATCTCCAAGCTGACGGCCTACTATTGTCTTTACAGCAAATCAGCACCGTTTGTGGAAGTGGCGGCGCGTCTACTTTTCCGTGAACTTTCCCCGGCGGGTTCATTACCTGTGTCCGTACCAGGGATTGTATACGACCTGTTCACCGCGACCTCCCCCGACCCGAATCAAGTCATCGGACTCTCCATGGACCTGGCGCCTATGGCTGCTTCAACGGCCTCGGCGACATCCGAAGCGACTCCCACCCCATCTTTCCGCGTCGGCGATACCGTTACAGTGCGGACAAGCGTCATTCTTGACCATAACGGTCACCCGGTCCCGGATGGGACCGGAGTACGCTTCAATATTTTGTTGCGCGGGGAAGGGGGAGTTGTCCAGCAAATCGATGCGGTCACAACTCAGGGCCTGGCTCGGGCCTCATTCAGCATTGACCGACCCGGTTTGCTTGAAATCCGCGCAGAAAGTGATCAGGCGCTTACCTCGGTGGTCCTGCAATTGGATGTTTCCAGCGAAGGCTTTGGTGTGACAGTCGTTGCTCCGACTCCTGTTGCCAGTGTGACACCTACACCGGAAATCGTTGTCACCCCAGGAGTGACACCTTCCTTACCGTTAGCCGAGAGATACCCTGGTCTGGGCAGTTGGTTTGGTATGATGCTTATCCTTGGAGCCTTGGGCGCTCTTGTTTACTGGCTTGGCAAGCGTTATATCACCATGCGATGGGGGGTACGCTGGGCGCTGTGTATCGTTACTGGCGGCTTGCTGGCCTATACTTACCTGGCCTTACGCCTGCCCGGAGCATCGATTTATATTAAAAGTAGAGGTTGGCCGGGGATGATGGGGGTTGTCATCCTAGGCGCGGTGGTTGGTTTTGGAGCCGCTTACACCTGGCAGCGCCTGTCTACGGGATCAACGAAGCAACCAGACTGACAATCAACAGCCCAGCCGATACCCAGAGCAAAGCCTGCTCCGGTTTCCCTTTGATGAGGTGGAGAAGCGAAGTCTGTGTACGCACCTGTCCCGGTGGACGAGGAGGAAGTTCGCGCGTCCCGATCAAAAACTGACGGAGATCCTCTGCACTTGCCGGGCGATCATTGGGGTGCAGTTCCATCGCCCACAGGATGGCGCGTTCGGTGCGGGGGCTGATGGCAGGATTGAGTTTGCGCGGTGCGGGCATACTGGAGGGGTGTAAAAAGCGGTCCCGGGCGTCGGTTGGTGGGTTATTTGTCAGCAGATGGTAAAGAGTACAGCCGAAGGCGTAAATATCGCTGCGGACGTCCGTGTGGAGACCATCTCCGCCGTATTGCTCAAGCGGTGTATAGAGAGCGGTGCCGCGTCCCTGAATGACAGTAACGGTCATTTCATCCGGGACAAGGGCCTTGACAAGGCCAAAGTCCACCAGCTTGAGCACGCCGCTGGAGGTAATTTTCAGGTTTGACGGTTTTACGTCCCGGTGAACGAGTGGAGGGGCCTGGTTGTGCAGGTAGGTCAGAGCATCAGCCAGTTGGTTGGCCCAGCCAAGTACATCTTCTTCAGCCAGGAAGGAGTTGTTCTGCTTGGCATCCAACATGCGGAGACGCAAATCCTTACCGGGGATATAATCCATCACGAGATAATCGCGCGGGCCTATGGAGAAGAAGTCTGAGACTTTGGGCAGGTTGGGATGGTCCAGACGCGCCAAAACGGTGGCTTCGTGCAGGAATTGCTGACGAGCCTCCTTGAGCAGCTTGGCAGTTACGTTACGGTCGTGTTCGACTTCTTTGAGTGCACAACGGCGTCCTTCCAGACGCAGGTCATCAGCGAGGTAAATAAACCCCATGCCTCCTTGACCAATGCGCTCGCGAATACGATAACGACCGCGCAGCACCTCTCCGGTTTTTAGCGCGACAGGCATATCGGTCCGATTCGCAGCGAACAAAAAATAAGGCGGTGCAATGCTGGCAATGAGTTCGGCGTCGTTTGACCAGCGTTGCATATCCGTATACAATTTGTTATATTATAAGCGTCTTTTGGTATCCTGTTGTATAATCCACTTCTCCAGGAGGAAGCGTATGGACGGGAACTTGGAAGAAGCGCCCTTATTGATTGGACAGACCGGCCCGCTGAAAGGCGAGCGCTGGGTCCTTGATAAGATACTTACCATCGGGCGTGAGCTGACCTGTGAAGTGGTCATTCAGGACAGACAGGTTTCGCGTTTTCATGCCCGCCTAACGCCGACGCCCGAAGGAATTGTTCTCGAGGACCTGGGCAGCAAGAACGGCATCCATCGCAATGGCAACCCGGTAGTTGGAAAGATAACTTTGCAGGATGGAGACACGGTGCAGATTGCGCTTGCCCAACAATTTCTCTACCTGACTTCTGATGCGACCGTCCCATTGACGGACTTCGAAGATGCTTCAGGATGCCTGCGGCTGGACCAGCGCTCCCGGAGTGTATGGGTGAATAACCAGGTGATAGACCCGCCGCTTTCGGCGTTGCAGTTCCACGTGCTGCGAGTGCTCTCTGATCACCAGGGACAGGTGGTGGACCGGCTCCAATTGGTGAGCGAGGTATGGGGCGATGAGGAAGCAGTCGGTGTATCGGACCAGGCGCTAGACGCGCTCCTGCGTCGTCTGCGTGACCGGATCGGGACGATCGACCCGTCACATCCATACATCGTGACGGTTCGCGGTCACGGCATCCGGTTGGATAATCCGCCAGCCAGTGAATAATGAAAGCAGCTTCCGCAAGTTCATCTTTGCGGAAGCTCCTGTTTTACCCCAGGTTTTTCTTCATCGTAAACTTCAGGATTGCCCGGTAGATGATCTGGAGCTTTTCCAGCATCTGAGCTTCCTCGCCAGACGTTTTTCCGCCGGCTTGTTCCTCGCTGCGAGAGATGACACTTGCAACAATGGAGCTGAATTCGGGGGTGATTTCAGCAGCATGTTGCTCGATCATTTTATTCAGGGCGGATTCATCCGGAGTGGCGAGCATTTCTTCCAGCAGGGCCAGTTCAGGGGGCGGCGCGCTGGCTTGCTGCAGTACGGCCACAATCTGCTGGAGTTTTGGCATCAAGATAGCGTCATTCTTTTTATTAGCATCCTGAAGGGTGCGATTAAGCAGCTGGACAAAAACATCATTTACTTCATCCAAATGTTCGGTCGTAGCCTGCTGGATGTTTTCAGCAGACAGCAGGGTGTTGAGCAAGGCCCCGGCACGTTTGAATTCCTCCTCCGCACGCTGGTCAATCTTGCGGGTGATATCAAGTAATTTTTCGCGGAGGGTTTCCAGCTTCTTGCGTTCCTCGCCGGGACCTTTTTCGATCCGCTCGGTGAGACTCTGGAAGAACAGGTAATCCAACCCCGGGCGGGTGAGGCTGACCAGGGCATTCAGGCGGTCGTCATTGGGGGCCTCGATCAGGATTTTGAGTAATTTCTCACGGTCGAGTTCCTTACCGGCGGCTTGCAAGGTTTTGATAGCTTCCTGAATTTCGTTCGTTTGAGAAGCTACTTTGCGCCCGTACTCGGTCTCGGCCAGAAGTTGTTTCTGGATCTCCTCCATCATGCGGCCGACCTGTTCCTGGCCGGAGGAAAGCGCGCCTTCCATCAAGCGGCTGAAGATGGCAAAAAATTCAGCATCGAAGAGCGCTGAATCCTGCTTGATGATTTCCGAGCGGACCTCCGCAGTGGTCGTGGCAATAAGACGTTCCACAAGCGAAACGCGTTTCTGTTGCGCCTGGATCATCTCGGGTGTGATACCGTCCGCGCCGAGGACGCGCTCGATGAGACTCTGATATGTCAGGAA
>Ga0209777_10001306_pt1 | contig 36806 bp, 31 predicted proteins | sample FrelakmetHBP12HB_FD_187147 | JGI IMG/M metagenome (GOLD analysis project Ga0209777, IMG submission 187147) | Freshwater lake sediment microbial communities from the University of Notre Dame, USA, for methane emissions studies -HBP12 HB (SPAdes)... | ecosystem: Environmental > Aquatic >...
ATTACAGAAATTCCATACAAAATTAACTTCACCAGATAATGGTATTAACACTTTTTTAATACTTTTATCTTTAATTCTATACTGATATGTAATAGTAGTCATCTGCATCTCTTTTAACTATCTCAAATCAAGAAAAAATGCTACGCATTTTTAGGTGCCTTATATCTCCGGCATGAATGCCGGAGCCTTACGGCACGGGAGGTAAAGAGTAGAAAGAGAGTTTCTTTTAATGTGGAGAAGTATGCCATGTCAGCTAGGCGTAAGAAAATCAGTTATGAGATCGAGGAAACCAGTGATCTTTTTGTCGCACCAACTTGGCCAGATGCGTTTTTAAAAGATCCTGCCTATGCATTATTTCGACCTTTGTATGAGTATAAAAGTCCTTGGCGCTGTTCATACTCAGCTTTATATCAGTACCTCAATGGTCAAGCGCGAAGGCTGGGTGGACGCCAGCATATTAGATTTCATTTTTCCAACTTAGCTTTGATTGCTTCGGGCTATCCACAACTGCATGCTTTTTTATCTGATCCTTTTACTCCCAAGCATAATTTGCCGTATGTCTTTTCTGACTTAGAAAAGTTTCTGCGTTGGCGGTTTGAGAAGTTTACTGAAAGTCCTTGGCTGGATTTTCCTGTTCAGGAGACGGTTGTGTCAAAAGGACGTATATCAGAAAAGGATCTAGAAGCAATCCCAATTATCCTAAGTGACATAGAAAGAAAGAAGCTTTTAAAGAGAGAGCTAGCCAAAATTCCATGGCAGCAGCAGCTTCAGCGGACGCTTGATCATGAGGGACTTGAAAACTTTCATACTGTCTTAATTGAAAATGCTTTAAAAGAATGCCCTGAACTTCTTCATCAGCGGTCTAACGAAGATTTAGTACAGCAAGTTTTTTCATCACCTATTACATCCTTGTCCTTAACCATGGGTAGGGAAGGGTATGTAGTTGCTGAAATTCCTGTGATGTTGGGATCTCATTACTTGGGGAAGAAGGCGCAGAAGGTTTGGTTTGATTTAAGGGGGAAGAAGTTTTATCGGATCCTTGGTTGTTATGCCAGATGGGATGATGCGAAGGTAGTTATTTTTAAAGCTAGGATTCATGATACTATTGACTTACGAAAACAGATGTTTGCCGATATCAAAGAAAAGCTATCCCTTGTTGGTGTAGGAACTTGGAAGAAGGCGCAAGTGGATGGCTTAGATTATTATCTATGTCTTTTGATCGATTCAGATTTGCCTGAAAGATCATTTCTTGTCTCAGAGTGGGAAGTCAACTGCCCAAACTTAACTATTATAGGGGATACTGAAAATGCCAATGCTTGATCTCAAAAACTTAGACAAACTGCCACCAGAACACCGCGCACAATTTGATGCACTTCTAGACCAATATCCGCATTTAAAATCTAAAATGGATACGGCTAGGGAACTCAACACTCCGACTAAGTTGGAAGAAAAGAATTTCATTAAACCCACAGAAGGAGTGGCAGATGAGCTTGATTATTCCAATTTTTCTGTTCCCCAACCTGATGTTCGATCCCAGCCAAATAAGGATATGTTACCAAAACTTAAAGTTAATCCACGAGAATCTTCCTTCTCATCTTTAGAACAAGAGGATGAAAAAGAAGTGCCGGTGGCTCCCCACTCGAAGGAGGCTAAGGATGCGGAAGCTGCTCGTCAAGAGCAGTTAAGACAACAGAAGGTAAAAGAGTTCATTGCAGCAGGTCAGCCACCAGAGATTGCGGGTTTTAGCATTGAAGGTAAAACTCATCCTGTTTTAAAAAAACTTCGTGCTACAGTTGGTCTTCGTTCTGTGCAGGAGCCGCTTGTGTTTAATGTGGGGGGATGTAAATATAGTATGCGTCCACTCGACAGGGGTAATCTTGCCGAGGCTACCCTACTGACTATGACTACGGCATCTAATCCAATGCTGTATGAATCCTATCTTGAAAATGCGATTGTTGCTTTTTCTGTTGTAGCAATTGATGGTGTGCCTCTTTACGAAGTTTTCTCAATTCCCAAAGAATCAGTGGAAGATGGTAAGAGAGTTCAGCTTACGCAGTTACAGCGTGAAGAACAGGCGGCTAAGGCGTTCTTTACTGAACTAATGAGAAGCCCCAACGAATTGATTGAAGCTCTAGGGGTGCATTATCAGCAAGCCTTCCCACCGCTTTCTTTATTGGGGGAAAACAAGGTTAAATTTATGTGTCCTGTAGCCGATTGTCTTCAGTCTAGAATAGAAGATTCCAATGCTGTTTGTTATTGCCCTGTCCATGGTGAAAAGATGGCTAGGGAGGATTTAATTCCAAACCCTTCGTAGGCGATCCGCTGGAAGTTTATTATCATGATTATGACTTAGCGCGTCGCCTAGAAGTGTTAGCCCATTGGCGGCTAACACCGAAGCAGATTACTGAGATTTCAGAAGATGACTTAGATGTTCTTAGTCTAAGTTATCGTATGTATGAAAAGCGTTGGCTGGAAAGTTTATCGGATTTGATCGGTACGCTGACTGGAACGTCTTGGTCTGTGGAAGCTTTAACGGAGCCTGCCTTAGATGATGATATTGGTTTCACTTGGAAGCTGCGTCCTGACCGCCAGCGCGTCTCATTACCGCTGACACTTGTGGTGGGCGGCAATAAAATTATGGATCATGTGAAAAAGATAGCGTTGGATATGAAGTCGAAGGAGAGAAAAGATCCTTCAATTATGTCGCTGCCGTCTTCATCGCTACTGAAAAATGCTGAAGTGGTGGATCTTAGTAAGGTATCTAAAGAAGAATTCCTTAGTTTTGCTAAGGGATTGGGGAAGATGAAAAAATAGCTAAGAGGTCATAGGCATGGCTGACGAAACTATAAGCGTAGATAATATTACTGCCGCTACCACTGCGCAGAGTAACCTTAACGATACGATAGGGCAATCTCTCGCTGAATTTAAAAAGTTCAGTAAAGCCATCACAGATTCTGGTGACGAGGCTGAACAGACATTTAAGACGATCACCAAACTTGCTGGAAAAATGTTTAAGGTGATATCGCCTTCTATTAAAGAATTTGAGAAATTCGGCACCATCACCAAGAGTGCAGATAAAGCCGTCAAGTCCTTTGGCAAAGCTTATGCGATGGCGCTGTATTCTGGTAACAAGCAGGTGATGGTCGCTACAACTTCACTTGCACGAACGGCAGATGCTTTACGGACAGCGAGTAGGCAGACAGAAATTGCTGCAGATCGAGTAGGAGATCTTTCTGCACAATTTAAAGATGCTGCAGATAATGTTTTACTTGCCAGAATAGAAATTAAAAAATTGACAGATAGGCAAGAAGCGTTAAATAAAATTATTACTAAGAGTAATCCACAAACTGAAGAGCAGAAAAATCTTTTACAACAACAAAAACAAGAATTGAAAGATAATGAAAAAGAATTAGCTAGATATGGTGTCTTGTTACTTGAAAATAGTACAAATGCAAACAAACTAAAGGTACAGACTTTTGAGGCTGCCGAAGCATTAAAAACAGAACAAGTAAAGCTACTAGAAGTTAATAGATCTTTGCTTGATAAAGCGGCTGCGGAACGCCAGCATAATCGTGATATGCAAAAGATGGTTGGTGGTGTTAATGCTGTTAAGGCGGCATTTGGAGATGTAGTTGATTCCAAGTTTTTTGAGTATTTTAAAAAGTTTGGAACAATGGCTATGCTAACGGCAAGTTTAGCACTTGTGGTTAAAGCCTTAAACCAAATATCTGATCATGCTAAAGCAACCCAGCGAATTGCCATTTCACTTGGTGATACTTCGCAAACTAGTGGGGAGAGGATAGCAAAAAGCTTTAGGGATGCACAGTTAGAAGTCAGCACACTTAACGAATTAGCTTTTAAACTCGGCTACACAATGGACGAGTTGACGGACACAATGAATAAAGTCCGCGCTGGTATTCGGATGGATAGGGAAGGGCAACTTACCTCTGAAGCTATTCGTAACATGACAACGGAAATTGGCTATTTTGCTCGCGTATCTGGCGTAGATTTGAGTGATGCCTACACTATGATGGAAACTAGGGTTAAACGCTTTGGTATGTCAGCAGACGAAGCTACCGCTAGTATGCAAGACATGAATGATACTCTCATCCGCATGGTGCCTGACGCTAAACATAACACTGTCGCCATGGCGGACATGGTCCATATTATTGAAGACGCCAGCGCAGCGTCACAGTCCTACGTTGTTGATACTCGTCTTATGACGCAGGCGCTGCGCGGTGCCGTAAATCAAGCCGAACATTTAGGTGTTGCTCAGAAGCAAGCCAAGGACGTTGCGGTAGGCGTAGGCAAAGTCCTCTCGAATGCTCCTGACTTTATAAAGATCCCTGCTGGTTTTGATCTTGTGCATCAGCTTGTTGGAAAAGATGCCGATGTTCTTTTAAATAAGTTAGACAAAGGTACGAGGCAGCAAGCAATAGCTATTCAGAAATCCCTAAGAGCGGGTAAACTCGATTATTATGTTGGTGCAAAAGCCTTAATGGATTTGATTGGTAGCACTGACGCAGGTCTTGAAGCCCAAAGCAAGCAACTTGAAGCCACAATACTACAGGGACCGATTGCTGCGGAATTAATTGCTGAACAATACCATATTGAAAACCGCGCTACAGCCGTTATGGTTACCCAGCAAATGCAAGAAGCGGTGGCGATGCGCGATAGAATCAATAAAACTCAGGGAGAAGGCACCGTCACTTTTGCTACTGCCATGATAAAAGATACTGCCATTATTAATGATGCGATTGATAAAGCAAACTTATCGACTGCAAAAGGCAGAGAAGACTTATTTAAGGATTTAGAAACGAAAGGTTTAAATCCAGAGCAAGCTAAAGAATATATTGCTACCTACCAACAGGGAATAAAAGATAGTGCAAAAATTCGAGAAGACTTGGCTAAAGAGCAAGCAAAAGGTGAAAAAGCTGATGCAAAGGAAGTAGATAAGTTGCAACAGCAACTATTTATAGCAACAACTGATAAAAATGCGGTAGCACTAGATAGTTTACTTCGTCCCGTTTCTAGCATGGTAAAAGAAATTGAAAGTAAAAGAGAAAAAGAAGGAATACCAAAAGCGGTAGTAATCGATAAAATTACTGGAAAAGTTAAGTTAAGCACCGAGGATCTTAAAAGAGCTGGTATCGAAAGTGGGGAACAGTTAGCAAAAAGACTTGGTATTATCTACAGTAAAGCTGATCCAACAACTAAAGCTAATCTAAATAAGATGGCAAAGGAAGGCGCAACTACAGATGACCTAGAAGCACTGCATCGAGATAATTTAGCAGTGCGTCAGGAAGCTAAAAAACAAGCGGAAGCGCAGTTATTAAAAGGACCATTAGAGACAACGGTTGGTCGAATAAGATCTGCCTTAAGTGGCTTGTACGCTCCAATAGGTCTCTTAGTGATTGGTGTAGCTGGCGCAGCTTTTTCACTTAGAATGATGTTTCGTGGTCAGGAGAAAAATTTCCTACTTGCTAAACAATTATTAAATCTTCAAGTTCCTTCAAAGGCAAGTTCCGTATACCATCAAACTCTTAAGGCATTAAAAGCAGCAGACAGTGGTCCCAGTGTGGGTGGTGGTGGTGGTGGTGGTAAAAGGGGGGGAAAAGGGAAGAAGGGAACGGGAGGGGGTCCAAGGAAGGGGGAATCTCCAGAAGCATATAAAAAGAGAATGAGTGAACATAAAGCGCGACGTGGACCAAGGAAAAAAAGAGGTGGTCCTAAAGTTAGGGGCAAAGGTCGATTTGGTGGTCTTTTAACTGCGGGTGCTGGACTATTAGCAGCGGCTGGTACTGGTATGGCACTTTTTGGCGGTGCAAGCGCTGCTTTTGGGGGAGTTGGGGAAACAGCAGAGGATAAAGAGGCGAAAGCAGCAGCGGCGGAAGGTCTTACTCCGAAAGAAAAAGAGCAAGAAAAGCAGCAAAAACTTAGTGCAAAAATGGATACGGGACTTGGTATTGGTGGGATGGCAGTGGAGGCGGCGGGAGGCGCTATTTCGCTCGCTAAGAAACTCGTCCCTAAAGCAGGATCCCTTCTAAAGCTTGGTAAAATGGCTAAGGTGATTCCTATTGCTGGTAATGTCCTATCCGGTCTTTATGCTGTAAAGTTAGCCTGGGATCTTTATCATAAATGGAAAGATGATCCGAATTCCATAACAGCTTCTGATAAAATTAAAATGACGGCTTCTCTTGCTGGTATGATTCCCGGTATTGGTAACGCAGTTGCCTTGGCAGATCTTGGTGCAGATATGACAGGTGGGTATGATCTTCTCGATGATGTCGATAAGAGAAATAAAGGGATAATTTCTAATGCTCTTAAATATGCCGTGCCGGTAGAATATGCATTTAAAGAAGGTACGGATTTAACTATCGGTGCTGCTAATATGATGGCGAATGCAAATGCTGGTGCATTACCTGGACCGCCTACCCCTATGCCAGAAGTAAAACCACCCCCACCACAAATGTCAATGGCGAGACCTGGATCTTATGCTGCTACGGGGGGAGCAAAATCTCTCGCTGGTAATGTTGGTATGCAATCGCTTACACCGGATGGTGCGCTTACAATAAAAGTTCATGGCTTTCAAGATGTCATTGCGGGGATTAATAAAACAAGCAAGAGCTTGGTAGCTTAATTACAATTAGGAGAAATTTGATGAGATCAGCAAGGTTAGCAAAGGCAATCACAAAGGCAGCAGTTTACGTTCGAAATGGTCGGACAGGACAAGTTTTACTGAAGTTTAGAAGTCCTGGTGCAAAAGATAGACTTTTTCCACCTGTTCCACTTAAAGATCTGAACAACAAAGAAAGTTTTATCAATCTATCCAAGCTTTATTCAGCCGAACAACTTAAGACTTCTACGCTAGAAGACTTGATTTTAGCTGGACACTTGGAACTGGGTAATTTTTAATGCCTACGTTCCTACATGCAGCACATGCCTTGGATCGTTGTCGATGTGAGTGTTGTGGTCAAATTGTTCCTAAAGCATTGATCCATGAGCATCACATTATAAAACGCGCATCTGGTGGGCAGGATACGCAGGAGAACGTGATCTGTCTTGATGCATCATGCCATAATGCAGTGCATCAAGTTGAGATGGCATTAAGAAACCAAAATCGTAAGGGAACAGCGGCAGATTTGGTTTCTGCTCTTTTCCCCCAAAGTGTTGCTGCGCAGCGAAAGTGTATGGAACTTGCTGCGATGGCTGCGATGGGAATGGCGCAGAGTGAAATTGCTCCAGACTACGCTATGTTTGATACCCCAGAGCTAGTGCATCTTACCCCAGCCAAAGTGACGCCAAGAGTACGTGAGTTGGTGAATAGGGTGACAAGAGAAATGAAAAACCCCAAGACAGGAAAGAGATTAGGGGTAGCTGATTACATTCGGGGGTTGATTGAAGCTGATTTGAGAAAACGTGGGCTTTCTTTCTGAAGATTAAATTTTGAGCAAACCTCACATTTTAATTTCAGGGAGATAGTCAATGACAATTGGCATTGAAACACCAAAGGCGCGTCTACTACAACAATTTATTGAAGGTAGACCATTAGGAAGAAATATTCAGGAAGATTTGGAAGACGTAGAATCAGAATTGACGTTAATGGAATTGGAAGGAATCGATTTAACTAATGTTACGGTACGCGAGGTACTAAAGAGGATGGGAGTTTACTAATGGATCGGGATGCGCTGTTAAGAAGAAAAGAAGAGTTGGAACAAAATGCACAGGAACAGATTCAAGAAGCTTTAGATAAAATGCGTGATGATTTGAGTAAGAGTAATGAAGCGGTAGCCAAGCAGATTGAGAAAAAGAAAGAAGGCGCTTCAGAAGCTATTCCACCACCACCTGAAGAACCTACATCAAAGCAAGTAAAACAACCCCCATCTAGTAATCAGAAAAAACCACTTATTTATTTTTCATATCCAATGAGCGGCTATACCGAGCAACCAGTGTGGGTAAATCCACTGCGCCAAGTTTTAATTCAAAATGGCTATTTGGTATATAACCCTTGGGATAAAGTAGGTGGGCAATTCGGTCAACGAGACCTACCATTTCTTAACGCCTTGCCCACAAAAGTAGTTAAATCACTTTGTTCTGTCCTTTGCATTCCAGAAGAAGTGTTACTTCCTTTTGAAGCGATTTGGAAGGTCATTCAGCAGGGAGATAATGGGGATAATTTTGGGATTGTATTTAATTGTCTTTGGCTACTAACTAGGTCTTCACTTGTAATCTGTGATCTCATGCGACCGATGGCGGGAGCAGGAGTTGCTCAAGAGATACTTTATAGCCGCCAACTTGGCATTCCAGTCGTTGGCTTATTTCCCACTTCTGGCGAACTTAATCCCTTTACACATAGATCAACTACCGTTCTATTCTCTGGCGCGGATCTACTTTCGTTGCTTCCTATAGTTAAGGGCTATGCTCCCCTTGGGTAAGATTAAATCCTTACCATAGAGCTATATGTTTAAGGATCAAAGATGGCGACACCAAAACAACCAAATACAAGAAACATACACAAATTATATCAGTTCCAAGAATCGCGGTTTACATCGTTAACCCACGAACTGCGTGTTTATATCTATGGTGCCGATGTTACTCCATGGCTTAAAGGTGATCTATCGATTACTTATGGTAACCGGGATGGCTTTAATACCTGTAGTTTTGAATTAGCAAATCCAAGAAAACTATGGCAGCTCACCAGAGAAAACCTCAATGGAATATGGCGTGAGAGTGTTGGGGAATATTCCGAAGGTGAAAAACTGGTAATTTATCGGTGGAAAAATAATGAACATATTAATCCATCTTTTAATCTTGATATCAATACAGTCATATTAGGGCAAAGAGCTACCACAGTAGAAGATACTAAGCCAGGACCGCTAAAGCTACGACCTACTGCGGAAGGCACTGAGAGAAGATACAGGCTTGCCGTTAATGACTGCATCTTTTCACGCCAAGATCCCATGCGTATTTTTATGCGAAACCCGTTCGGCACCACTGATCCACTAAACGAATGGGTAGAGGTCTTTTGTGGCTTTGTTCATGACCATCCGATCACGACCAATTATCAAACTGGAGAATCCACCGTTAGAATTAGTGGCTACTGCATTCGTCAGCTACTTACCAAAATGCGTGTACAAATGAATCGTCTTACTCTCACAGCCGATGTTGGTCCAATCTTTAATCGAAGTTTCTTTTCAGATTATGTTTCTTCAGAAGTATCTAAAAATCCGTTTTCAGGAACAACACTAGAAGACACAATCAAAAAACTTATTTTAGGTTCAGCCACGCTAACGCCAGGGGAAACAGCCTTGGTCACTAATGGTATTGGGGAATTTAAGATGGGCAATGTGGTCTGCTATGATCCCGCAGCACCACTTAATACCCTTGAACGTTGGCATCTGATGACTATTTTTGGTGTTAATAAAGTACCATTTCCCACTGGTGCTACTGATGATCTATGGTTAACTACAGCGGAAATGGTAAACATCGGTAGGATCACGGTTGATTTGCCGGATACCTACGGTCAGGGACCGGGAGGACGTTACCTACATTTTCTTTTACCTGTTGGGGGAACAGGAGCTGGCGCACTTGTTCAATCAACTATTGATGAATCTCCCATGAGACAAGTAGAGTGGACAACACGGTGGGAAGTTATAAGAGAGTTTGCTAGTAAACTTGATTTTCAAGTAACCACTTCCCCTTCTGGTGATATTCTTGTTGAATTTCCAATGTATGGTTTTACTCCTCATGTTTTTACAAATACAGGGGGAATAATACCACCAGTACCACCACCAACTTTTGCACAGCAACAAGCTGCGCAAAAAGCCGCACCAGCAGCCCAAGCAGCGGCAGTACAACCACCTACACCAACAAACTCTTCATCTAATGCACAGTTTCAAGCAGACTTAGCTGCCTATGATGCGCAGCAAAAAGCAATTGTGAATGATTATTTATTTTCATATCCTGCGGCAGCTTCCGCAGCACAGCAAGCTAATGCTAAGTCGGTAGCATCCGTAGTAAATCAGATTGATCAAGGTGCCATTCCGACTGGACTGGCTGCCCTACTTACCTTTCAACTTCATCAGATAGAGGATACGTTGAATGATGAAGCGGAGGATTTCCCGACCATTATACAAGTAGATGGTGGCATGGCGGTAGAGCCAACAAATGTTCCGCAGAGCGGGACTGCACCACTTACTAACATACGTGCTTATGTCTATTCACCAGTTCTGGTGTCTCGTTTTGGCGTTATAGCTGAACAGATGTCAATTCCTTTTGCTGGGCAACGCGGTGGTGATATAGCCGGTGCGACAGATTCTCCTATTGCAAAGCGGATAGGTAAATTGGCATTGATTGAATACATGAAGCGGCTGGCTGATTCGTCAACTTGGGATGGTTCAGTTGTTTATCGACCATTTTTATTTCCTAATCGACCAGTATGGTTAATGCGTAGTTCAAGGATGGGTGTGCTAACATCTGTTACGCAGCGCTGGTCAATCGGTAAGAGCGCAGCAACTACTTTATCTCTCAATATGTTGATGTCTGAAAGATATAATCCAAGTAATCCTTCACCACAGACAGAATATCGACTTCCAACTGGTGCAGCAAATACACCGATAGATTATGCCAATATTTGGAAAGATTCTGCACAAGGGCAATCTAATTCTGGGGTAATCTCTGTCGTGGGGACAAAAGATCCACCATCTTCCGCAGCCAACGGTGGCGATGGTGCAGTGGGAAGTGGCACTGCCGTCCCTGTTACAACAACTACGGCACCAGATGTGGTTGTTCCCTTTCGCGATCCTACTTATATGTATAAACCATTTTCTGATGCCATTGCGGCAGCTATAAGTGCAGCCGAAGCGCAAGGAATGACTATTACAATAACTTCCACATTTAGAGATCCTAAAAAGCAGGAAGCCATGAAGAAGCATCCCGATGCTTATGGTGTTGCTAAAGATAAATATGGAAGATTTGTTCAAGTAGGTGAGCCATGGAAATCATGTCATCAATATGGCATGGCAGTAGATATTAAAATTGCAAGTGGTAAACGCAGCGACTATGAGAAATTTGCTGCCTTGGCTGGTGATAGCATTTACTGGGGAGGTAACTATGGTGACTATGTTCACTATGAATGGAGTACCCAGCCACCGGGGAAAACTGGATTACAGTGCAAAAAAATTGTGAATGCAGAAAAACTTAAAACCATTCCTGCTCCTGTTTACTTACAAAAAGTCTGGGCACATTTCGATGCGCTGCGAACAAATCCAACCCTCTCGACTGCTGGCCAGTCAATAGTTGCAACACCAGAATCAAAGAGAACTATGGAAATACTTGGCATTGGTGAATCAAAGGTCACTGGAACAAGCGAAGCAGCAACGGCAGAGCCATGTACGCCTGCTACATTAACAGAGCCTGGGATAAACGCCTTTGCAACATCTTAACTAACAAAAGTGATTGGTATAATATGAGTGACTGGAGAAGGACAGACCGCATAACGAACGAACGTATGCTCAATATTAGTGGGAATAATATCAACACTAGTGGTGGTATTTTTCAAGGATTAGTGAATTCATCATCTGGAGAAAATCAAACTGCTACCCTTACCTATGCAGGGGGAGCAAGTAGCATACCACTACCGATGCCATTTGAATCCACCAATTCTTGGATTAGAAGCATACCCATAAGTGGATCTTCTGCCTTAGTGGCATACCGGCGAGATACTGGAGAAGCGACTTTTATTCGTTACCTTAACGATTCACCCGATAAACAACTTACTGGTTACGAAATAGGCGTCAATCTCTATAAACCTCTTCTTCCCGGTGAGCATGAAATACATTCGTCAGGGCTGGCACAGTCCTATTACGGTCAGCGTCCTGTCCTAGAACAACGCGCAGGTATTATCAGATCTTGGCTCGATCAAGATCAGGCTGAAAGTGGGCAGAAGGCTCCCATTCATACTAGGCGTTTGCATACACATAAAACAGATGCCATGGGAGATGAGGAACGGTTTGGTGTGGTACGTAGACCTTTAAAACTGAATTTAGCTAACGCTGCCTTACTAGGGCAAACCTATAGCAGTAACTTTCATAATTATCCTTATCCTAACTTCTCTTTACCTGGGGGAGTTCCCAATGCGTTCTCTTCAATTTCAGAGGGAGTCGGTGCTGCGTCAGAAGCCGTAGCGGCATTAACAGGAACATTTAAAATTAGACCATTTGCACAGGAATATTTACGAGTTATTAAAAATCCAATTTATCCACTACCCCCCATTGAGGTGCTACTTGATATTCGTGAAGGTCAAGTGTTTGATGATGATGGTGAGCAGCTTAAAGGCGATAGTGGTGCCTACCTTCGTTCAAAACGCGACTACTACACTAGTTGGGGAGATGCTACCACCTGCGAGATTGATGAGCTAGGCGCGGTATCTTGGGCACTATCCAATGCTTTACTTTCTGGTATGGCTAACTGGACAATGCAAATTCCTGGTGGCGCATTTAAACTAGATACTAGTTTTGGTATCGATATGAGTACCGATACCAGTTTCAGTTCATCATCTTTATTGGACACATCAATTTCAGCGACTACCGATCTTTCTCTTAGTTCTGATCTTAATATGTCATTTTCTACTGGACTTGATTTCTCGCATTCCACAACTGGTACGTATGATTCCACTTCTGACCTCGCCATGTCATTTGAATCCAGCATGAATTATACGGCTAAAGCTGATCTGGTGTTTGAAGCTGAAGGTGGCGTACAGATGAATTTGAAAGCGCCTATCGTTCAGATTGGATCAAATCCCAGCGATAGCATGGTAATGGGAAAACAGTTAGTCACATGGCTTAATACTTTAGTTGACGTTTGGATTAAAAATGCTGCCAACATAGGAATTGGAAATACAGGTGCCCCTGTACCTCTTAGCCCAGCTATTCTTTCTGTCATGCAACAACTACAAACCACGGTCTCTGGTGGTGTAATTGTTGAAAAGGCATCTTTAATAACAAGTAAAACAATTACGGTATCACCATGACGACAATAACCATTGACGTAACTCAGTTTACTGAAGCATTAACCGCAGCGACCAATAGGACGCTGAAGTGGGTTTGGCTGCAGCCAACCGCCGCGCCTAGTGATGAGTTAATACCGCCAACTTATGTCCCAACACCACCAGCGGTGATGCCCTCGTTTGCTTTGATAGCCTCTACTTCATATCGATTTGATTACACTGCCGTTAGGTATGCAAGATTCTGTTACTTGTTGGAAAGAAATGGAAGTTATGAATCTGGGGAGTTGTCGGTCATTCATAACTTAGTTGCAACCACTGCACCTAGTAGTGAAAATACCCCACCACCAGTACCAGCACCTTTTGTTCCCCCAACGATATCTACCTATCAAACAGTTTCTATAGGTAGCGTGGGTAGTTTGGGTGTTATTTTTTCTTTCATACATGATGCTAGTACAAGTGGAGCAACCGCGCAATTTGGGTTAGCATATCAAATAACAAATGCGTCTCCTTCAGTGTATCCGAAATTAAATTTATCTTATGTTACTGCCCTACCACCGGAGGATATTTAGTATGCCGCTCACAGGAACCGAAGAACTTTTGGCGCAATCTATGTTTTCTATGGTTAAGGCGCAGCTTCCTGAACTCGTTAACTCTAGCCCACAGGCTACGGCTCAAATGCAAAAGCTATGCACAGGACTTGCGAATGCGATTATTCCGCATTTGGTCGAAAATGCGGCAGTCGCACCTGGAATTGGCACTGCGGGGGGCCCAGCCTCCCAGGTATCTATTACTATGGGTAACTTACTGTAATAACTTGGAGATTTCAAGATGAGAAATCCTAGCCAACTACGTTATATTGAATGTCAGCTACCTGATGAAGTTGAAAAGACACTTATTGCTTTTGAAGATGCGTTCAACGATAGCTTTAATCCTTATTATGCGCGACTAGCGGATTGGGTTGCTAACGATCTTCCACTCATTCAAACTCATTTGGATAAGCAAATTGCTTTGCGCCAGCAGTTATTACAGGGAGCGCCTGTTCAAAGCCTAGCGTCATTACCTGCGGTTGAACTTGCTACCAACTTAACAGATCCTTCTCGCGATGATACAGATCCGACGACTGTTCGGATTGATGAGAGAAAGCTCGGAGCGGCAGGAATCTGCTTACTGAATGGTGTGATGTTTAAGATCATACCAGGAAATCGCCTTGTAGCTTTGCGATATCTGTGGGAAGTAGCAGGAGGTAACTATGATTACTTTGTTCGTCTTGGAACGGTGGTGTACTCGTCACCACAAAATAGTTTTAATCTTTTTGAATATAATCCATCTACTCCTCAATTACTGCCCTATGTGAATAAAGGGTTCACCTATCTTTCTTCTATAGGTTTGAAAAACTCGCAGTTTAAGCATCGCATGGTTTGGACAGAAAATGTCAGTGCATCATATATTTTGAAAACAAAGATGGCTGCTCTCGGCTATACATCCTCGCAGATAAATAATACTTTTGCGGGACTAGATCCCAACAGGGATTATGATTATTTGGGAACGATAGCTAACATTACTGTTTTAATCCAATCAGTAACTCGTCTTATTTTTCTTCCTGTCAATGATCCAATTCGACAGCCACCATGGGAAAATGAAGCTAATTATATTATGTTAGCCATAGAAAACTTTTTAACATATCGCACTAATAAATATACAACATCCTCGATATTTAATAAGGAATTTTGGTTGGCTTTTTTGTCTGCCTTGCGTCCTCAAGACATTGAAGAATTGTTGGTAAATCGACCTGAGATTTTAGACATTGAGTTACCGCAGGATCAGGATAGTATAACAGCAGTAGTAGAAACAGCAGTTAGTGCGCCTTCGGGAACTACTCTCATCAATACTTATATGAATAATTTACCGATAAGTACAAAGGCTGAAGAAACTTTAACTGATTCTTTATTTGATTTAGGGCTAGCGATTTGGAAGCGGTTGGTATTAGTTGATCCAGCTACTGCTGCACAACTTGAAGCATTGTTATTGGAATTGACTGGTCAAGTTGGACCACTAACACAGTTAACTCCGTTTATTAATTCTTCAGTTTTAATAGATCCAGCCGATCTATCTGCTTTATTTCCTACTACCAACCTACCACCGCTTGGAACATTTATTGCTACTATTCAAGCAAGAGGAAATGCAGACTTAGTTAATAAGTCACTCGCAGCCAATTCAGCGACTAAGGATTTTAGTGCAACGGAAAGCAAACAAATCCAAAACACAAATTTAACTGCCGTTAGTGGTTCAACCACAAACAATACCCCATCTGGTGCTACCCAAGGTCTCCCCACTTCTGAAACTTTTGCTACGCTACTGTCTCGTAGGGTGACTTGGAGTGCAAACTTCAGGGATTGTACGGGTACAACTCCCGCTGGAGCAACCTCCCCCCCTAGTATCCAAAGTACATCCAATGTTACTACGCAGACGACAAATTTTACTGAAACTACCGCAGATTGGAAAGCATATCAGGATAATATGGCGTATTTGCATGAACGACTAACTTACCTTGCAAGTGATTCCATTACTGATATCCGTGATGCTGTAAACAGTTATGTTACAGCGCAAGCTGAGGCAGGAGTAATAGCAAAGAATGATGCGCGGCTAACAGCACTTCAAGCACAAATAAATAGTAGTAATGATGTTAAAGATGTCGCAGCCCAATCAGTGACGCTTTTAAAACAGATTCCTACTAAGATACCAGTAGAGGCGACATCTGCACCGCTTTATAGTGAACTCTCTGGCTCAGATCGTGGTGCTGGACTATATGCAGCACAAAATCGAAATACTGTAGAAGATCAGGGCGGTAAAATACCACCACCGGCGGGTAGTCAAAACGATAAATCAAGTTTGGAAACTGCCTTGGGAAAATCGCTACCATTTTTAGGGGCAAACAATAATCGAACGACTGAAGTGCATGTATGCCAAAATGCAGCCATCTCGAAATTAGATGCTTATCTTAATAGTCTTACAGGAATTAATAAACTTGAGGGCTGGCTTATTCGATTTCTTAATATTGTAAGGCAACAAATCATTACTTTTCAAAATAGTATTGATAAATTTATTTTAGCCATTCAAAAAGCAATGGATGCTGTGCTAGCCAAGCTGGAACGTTTGCTTTCTTTGGATTTAAATCTTTCAGGTGGGGGTAGTTTTGATAACTCCCTATTTAAATGCTCTTGGGGATCACAACTCGGCTTGAAGATTAATTTACTGGAACTTTTACTTTTATATTTGGATGAATTCTTAGGGTTTATTCTCGGTCCATTTTTAAAGGGGTTAAGCATTTTTGGGGATTTCATTAATGCGCTTATGTGCGTTCCGATTCGTTGGTTGGAAGAAATCCTGAACGGTCCTCTTGCTGCCCTGAGTAACCTTCTCGGTAAGGTTGGTTGTACGATAAAAGATTTTAAGTTGCCAACACAAATATTTGATATATTGAATTTACTTAATGGATTGTTTTCTTTGCGATCATTAGTGTTTAGGAAGGGGAATGCCGACTGGCTTAAGATGATGAGTAGCGTTAGTAAAAGCAAAAATGCGTTTACTGGACTAACTCAATTCGCAAATGCTTGCGCATCTCCCAACCTTGCAACTGCACTTAGTGCGCTACAGGCAGCATCGGCACTAGCAGTATCTGATATTCCACTATCATCTACGACTAAGAACGCGACAGTAGGAGCAGCGGCATAATGGCGGTATTACTCGATGCAGATCAAGCAGCATTAGTTGCCAGTCGGAAATTACCGGCAGGACAACGTCCACAATATTTTGACGCATCAACTGGTACGATAACGCGGATCAGTGAAGATTTTGAAGCATTCTTAATTTTACAGGGACGACCAAACAATAAAGAAACTGTCACTTGGCTTCAAAATGCTACTTCATATGCGATACAAGATGCAGACCGAGATTCATTAATAAATTATGCGATTAAGAATGAGATAGCAGATGCTACGGCGGGCGCGGCAGAACTATCCCCGATAATCGATCAGTTTAATCAATTCCGTACAAGATTTAATATGATCGGCTTTGAAGGGGTATCGGAAGCTGGGCAACTACTTGCGGATCTTCAACGCGCTATGAGCGAAATTATGCTTTTGGGAGCAAGGAATCAACATCGGCTTCAGTACGCCAATATACTTAGCACTACCTTAGTGAATAATGGTCTTACAGCAAATCAGAGTAAGGAACTAAATAGTTGGTTTGAATCTTTGACTACATACTAGTAGGAAAACAATGAGTATTACCCTTCAAAAATCTGATGGTGATCTTTACCTTGATCCAGAAACTGGTCGTCCTAATACTATTACAGGAGCCAATAAGGTGGATCAGGAACTGGCTGATCTTTATCTCAGTGATTATGATGCCACAAGAAAATGGGGAGCATCCCTTAGTTTAGAATCGATAGGTAATGCAACGCTGGAGCAAACTAGAGCTATAATGTTTCTTCGGCTGCAGCAAGCTAATGATAGAATTTTAAGCAAGCAATCATCCGATACCACATTGACCGTTGAAGAGCAAATAAGTCAGTTTTCACAAACAGATGTATTAATTGATACAGTGAATCAAGCAATAATATTCTTCTCTGTCGCAGACATTGGAAATTCTTCGGTAGCAAAAACCATTGGCATCGGTTTTAAACCTACGTCATTAAAACAAGTTATTGCACCTCCAATAAGCATCATAGCGAGCAATTAAATTATGGCAAGAACAATACAGCAAATTCAAGATTCCTTACGAGCAAGTATTACGAACATAGATAATCGTTTGGATCTAAAAGTCGGTCCTTTATGGGATTATCTAATTTCACCAATTCCCCCAGAACTTGCAACAATTGAAAACAGAATTGATACTGTAAAAATATATTATTCCCCAAATTTCTCAACGGTGGCGACTTCTGCTGAAGCTAGAAATTTTGCAATTAATTTTGGAACAGGTCCGTTCATCGGTACTTTCGCACAAGCGACTGTGGTCTTTTATCGAAATTCAGCACCATCTGCTGGATTAGTATATTCTGTTCCTATTGGATCTCTAGTTCAAACAGCCGATGGTACTTTAGTTTATAGCACATCAGTGGCTGCGGTAATGAGTGGGGATTTCGCAGCTACTTATTATAATCCATCTAGGCAGCGCTATGAATTAGCAATATCTGTTCGCGCGGTAGCTCCTGGCATCGTATACAATATTCCAGCCAATCACATAACTAAAATGATGCCAACTGTTTATGGATTTGATGGCATTGTGCAAACGACAGATGCAGTCGGTGGAACAGAGCCAGAAGATAGCTATGACGTAGCTACGCGAGTACAAGAAATGTTTAAGGGGTTAGAGAGAAATTCTTTAAGCGGCATTGCAACGATAATCAAAAAGGCGGAACCAACATATGTTACGGCAGTTACTGTAATTAAGCCCACGGATCGTGTTGAATTTAGGCGGCTTACCAATGGACCATCATTAGATGTTTGTATTTTAGGACAAAATATTTTGCCATTTAATGAAGATTATTTAGCCTCTGGCGGGGAAATTGTTGTTCCTATAACTGTCAATAAAACGGCAACATCAATAACATCTGTTGCGGTAAATGGGAATATCCTTGATTCTGCATCTTGGACATTTGTTCCAGATACTTCACTTGAATACCAGCTTAGTACGCGAGCAAATCCTTATATTCAGCTAACTACTGCGCTCTCTACTAACGATCTGGTAGAAATAGTAGGGGCTAGAAATGATCTTTTAGATGAGATGCAAGCCTTGTTCACTGGAGATAATTCCATCTTTTTTACAGATGTTCTTCTTCGCTCTTATATTCAGCTACCAATAAAAGTATCTTTAGATATTAGAATAACAAGTGGTGATCCCGATGATATTGCTAGTCAGGTAACAAGTTTGCTGACCGCTTTTATTCAACCACTAACTGGTGTTCCTACAACATTAATCCCAGATCAAATTCCGGGAATTTTAACTAGTAATATTGCTGAGATAGATATTGTTAATGTTCTAGAATTTCGGAGAGAGCTGGGATCGATTAGTATGGTGGAAACAGTTGCTCCCCACAAAAATCAAGTTCCTATTTTTGATACTAACGCAGCAAGCATTACCGTGAGGCTTTAATGGCTGAGATCACATTTGAACTGGTTATCCCTGGCGATAATCAGGAAACATATGATAACTTGATTGCCGCATTACCGTCAGGTAGCAACAATCTTGTGCGTGGCATAATTGTTCCTTCGCATCCACTAAATTTACCACAAAGTTTTCTAATCTCAAACTTAACACCAGAAATATCATACGTAGTTGACTTTCAAGGTGAATGGCAGACAGCACCAACACCAAGAATGTATTTTGTTCCAGTCGGAACAACACAAACAATTACAGTAGCCCTGCCCTATGGTCCTGTAACCGTCACTGTCCGCGATGAACAAGGAGTATATCCCCCGCAAACATTTTTACTTTCGGTAGTCAATTATGCTGTGTTATTTAGCGCATATGCGTCTGAAATAACTGAGTATTCTAAAGATCCCATGTCTTTGCTAGAAAATTCGATATCAAATCCATTAGCTTACCGCCTAGCCGCGCCAATGCTCGGGGGTTTGACAAACTTAATCCCAACCGATCTGGAAACGATGGCGGCATTAGCTACTAAACTTCTAATAAAAAATTTATTGTATAAGCCAGGAACCTTGGGAGCTACAAGAGAAATATTGTCGGCTTTTTCCGCATCAACTCCCATTTTCTTTAAAATGCAGAATCTCAATTCATTTGATTCTCCCCTGTATCGCTCTGAGGAAATTTTTCAGGGATACGAGGCGCATATCTGGTTACCTAATAGTGAGATTGAACGTTGGCGAGCATTTTGCCAGCTTCTCAACAATCTTCCCCAACTTTATAGCTTACAACAAATAACGGAAGGGGAAGTCTATGTGTTACAAGGTAACCAGCTTCGACATCATATATTTGATTTTGATAGCCCATTTGCCAATAGTATTACAGCCGGGTTGGCTTATTCATCAGAATGCTTTCTTCGCCTGTTTACTCTTAACGTAACCGTTCAAACAGAACATTTTTTAAGCTTCTGTCAAGCATCTTATATTCTAGATCAACTCATCCTATCTCCGTTCTTGCCAACAGATGCAGATCCACTTGCTATAACACCATGGAGTAGCTTTTCTCTTGCCGGTCGGTTTGAGCAGCAATTTGATATCACAAGTACGCATGAATGGTTATTTGATAGTCCGCTACAAGGCGCTGCTAATGGTATTAACCAATTTTTTACTCTTTCTAAGCTACCTATATCAATCGAAGCAGTTAAGATATTTGTTGATGGTCTTTTACAAAAACTTTATATCGATTATAGAGTCAGTCTAAGTGGGAATATCCTTAGTGATGCTTATCGCATTTTATCTATGCCGTATGGACCGCTGCTTATCAACATTCCTATTGGAGTCTCACGACCATTTCTTGCGCCAGTATTTTCTTCAATAGAAGTTCGTGGCAATGCCCCCCTTCAAATGCTTTTGACAGGAGTAGAGCAGGGCTTGTCTGAGGTATCATTTATTATTTCTCATCGACCAGATACCGTCCCGACTGATCCAGAAGCAATTGCTGTTCACTACGTCACTCCCAAACTACCTAATAGTGGGAATCCAGGTGAAAACCAATACGGTCAAATTGCACTGACGGCAGGGATTAATTCGTATGACTTAACCTTTACCCAGCCAACATTGTCGATAGATTATCAGCTTCTCATTTCACTCACTGTTAACCCAATGCCTGGGGGAGATCCTACTCAAGTTGAGCAGGTTACCCATATTGTAAGAACACATACCCAGAGCGGAGCTACCATTGAATTCTCGGATTCACTCGCTGCTAACACATATTTAAACTGGTGGGTAATTGAAGATGATAGCCTTACCTTAGAGCGCGGAACACTACTGCTTTCAAATGGGGTGTCTTCGATACCACTTGCTTTCTCTAATGGTCCTTATTTTGATACGGTTGTTCTTATCCTTCAGCTTTGGGAGATTAACCCCTCCTTTATTGATGCTGCCCAGTATCTGGTTTCGACCATGGAGGTAGGACCGGGGGGATCAGTTATTCAATTTTCGGCACCGATGGCTAGTGATACTTATCGGCTGGACTATGCTTTATTTCCAGCTAGAGGTGGGGATTTTGTTGAATTCTTTGAACCACCATTAGGACTAGTGGAAGCGCATTACGATATAAAATGGCCAGATTGGATCAATACCAGTTTATCCCCAGCTCCCGATGGCATTAGAACAGAATTCACACTGCCCTATCCCTGCGCCAATGCTAAATCAATTTACCTCGCACTAGATGGCAGGCTACTGACGCAGGGCGCTAACAACCAATATACGGTGGAAAGAACACTAGTTGTTTCCTTAGAGGGAAACCTGACGCTGAATTCTTCGACTATCACTGGAATTTCACCAACAACAAATCAACTGGTTACTGGGATGACAGTGGTTGGTGACTATATCCCAACAAATACGGTGATAATATCGATAGACTCTTCTACTCAAATCACCCTTAATAATAATGCACAAGAAACTGCTACACTCAGTTCTTTTGTATGCCAAAATGGTGGTCTTACCGTAACCTTTACATTCCCACCGACTGTTAATCAGATCCCATGGGTAGTCTATCCCATAACTCGAATCGGGGAGGAGCTTCCCAGTTCATGGGATCAAGGATTTCTTAACTACCTACCAGCAACCAATGGTGAGTATGCAACCGGATGGATTAAAAATGCTAGAGCGATAACGATTGGAGATACCCTTAGCGTAAACAATCTATCGTTCACTGCTACGGCAACATCACAGGGAACGTTAGCAAATGCTACGGTATTGCCTATTGGCTCCTTTGTAACATGGCAAACTCTTGGTGTGACTTTATTAGGTGTTATAGATGCAAGTTTACCTCGCGGTTTTATCACCAATGTTGGCTCGATAACTATCGGCTCCACCATTACTTGGCAAGCATTAGGGGTAACGCTAACGGGCGTTGCTATTCCTGTTAACGAAAATCAATTTCAAGTAGGTAACAGTCAAGATGGAGATGCTGCGACATTACGGCTTGCCATTAATTCTCATCCAATTTTAAGCGGTGCCTATTCAGCAATATATCTCGCCAGTGGTGTCAGCGTAGTAGTTGGTAACGTATCCAATACGTTTGAAACCTTAACCACAACTGGATCTATTACGGCCACAAACATTGCGGTTAATGAGAATTATTTTACAGTTGGTGTAAGTCAAAGTGCGGATACTACTTCTTTGATCAATGCCATAAATGCTCACTCAATTTTAAGCCACTACTATCTTGCATCTGGTGGAAGTGGATTAGCAATCATTCAAGCAAAGAAATTAGGCGGCGGCTTTTACAATGAAACCCTCACTATGTTTGGGTTTAGTGCCAAGACTAATATTTCAGGTGATTCTGCTCCATGTAGCTATAATTCCTATACTATTTACCCAAGTGAATATAAGGTTTCTGTTCCATCCTCCGATGTGAATACGCTATTAAATATCTTTCATTTTCCTAATCATCCTTTCTATGAAGGATTAGGTGTTAATGTAGTAACGACAGGAACACTACCTACTCCTCTAGCGGTAGCAACTAATTATTATGTGGTGAACCCCACTGCTAACACTTTTCAGTTGTCATTAACCCCCTATGGGACACCGATAACCCTCACAACAACTGGTGCGGGATATCATACTTTTAATAGTCTCAATATTGATGTAGCTGCATCCGCTTTTGCCTTCCAGACAACTATGCTTGCAGCATCTGGCGTTGTAACATTGGGATCTCCTGTGATTACTTCCATCCTACCGTCAACTGCAAATTTGATCGTAGGAATGTCGGTAACAGGAACAAACATTCCAGCCAATACCATCATTGAAAGTATTGATTCTCTCAATAAAATCACTCTCAATGCCAATGCAACAGGTGCAGCTACAATTAGTTTTATGGCTGAAAATCTGTTTTTAGAAAATGAATCTGTAAGATTTATTACAAATGGTACGCTGCCTAGTGGTTTAGTTGCAGATCAAACATATTATGCAATTAATATCACCCAGAATCGCTTTCAAGTCAGCAGCACAAGTGGCGGTAGCCCAGTAGCATTTACTAACAGTGGAGCAGGAGAATTAGTAGTTTACTCTGTTGCGAAATTCGTAGCCGGTCTTAATCAATCTCTTGACTCCATCGCACTGGCAACTGAAATTCAAAAGCATCCAATAACGAGTGCGTTGGTCACTACCAATGTTAATGGAAGTGGATATATAACGGTTACGGCAAAAACGGTCGGAGTGAAAGCAAATTATCCACTAGCTGTTACTGGTAATTCAATGACCGTTCAGGGCTTGTCGGCAGGGAAGGATCCCACTGGTACTAGCTATGCAACATCTAAGCTATGCTACTATTATGATGCACCAGTAACTACCCTAGATGGCTTATCCACGAGGCTTTGGAAACAATATGGTGGAGATGACTTTATATTCACCTATCCACCTACACTGCAACAGGAAGGGTATTATATTTCTGAAGTATATCCAATCGATCAGCATCCGCTAGATTCCACTGTAGCCAATCTTCCTTGCAATTATCCTAAAGGGATTTTTACACAGGGATTCGGGACGCAGTTTAATGAGATTTCATATACGATTGATCAACCTGGAACACTTGCCATCTCTACAGCAAATCTTCCTGTTCAAGAGCAGCCATCAGGTATTGTTAACGGTATTAATACGATCTTCACTCTTAACTTCACATCCTGCGCTGGCCAGAACTCGCTAATGCTTTGGGTTGATGGTGTTTTCCAACCATCCGATAAGTATACCTACACAAGTGTAGGATCTCATGGTCAGATAACTATGCTAACTCCACCTACCGTTGGTCAAGGATTGTGGGCATGGTATCTTCCCCTTGGTGCAGCCTGCGCTGATGAGAGAGTTAATGCTTTGACTGGTACTATTGACGGTGTAAATCAAACCTTTAATGTTCCCGATGCGCCTTGGACAGATGCACCAACCCTTGTTCTCTTTCTAGAAGGTTTGTTTGTGCTGCAAGGACAAGATTACTCAGTAATAAATGGTAATACTCAAGTTGAATTTTTTGGCACACTCGCGCCCGCAGTTGGTCAATCCCTATGGGGGCATTACAATCTTGGATCAGTAATCCCTGTGGATAACTGGTTACAGGTTTTTGTTGCAACTACTGATGGGGTAACTTCTACCTTTATGATCCCCCATTTATTACATTCGCAGTTACCCACATCCGTAGATTCCGTTCTTGTATTTCTTGATGGTCTTAATCAAGGTGGAAATTTCACGATTGAAGTAGATATATTTGGTAAACCCACAGGGAATATAATTTTTACGGGCGGTGCGCCAGAAGCAGGTCGCCTCCTTGAAGTCGCGTACATTCGAGCATGATTAAACTGAGGTTATACTATGGGACAGAACGAGAAACTCCGAACAGAAGATATTATTGAGATCCTTGATGGCAAGATCCTTGCATCTGAAGGACATCCAGCCATCAATGTCATCCCATTGGAAGATTACGATAGCGTTCTTACTCAGATCGCGCTGCAAGTCCTAACACCGAACGAAAAGATGGCGTTTGACTCTACCCTAACCGCGCCAAGCGCATCTAATCCTGTGGTGTTAAAAGATGACCTATCAACTTATGTTCCCCAAGCTGACTTGGGAGAAGTTAGAGATTCGGTAGCTACCTTTTCTCTCCTTCCCATACCCTTTACTGCAATGGGAAGTACCGTCCTAAATTCAAATATGGTTACTATCATCTCAACAACTGGGACGATTGAGCGCTACTCGCTGGTTACAAGCACAAGTTTGGGATTACAGTTTGTTGCTAATACAATGGTGGTTGATATAATATCTCCCACTCAAATTCAAATAGCACCAGCCGCGATTGAAACATCTACCAACTTTTCTATCACTTTCTCTCCAATAGAAGGTGATCTTCGTGGTGTAATTGCTGATGGTATTATATACCGCTGGAATGGCACTGCTTGGGTAGCCTTTACTCGAACAGGAACGATGGATCATACTCAGTTAATCAATCAAAATGGTAATTCTCTTTATCAACATTTAACCCTAACACAAGAAAATGGTTTATTAGCTAATGAACATAGCCATGCCAATAAGATAATTTTAGATGGCATTTTAAGCGCAGGTTCCGGTCAAATTATCACTACTGCGGAGAGAAATCTTCTCCCGTCTACTACGCAAAAGGCTGCGCTAGTGGGCACAAGTGGCGTTCCTAGTGCGACAAATCCATATGTCACCAGCTTTGATCCTAGACTTAATACAGTCAGAAATCCATATGTCACTATTGGACCGCCAGGATCATTAGCCACTTTTCAAGGCGTAGACTTTCGACCATTTGAAGATGCCATCCTTGCCATTGATCTCGGATCCGCATCCACCGTTAAAGCTATTGAAATCCTTGCTGGGACTTATAACTTAAGTGGTGTTTCCATCATTTGGAATACCAATTCTAGTAGTCTTCTTTTGGAAGGCTTTACACCAGGAACAGTCACACTTCAGTCACAAGCAGGAGGATCCTCACCGGGAATCATTGCTTCTGGAAGTGGTGGTCCTTTGATCGTGCGTGGTCTTATTATTGAAGTAAATGCAATATTAACTGTAGGTATTCTCTCTTATCGAGAAAACACGATAATTGAAGATTGCATCTTTATGCCTGGAACTACCCCAGCACCAAATCAAGGGGGGATAATCCTTCTGGGAGCAGGTAGCATCGTTAGACGTTGCCAATTTCTAGGATCATTAACCACTGGTATTCAAATAAAAGCAGCAAACTGTACGGTGGAAGACTGTACGTTTAATTTAGATTTACCCACAAAATTAGCTATCAATATCTTTTCAGGTGGGGATTCTGCTTTAATCTCTCATAACTTTATGACAACTGGTTTGATTAACATCCAATCCGGTGTTAACTATGTCAATATTACTAATAATAGATTTTCAGCCACCACCAATACCATTATTGATGCAGGAACAAGCACAAGGTATTTGGAGAATCAACCAGAAGAAGTTAATCAGCCTTTTATCGGTAGAAAACGAACAGTAGGTCCACTTGGCACCTATGCCGACTATCGAGGATCAACCGAAGCACCAATCATTGCAGCACTTGCCGATCCGAATGTAACTGAAGTTGAAATCCTGCAAGGAACCTACACCATTTCAACTACCATTACACTTCCTACTGGAAAAGCCTTGCGCGGTGTTAGCCAAGGACTGCCAAGTAGTGTGATGCTGGTAGGCGCGGTTGGGGTTACCCCCATACAGTTATCATCATGGTCGCGGTTGGAAAATCTAGAGATTGAAGGATCTAATGCCAGCCTTGTAGTTGGATCTAGTGTTTCTAATATTGAGATCGAGCATTGCGGCTTTAACCTTACTGCCATTACTTCTTCATCTCAGTATGAAGTTACCTTGAACGCACCACTCGATTGTCTTATTAACAACTGTTATTTCAAAGGGCAACGGGGGGTGCATCTCTATGGTGGATCTACCCGAACAAAGTTATTAAGTTCGGTATTTACAGATGCCAGCATTGCATTAACCATGGATACTGTGATCACAAACCAAAATGACCACATTAAAGACAATTACTTCATAACCCCTACGGCACCAGCTATTGCTGGAAGTGTTCTTTTAGTAGAAAATAATCATTTTCTTGGCTTTCTTCCCACTAAACTTAATACAGTGAATTCAATTTGGCAGGGGAACTGGCCACATCCAGAGGCTAACAATGATACTGGGGTTGATGTTCTTAGTCTGAGTTTTGATGGCTACCTTAACCCAAGCAGTGTTGGGGTAGAACGCAGCTTTATTGATTCCATAGGAACAATTAGTTTTGAACAAAGTCTAAATGGTATGGCATCTACTTTACCCGTAGAATTGTCGGCTAGGCTCGATAAGACACAAAATTATGCCATCAAACTCTTTTGGACTACTGCGGATGGCTTATCGGGGAATGTTGCTTGGCAAGTAACTGTGGTTTTCCGCGACAACGTTTCGCATCAAATTGGAACGTATGTAGCTAGTGGTATGGTCGTTCCGAGAACGCAACTTGTCGCTACTAACGAGGATGTTACGGTACTCACTTTTACTAGCTATGGACTAGCAACAGATCCTACTCATATGTCAGTTATTGTCGAACGAGTTGGAACATATCCTGCTGACACGCTACCAGCTAGTGTACATTTATTGGAAGTACAAGCTTTGCTACCAAGGGATTAAAGATGCCGCAAGAAATCGTCAGAACAGAAGATGTCGTTGCATGTTTGGATGAAAAAATTCTTACATCATCGGATCATCCTGCCTTGGGAGTGATCGCTGGCGATGCTTACCCATTTGTTCTAAGTCAAATTGAGACGCTAATATGTAATCCAGGCGAAAAAGCTGCGATAGATAACGCTCTTACATCTCCTAGTAGCCTTAACCCCGTTGTTCTTTTGAATGATATTCAGACCTATTACCCACAAGCGGATTTGGGTGAATTGAAAGATGCCGTAAATACTCCTGGGGATCTTCCCTTAGTCGGTAATACCCTAAATGATATGAGACCTGTTCTCTCTATCAATGCTATTTATCGCTGGGATGGTGCAAACTGGGTTATCTTTATTCGCACAGGAACAATCGATCATACTCAATTAATAAACCAAAACGGTGATCCCAACTACCAGCACATCACCCTTTCAGAATTGTCTTCGCTTATCTCGCAATCTCATGACCACGCCAATAAAATAATTCTCGATGCCATAACAACATTGGGATCTGGAATTATAATTTCGAACGATGAGCGCTCTAGACTACCTACGCCAGATGAAAAAGACGCATTAAGCGGCTCTATTTATGTTCCACTAACTTTACCATCTGCGACAAACAGGTATGTCACTTCGATAGATCCAAGGCTTAATACTGTAAAAAATCCCTACATTACTTTCGGTCTTTTAGGAACAAGCGCAACATATCAAGGATCGGATATCACAGATTTGCAAGGTGCTTTGGATGCAATTGCAACTGGCGGCAGTGTCCCATTTATTAATGCGCTTGAAATTCTTCCTGCTACCTATCCATTGAATGCTGGGGTTAATTTTGAAGGAATAGTGTGGTCAGATCCTAACCCACTTTTAATGGAAGGATTAGCCTCTCGACAAGCCGTTCTTCAGCTATCACCACAACCAGCCGGATCAGCAGCATTCTTGATTTCATCTGGTGTTGGTCAAGTTACGGTTCGCGGTCTTACTTTTCAGATGGACGGCACAAATACTATTGGAGCCTTGATTAACCGCGATAATACTACGTTTGAAGATTGTACGTTTACCACTGCGACACCACCGCCTACTCCGACTAACATTATTGGGATACAAATTAATGCAAATAATATTACTATTAAACGCTGTGTATTTAATGGTGTACTGATTCAAGGTATCTCAGTAGCTGGAGATTATTGCTCTATTGAAGATTGTCGATTCGATCTTTCCAATTCATTATATCCAGCCATCAGCGTTTCAGGTAACTACTGCCAAGTAACCTCCTGCACAATTTCTCAAGGGACATTATCGGTAGGTGCGGCAGCACAAGATACTATTTTTGATAAAAATCGGATGACAGCTAACACTGCCTTTATTGACGCAGGCATCAATACGCGCTGGCTTGGGGGAATACCACAAGACCACCAGCAAGCATACATAGGAAGAACAAGGACGGTAGGTCCAGTTAATTCCCACGCAGATTTTAGGGGTACGTCAGAAACACCATTCCTTGCTGCTCTTTCGGATCCCTACACCACTGAAGTAGAAATCCTAGAGGGCACGTATACTTTTCTTAATCCAGTTACTGTCCCATCAGGATCAGCAATTAAAACTGTTCGCAATAATGCAGTAACGATAACTGGAGCCAACTGTTTTATTTTAAATTCATCAACTGCAATTGACGGTATTGTTTTTAGCATAACAGGTGCATCTGGGATAACAGCATCTGGTCAATCAGATATCGAAATTAAAGACTGCCTTCTAACAATGAACGGTCCTGATGTTGCAACTAACTATGCCATCAATGCCAATAGTGTTTCTGACTTTAGGGTTACCCACTGCCAGATTATGGGAACTCGCGGCATTAAACTAGTGGGAGATACTAGGTCTAAGATTACTCATAACCTGTTTGCTAATACCGTCTACTCAACGATGACCGATGCAACGACCATAGATCTCTATTATGGCGACAATACTGAAGCAGGCTCTGTTTGTGCGTTAGCCGGGAGTAATGGCATCGTTCGCGGAAATCTCTTTTTGGGTACGCTCCCCACCAAATTGGGTACGACTGATACTATTTGGATTGGCAATTATCCAACCACGGCTAATAATACTAACGGTATCGATACTATTTCAATCTCAGCCAATAGCTTTTTACAGCCAGTTTTAAATACAGGCGCAGAGATATCTTCTTTTCTTGGTACATCATCGATTGCCTTTCTTGAAACTGGGACACCGACTGTCGTCACTTCTCCCATCTATATCGGTGCGCGGATTGATCGAACACAAGGTTATACTGTCACTTTAACATGGACTGCGGCGGTATTCAGTGGAAGCGTTAATTGGGAAGTCACGACTGTGTTTAGAGATCGCGGCAGCTTGGTAAGTGATTTTGGTACACCAACTGTGATCTCTATCCTATCACCAAGAACGCACTTAATTGTTCGAGAAGAAGAAACGATTACTCTGTCCTTCACTTCAAGTGACTATGGCTACGGAATGGGCATTGATCCTACCCATGTATCATTAATGATTAGAAGAATTGGTGATGACCCTACCGATACACTGCCAGGGATCGCTTACTTGACGGAAGCAACAATTACATTGGGGAGGGATTGAGTATGCTTTTTTTAGGCTATTGGTCTTTCTGGTTTTTACTTGGCTTTGTTTTAGCCTTGAGTGGTAAAGTTAGATTTACTGGTGACTACGGTAGTCTTGTCGTCCTTCTAATATGGTCTTGTATGTTAGCCATTCCATCGTCACTAATTCACTGTGCATTTTTAAGATGAGGTTACTATGGAAGATGATTTTTATGAATTGGAACCTGAAAAATTTCCTACGCTTGATCTCACTCTCTACTCGGAGCATGCCTTAAGAGAAATGGCATACTTCATTTGGTCTATGTACCCAAATGATGCAGGTTTAATGGAGTGGCGGAAACAGCGCCTAATACCTCTTCTGCTCATTGATGATCTTGTCTACAGTGATGATGATGCAGATTAAGTAAGGCAAAGTTTTATTAGGAGAAGTAAATGTCTAATTTTATTACATTAGTAAATGAAAGATACACTGTTACCAGTAAACTATGGTCGGGAGATGTTGACACAAAATGGCATCCAAAAGAAGGATTTTTTAAGCAATCGGCAGATAAAATTGCCAGCGGCTTGAAACGCGCTTCTAAAGATTTGAAGCAAGCTTCCGCAAGATTAAATTTTTACAAAAACAGGGCAGGTAAAAATTTGAGTGCAGAAGACAAGAAGCGCTTAAACTTAGCCGGGGATAAGTTAAAAAAGTTGTATGAAACTAAAGATTAGGATTGCCTAATGACTACAAATACAAAGATCAGGACTGAAGACGTTCTTTCGATTTTGGATACCAAGATCTTGGCATCATCTGCTCACGCGCAGCTTGCGGTGAACGCAGGAGATTCCTATGATATCGTCCTATCTCATATCGCAGCGCGAAGTCCTACTCTTGATGAAAAGAATGCTCTTGATAATGCAGTAAGTCCTTCTGCAATTAACCCTTATGTTACCCTATCTGAATTAACTGCGACATTACTCGGAGCCATTCCTTGGAAAACAATTGGACCAACTGGTAGTGGAGCAGACTTTGTCGGCACAGATGAAACACCATTTGTCGCTGCCTTTGCTACTGTTCCTACCAATGTTTGGTTTTATGTTATGCCAGGGACATATACCTTTAGCGTCCCTGTGACTGTTCCTAATGGGGTTAGAATGGTTGGGGGGATAACATCTGCTACCATTCTCTCATCACTTACTGGCAGTGTTTTAACTCTCGGTCAAAATACATACATTGGTTTTCTTTCTGTAGTTTCCAGTTCGGTTGGCGCGACTGCTGTTGAAGCAGCATCATCTACGTCAATTGAGCTAAGAAACTGTATCATAGCATCAACATCGACAGGGATAACCGTAGATGTGACAAATGCCAGTAGCCTAACCATGGTAGATTGCGCTTTGTTTTTTGGCAATCTATCTGGAAGTGGACTTCTCAGTTCCACCTTATCAGACTTGTATGTAGATGCTTCTGGTAATTATGGTGTTGATTTGACATCCCCTGTCGATGTTATTATTTGGGGAAGTACCTTTTACGCTGGAACACCCACGATAACATCAGGAACAAATGTTAGAATAATTGGTAACCACTTCAATAATGGGGTTACCAATACTACGCCAATATCGTCAGTTTTACTTAGAGCAAATACTCCTGATTCCAATAACAATGAAGATGAATCCCTTACTTATTTGCTTCAATATCTAGGATCGCCTGGAGCGCTGCAAGCTACGCCATCTTATAGTAGTAACTTTGCAGGACCACAGGCACAAGATCTTACGGCTAGAGCATCTGCAATCGATCTTCTGCTTCAATGGATTTATGAAGAAAGAAATTTTTCACTTGTTGCTCAAACAGAACCTATGACCGTTACTTGGAATCCCACGACGACAACTCTTAGTACGTCAGGAACGATGCTCCTTGTGAGCGCACATCGTGCAGCAGTATGGGAGCTACTGACATTAGCTTCAGTTGTTATTCCTAACGGCTGGTTTCTTTATTATGTAATAGACCGATCCTTGACAAATTCAGATATTATTCTTTTACCGCAGATCGCTCCGTTAGGATCAATTCCTATTGATACCAACCCACCAACCGGATCTCCCAATAACCGGCAGATATGGACGCTGGCTTACAACTTAGGTGGAACACTATGGTGGCGCGGTGGAGGCGGATCTCGTTTTCCCGCGACAGGTGGTTATACAGGTACTTACTTTGTTGACGGCACTTCTCAAAGCCTTTTAACCTATCTTGGCGCAGTGGACTATAACGATTCTGATCCTAATTACAGTGACAATTTTGCTGGTATTCAAGGTGAGAGCTTAACGACTCGACTTGGTAAAACTGACACACTACTTAGACGCTTATTTGAGCATTCCAACTTAAGTTACTACATATCATCTGGTGGCTACTTCTCATCTGATGCAACTGGTGTTCTTAATTTAACTGGTACGCTGACTTTTAATCTACCAAATACGTCAGGCTCGATTACGGTTGCAGCAAACACTTGGGCAATTCCAGATGGTAGTCTCTTGTATTTTACTTGGGATCAGGTTGCTCTTGGCGCGGCTACCGCAACGGTAGCAACCACTGTTCCCCTACCTGATGCCTACCCATTAACTACTAAATACTTTGTTGCCGCAATAAGGGTAGGATCTTTATTTTATCTTTGGGATGGAACAAGAATACCGATGAGTGGTGGGCGTTGGCCTCTTTTTTCTCCCAGCCGCTCTGTCATATTAACGGCTCCAGCTACTGTGCTACCCGTAAGCTACTCTGTGACAAATAACACGGTATGGACTATGATTGGTGGTACTCAACACTTTTTGTGGGAAAATCTCGCGGTAGCAACATCAACTGGCACTGCGCTCAATCGCAATACACTGTCTAATCAGCTTACTCCACTAGTGGGCTTAACCAATTTAGCCGATGGTGAAGGACTGGTAGTTACTCATACTTGGAATCCTGGTGCTGCACAGAACGCTACAATCTACTCAAATGCAAAGGTAACCTTACCCCTATCTTTTATCCCCGAACAAAATCAATTTTTGTGGGTACAGAATCGCGGTGGCTATCTCTTATTTACAGGAGAGTTTTAATGCTCAAGTTTGGAAAACATAATTTAAGTGACACAATCAAAGCAATTTCAGGGATAGGATCTCTCGTCATTAATGTTCCTTTTGTTCCTGATTACATCAAGGTTGAGTTACAAGGACCAGTCTTATCATCGAGACCTGAAGAAGATTTATTGGGAGATGATGAAGTTTATTGGAATTTAGTAGCGGTAACACCAACCAGTTATCAGCTAACTATTGCGTGGAGTATTTACTCCGAGACAAGAGAACTCTATTACCGTGTTTCGCGGTTAACAGTCGATCCGGTGTGAAAGGGGAAGGAAAACATGCTTTTAGAATCTAAGGAAGGTATTAAAGTTGAAAGTGTGGATGAACACATTACTAACTATTATGGCGCATTGACCGTCAGTGGCTCTGGCAATCTTAAAATCCCTTGCCGTGGTCGTCCATGGGAAGTGGAAGTGGGATTTTCAGATCCAACACCACCACCACCTGGGTGTGGTCCTGCTCTTCAAGACACAGTAGATATTGCCATTGTCTCTTTAGTCGATCCACTTCCTTTATGGGCAGTTCAAATTGCTTGGGATGTTCATAGCGGAAATATTCGCGAGATTGTTTGGCGAGCCGCTGTTTTTAACTAATAGTTAGGAATTTAAATGTTTGTTGGCTATCGTGGTAAGCAAATTTTATTTGTTTCCGATACAGCGGGGTACCCTTCCTCCGATCATCTCGTTTTAGAGTATGATTTCCCTAAAGGCATAACAGCTTCAGATATTTTACGTAACTATGAAATATGGAGAAATACTGTGGTTGAACAAACAGCAGTTAAACCCTGTACCCAGTTACGAATCGCATTAGTTGGTGTTTATCGAATTCAATGTGGCATCTCGACATATGCCGAACAGCTTTTCCCCCGAATAGCATCTCAAGTAGCAGACTATAAAATATTTGCTGAACGTGCTGATGATGTTCCAGAAGAAAATAATGTTATTAGATGCTGGACAAGGGGAGAGCCACTAACCGAATTGATCGCCAGCATTCATGCCTTCAATCCTGATGTAGTTTATGTCGAGCATGAATTTGGTATCTTTCCCAACGCAAGATATTGGCTTACCTTCGTTGCTCAAATGCAGCAGTACAAACTATTTGTAAAACAACATTCAGTTTTTTATCACAAAGATAAACTAGTATGTGAAGCCGCTATTCCTAATATCATCGTGCATACAAAAATTGGTAAAAAAGTCCTACAAGAAAAGGGAGTTACGTCAAAAGTACATGTAATAGCGCATGGTTGTACTCCTTGTATGGAATCAAAACGCTATTGGAATATGTACCACTCTCCCCATACCATAATTCAATTTGGTTTTGGTTTTGAGTACAAAGGATGGGATATTGCAATTAAGGCGGTCTCCCTACTAATACCCCTATTTCCCGAAGTTTTTTATACTGGTCTTTTTAGCGAAAGCAAATTTAATAAACTTCTTCATCTTAACTACTATAACAAACTCGATGCTCTCATAACTAAACTCGGTATTGAAAACCATGTTGCTCTAATTCGCGGTTATCAAAGTGATGCATCATTGGATGCATATTTAAAAACAAACCAAGTTGCCATCTTTCCCTATGTGATGAATGGCGAGCATACTGTTTATGGTGCTACTGGTGCCGCGAGATTAGCTATGACAGCAGGAACACCGACTATTACATCTTCTGTACCACAGTTTGATGATGTTGAGGGCGTATGCCCAAGACCATCTAATGCTGAAGAATTGGCGCAAGAGATCGAAGCTCTGTTCGGTAGTAAAGGCGTTAGGGAAAAGCAGGTTGAAAAGCAAAACAGATGGTTAAATGAGAATTCATGGGATAGTGTGACAAAACAACATTTAGAACTATTTAGTGGAATAGAAAAGGAATAGTATGCATTTTTTACAAAAAGTCCAAGCCGCAGATGTAAAATTAGAGGATGTCGTAGCGAAGATGATGGCGGATCCTAACTTCTTGCGTGCCTTACCTGATATGATTATTGCAGCGAAAGCCGCCATTGTTGTAGGGCAAAAGCAGGACAAACCCGACATGGTTAAATTTAACTCTTTAGCTTTAGCCTACCTTACTGCAATTCAGGAAAAGGATGCCGGTTTGGCAAACCAAGCAGCCACCGCACTGGTTGCCGCAGGACATGGTGCTGCCTTCGGTCTTAAAAAAGATTAGACACAGGAAAATCCCCATGACATTTCTTAGCCTAGTAGCAACAAAATATCAGATAATGGGTATGGCTCTCACCGAAATAACCAACCCAGGCTTTCGCTACACCTTCCCAGCGGCGACTATTTTCAATAAGGAAGGAATACCACCAGGACTATACAAAGTCGATTTTCGCGGAGATCCCATCGTTCTGAAAGTAGATCAGTGGGGAGAGATCCGCATTGCAAACGAAACGCCCTGTCGTAATGAATCGCGGCTAGTATTGGAGCTGAAGAAGCTAATACTTCAGTAAGGGAGGGGAGGCTTCACCTTAAGTCAAAGAGTAAATCAGTAATGTGGTCTAGATGCTCCAAGAGATATGGAAGACCAAATACTAGAAATAATACTACTATTAGTAAAATAAAATAACCAAACACTACAGCTAACTTACGTAAGATATTTTTTCGATAGATAAGCCACCACATTTTTATTTCTCTATATAAAAAAGTAAGAAGCCAGCGCAATAACAAGAACGTGAGACGCAACGAGTGTTTTATAACTAGTTTAGCTTTTGGGATTAAAAAATAGGCGCAAAGATCTTCAAATTGAAAGATGAATTCAGCCATCAAGTGAAGCCTCCCCTATCTCCGGCATGAATGCCGGAGTCTTACGGCACGGAAGATAAATCTCCCTACATAGACTATGCCGTTATGCCATGAAGGCAATAATCCTTGCAACGGAAAACTAATAATTATACAAATAATAATTAGTTACAGATTTAATATTGCCTAATTTGCAAAGAAAATTATATACACCTACGCGGATATTCAACCAAAAAGTTAGGAAAAGTAACATGATTTTGACATTAGAAGGATTACAGGTAATTGCTTTGCTTTGTCAACTCAGTATGGCGGCGAAGTCGGTAGACTTGAAGTGCCAAAAATATTATGTGCAGTGCGTTAAAAATGCACCACCACCAGCATGGCACTACCCCAAAGTATGAATATATAACCAGCGAATTGGATTTTTTTGCGGGAGTCGCTACCGCCAGTTACAAAAGTGTAGGAGGTGAAGCGAATGGCACGAGACATTTTAAAAGCAAAGTTTGCGATGCAAGGTTATGACCTGCGCGATGACAACTGTCTGTATCAAAAAGATACGCTTGTAGCGAAAGAAGTGAACATAGTGGAAGATAGCGCGAACTGCATTGCATTTGAATTCGACCTAGTCCCTAGCCTCTCTGTGAGCCAAGAAGTAAGAGGAAAGTCTAACCTTCCAATCTATGATGATGCTTGGCTGCGGGAAATGAATGTTAAGCCGAAGGCGCGAGTGTATCATTAAAGTTTTTCTGGAAATTGCCGATAAAGATAGGGGATGAAGGAGAGTTGATGCTAAGTTTTTACCTCCCGTGCCGTAAGACTCCGGCATTCATGCCGGAGATATAAGGCACCAATTAAGAGTAGCAATTTTTGATATTTTGAGATAGTTAAAAGAGATGCAGATGACTACTATTACATATCAGTATAGAATTAAAGATAAAAGTATTAAAAAAGTGTTAATACCATTATCTGGTGAAGTTAATTTTGTATGGAATTTCTGTAAT
>Ga0209777_10001307_pt1 | contig 36794 bp, 36 predicted proteins | sample FrelakmetHBP12HB_FD_187147 | JGI IMG/M metagenome (GOLD analysis project Ga0209777, IMG submission 187147) | Freshwater lake sediment microbial communities from the University of Notre Dame, USA, for methane emissions studies -HBP12 HB (SPAdes)... | ecosystem: Environmental > Aquatic >...
CGGCTCCAAGCAGATCCTCGGGGACAACTCCCTCAAGATCGTCACCACTCTTCATGGGACCGATATCACCCTGGTCGGATTGGAGCCGAGCTATCTCCCCACCATGAAATTCAGCATTGAACAGAGCGATGGCGTTACCGCGGTCTCACGCTTCCTCAAAGAAAAGACCATTACAAACTACAACATCAACAAGGACATCGAGGTTATTCCAAATTTTGTGGATACCGCCAAGTACAGGAGAGTCGATGCGGCGTCGATTCGCAAGAACATTGCCCCGAACGGCGAGAAAGTTCTCATCCACATATCGAATTTCCGCGCCGTGAAGCGCGTGCAGGACGTCATTCGAATATTTCAGCTTGTGAAGAAAAAAATCTCATCCAAATTGCTACTCGTCGGCGACGGACCCGACCGTTCGAGCTGTGAACAGCTCTGCAGGGAGTTGAAAATCTGTGATGATGTGGAATTCCTGGGCAAGCAGGCGGAGATTATTCCTCTCTTGTCAGCGTCCGACCTCTTCTTGATACCCAGCCAATCGGAAAGTTTCGGACTCTCCGCGCTCGAAGCCATGGCTTGCGAGGTTCCGGTGATTGCCTCCAGTGTCGGAGGGCTGCCTGAACTCGTCGTCCACGGAGAAACGGGCTACATTGCCGAGATCGGGGACATCGAGCGTATGGCAAAATACGCCGTCGAATTGCTGACGAACGTGACGCGGTACAGGTTGTTCTCAGCCGCAAGCCGCAAACGGGCTGTCGAGACGTTCAACGTCACGGGCGTGATCGACCGCTATGAAAGGTACTACGAAAAGGTTCTCTCCTCTAAACCGGTCCCGACGAGGTAACATCCTATGGAAACCAAAGAGCTTCTGCAGTTATTTTTACCGACATTTCTGACGAGGGCGATTTTTGCCGTGGTGTGCGGTGCGATCATCGGGGTGGAGCGCGAGCGACGCGGCAAGCCGGCAGGGTTCCGAACGATGACCCTGATTTGCCTCGGGTCAACGATCTACATGCTCATTGGAGAATTTTGCTATCAAAGATTCAATATTGCGGGTATCGACCCCACGCGCATCGCGGCCCAGGTCGTGACGGGTATCGGCTTCATCGGCGCGGGAGCGATCATTCAGTCACGAGGCACCATCACAGGTATGACAACCGCCGCAACGATCTGGGTCGTGGCGGGGATCGGATTGATTGTCGGGGCGGGATTTCCCTGGATAGGGTTTATCTGCACATTTCTTGTCCTGGGCACGCTCATCCTCCTGCACAAGCTCGAACCGAAACTCCTCGGTAGTTGTCATTTCGTCCGGTGCGATGTTGTTTTCGTCGACGACGGGGGACGAACACGTGCGGAGCTGGCCTCCATTTTTTCCGAACACGACTTTGATTTTGCAAAGTTCGGTATTCAGAAGGTCGACCACAAGACCTCCCGGTTGACATTCAGTTTTTGCTCGACGCATCCCTCCCATCACCGGTTCCTCTCCGAACTCTGGCGTACACCCGGAATCATCGAAGTAACAACCGAGCGCTGAGCGCAGAAGTTTGAGGGGAGATCCTCAACTCCTCTTTCTCATCATCGGCACGAGGAAGTACTTGTCGAGCACTGCAACTCCCGCAAACACTATCAACAGAAAGATTGTCAAATTGAAATTCTCCTTCGCGAAGGCGAAGGAGAAGTACTTCCCGCCCCAGGCGTTGAGCGCTTTTATTCCGCCGGTAGCCATATTTCCGGCATATTCTCCCACGGCCCATATTCTGCCATTCGATTGCCGGTTCTCCGGCCCCTGGATCGCGCCCGAGAAATAGAACACGGCAAAGACGATCGACAGGACCAGGATCAGGGAGAATACGGGAGCCAGGTACTTCGCGATACTCCAATACACTGCGGGTGCCGGGTCGATGTGGAGGCTTGCCATCACCCGGCGGGTAAAATCCTTCTCCGCGCGGTCGGGTGGAATTTCCCGAAGCTTCTCGTCGAGCAAACGAAACGCCCGGAGTTTGAGCGCACATTCTTCGCACAACCGGACATGATCGTCGAGTGCGGCTTCGGTCGCACGGTCGAGCATACGGTCCGAGTATTCCTGGAGTGTAATTTCTGTCGGATGTTCCATATTCACCTCATTCATATCGATGGAGCGGTTTCCTTCTGAAATTCATTCACCAACCTTCTCTGCAATATGGCTCTTGCCCTGAACAGATGTACCTTCACTGTCCCAAGAGATAATTTAGTGATCTCGCAGATCTCGTTGTGGGACAAATCCTGAAAGTAAAAGAGAGAAAGAATCGTCGAATATTTCGCCGGCATTTCATTGATGATACCTTTGAGATAGTCGACCATGTTCTTTCGCTCAAATTCAGTTTCGAGAAGAAAGGCCCCGGTCGAAGATATTCCCGGGCGGAACTGTTCGTCGTCATAGCTGGACTCCGGTACCTGTCGTTTGCGCCGTTCAAGCCGGGTGAGGCAAACATTGTACAAAATCCGGTAGAACCATGTACTGAACTTGGAGGCACCTTCAAACCGGTTTAAAGCGTTATACGCACGAATAAAGGCGTCCTGCAAGGCCTCCTCAGCGTCTTCCCGATTCTTGAGCATGTGAAGCGCGAGCGTCAACCCCCTGTCCTTGTAACGGTCGATAAGAACGGCGAAGTGCCGTGGTGCGCCACCCCGGATCGACTCAATGATTTCACTGTCTGAAAGGGACATAATGCATCTAGTTGGCGACGTTACGCAAAGCTATTCTCAATGTCCAAAATCCGAAGCACGAAATCCGAAATCCTAAACAAAATCTAAGCTCTAAATCCAAAATTCAAAACATCCTTGATTTGTTAGACGTCCTGGTTTAGATGCTGGTACTTGGTGCTTGGTGCTTGTTTGGAATTTAGATATTAAGATTTAGGATTTGTTTGAGATTTAGATATTCGGATTTAGAATTCTCATTAAAATTAATGATCCTACGTAACACCACCTAGTTATTTAGACGGTGAAAGGCATCCCCGGGTTACAGAGGGAGGGAGAACGAAACCTTACACCGAATGTGCGGGTCAAAAGTAGCAGAATCAGGAAAAACACACTCACTAGAAAGGAATAACGTATGCGCGCCGATGAAGTTATTGTCCCGATCTTCTTGTTTTGCGCCTTGGCCGTACCGTGGATAGTGCATCTGGTCAACCGTCACCGCGAACGCATGGCAATTCTGGAAAAGGGGATCTCCAGCGAAGAAATCAAGGCAATCTACGCAAAGGATCTCCGGCGTGACCCGCTCGTGTCGCTCAAATGGGGACTTCTTCTCATTCTCGGCGGGTTAGCGGTTCTGGTCGGACGTTTTCTCCACGACCGATACTTCGTTGAGGAAGAGATCATGCTCGGATTGGTACCGTTATTCGTCGGGGTGGGATTGCTTATATTTTACGCAATCGCCTCAAAGAAAACGAGTTAGTGCGCGTCGAAATTCCAAACATATCACTGTGTGCGACAGCAGGGAAATTGGGATTGCTCAGAACATCGAGAATCAGGGATCTCAATCGGAGCAACCTGACCAAGAGTGCATTCGCTTTTTCTTGATCATGGGGTTTGCAACGTGAGATGAATTGCGCGTTTTCCGGGAAGGATCCACGCGCAGAGGACTTGCGAGTGGGATTTTCTTCCGGTGAGGCTTCCTATCGGACCCTTCGCATGCTATGAGTTGCGCAACAAGCTCCTCTTGTAGCCGTAGAGGAAGTAGATAACCATTCCCACAACAAGCCACAAGCCAAACCGGACCCACGTCACCCAGGGCAGCCCCATCATGAGGTTGACGCACGAAGCGACACTGCGAACGGGTGACGAAAGGTTAGAGTGAATTCCCGAGGCGGCTGTGGGAATGGCCGTAGGAAAAATAGACTATCATTCCGACAGCCAGCCAGACGAAGAAGCGCATAACCGTTATGAATGGCAATCCCATAACCAGATAGAGACAGGAAAGAATTCCAAGAACCGGCACCACCGGAGAAAATGGAGTCCGGAAAGCTCGCGGCCGGTCGGGATCTCGTTTCCGCAGGATCAGAATTCCCGCGCAGACAAGCATGAATGCGGAGAGTGTCCCGATATTTGTCAGATCGACCATTTCATCGATGCTGAAAAACATCGATAGGACGGCGACAAAGATACCGGTCAATATTGTCGAAATGTGCGGCGTCTGGAATTTCGGATGGACTTTTGCAAATAACGGGGGAAGCAGGCCGTCACGAGACATGGAGAAAAGTATCCTGGGCTGCCCGAGCTGGAAAACGATGAGCACGGCGGTATGCGCGATCACCGATCCGAATGCCACCACACCGATAAAAAGATTGGACCACTTCCCGATGTCTGCGTACTGCAATGCCATCGTGAGCGGTTCGGCCTGTTCGGTCGCGAGTTTCTTCACCAGTACGGAGTACGGGATAATGCCCGTAAATACCGCCGCGACGACTATATAAATTACAGTGCAGATAATGAGCGAACCGATAATACCAATGGGAAGATCCCGTTGCGGATTGCGCACTTCCTCGGCGACGGTCGAAACGGCGTCGAATCCTATATAAGCGAAAAAGACGATCGCTGCGCCCGCCTGTATCCCCGCCCAACCGTTAGGCGCAAACGGATGCCAGTTCTCGGTATGGACATATTTCCAGCCGATGAAGACGAAAAATCCAAGTACAAGCAATTTTAGCATCACCATGATGCTCGTCATTGATGCGCTTTCGCGAATACCGATGACCAGGACGATTGTAATCAGTGAGACGATGCCGAATGCAAGGAGATTGAAAACGATCGGCACCCCGAGCAGATGCGGAGCGCTCTCAAGCAAGCCGGGTATGTGTCCGGCAGTCCGGTAATCGGTCGATAGCCAGTCCGGAATGATGAGGCCGAACCCGGCGACAAATGTTTTGAAGTAGTTTCCCCAGCTGATCGCGACGGCGACATTGCCGATGGCGTATTCGATGATCAGATCCCACCCGATGATCCATGCCACCAGTTCCCCCAACGTCGCGTAGGAATATGTGTACGCGCTTCCGGAGATCGGCACCATCGCGGCGAACTCGGCGTAGCAAAGTGCGGCAAATCCGCAGGCAACCGCAGTCAGAACGAAGGAAAGGATAAGAGCGGGCCCGGCGCCTGGGCGCGCGAGGTCTCCCGCGGCGGCGGTACCGATCGTGGCAAAAATGCCCGCGCCGACGATCGCACCGATCCCCAGCATGACAACGTCAAACGCACCGAGCACGCGTTTGAGCTTATGCTCGGAGACCTCGCTATCATGCATGATTGCATCGAGGTCCTTTGTCTTGAAGAGTCTACTGAGCATTCATTTTCCTGGAAGCAGGCGGGTTAGCGTAAACAGGAAAGGTCGGTTTGAGCAAGGAGCTTATGGATTGGTTTCCCCGGCGGCCGTGGTTGAAAGCACCACCCTCGCTTCTTCGAGGTCTTTTTCATCCACGAGCAACTGAACTCCCTTTGTGTACTCGAGAAACTGAAGCATACCTCCCGCGTCATCTGCCTTGATGAAGGATTCAATCCCAGCGGCCGCAAGCGTCGCCTGGGCAAGGCGAGCCTCCATATCATCGGGATATGTCGAGACACACACGAATTTTTGCATGCGCTTCAATAAGATATCGCGGCTTCTGCTCTGGAAATTATTTTCCTCAGTTTAAGGAAAAATTCTTGAAGAAGCAATAGCGGGCTCAAAATTCTTGCTTTTTTGTGATGCAGCAAAACCTGCCGTATGAAGGCAAATGAGGATAACGCCCTCCCCGGCTTCAAACCACTTTCAGCCTGGCGTACTTCAAGAGAAGCTGTTTCCTGCCCACCGAAGAAAACTCGACGGAAGCTTTCATCGATTCGCCGGTACCGCTGAGCGAGACGATTCTCCCCTTTCCAAATACATCGTGGTGGACGGTCATTCCCACTTGGAGGCTCTGAACCGTATCAGTCGCGTTCTCATAATCCGGGATCGGATCGGTAAAGTAGTCGGACGACCCTTCGGCGCGGACACGCCGGTTGCTCCTTCGAGTTCCGCTGAACTCATCTCCGGAGAAAGAGGAATGTTTTCCGGATGTGATTCTTTGAATCCGCTCACTCCCAATTTCGTCGAGGAATCGTGATGGGGAGGGATACGTGACGTCGCCATAACGGTACCGCACGCCGGCGAAGCTCAGGTAGAGGTTCCGCATCGCGCGTGTGATTCCAACGTAGAAGAGACGGCGTTCTTCTTCAAGCTCCTTGTTGCCCAGCACCGTGGTAAACAATGGTAGGAGGCCTTCCTCCAATCCGGTGATAAACGCGGCGGGGAATTCCAGTCCCTTCGCACTGTGGAGAGTCATCAGGGTAACCGCGTTATGCGCATCATCCCAATTGTCGATGTCCGACACCAGAGAAACTTCCTCCAGGAAATTTTCCAAATTCGCCTCGGGATGCTCCGACGAGAACTCAGAAATCGCGGAGAGCAGTTCCTGGACGTTTTCCCAACGTGCGATGGCATCGGGGGTCCCCTCCTCCTTGAACTGTCTGAGAATTCCGAGCTCATCGACCATTGTCCTTGAGACCTCGCTCATCGACATGATTGTTTTCAAGTGTTGATGGCGCTTAAAGAAATCCCCGACCCAGAGGAGCGCGCCCCTCGTTCTGGCACCGAGATGGGAAATTTCTGCGGCATGGTGAACGGCATCGAGCAGGGAAAGGCCCTTCCGTTCGGCAAAAGCCTGCAAACGCTCTACCGTAACGTCCCCGATGCCGCGGTTGGGACAATTGAGAGCGCGCAAGAAACTCTCGTTATCGAGCGGATTGGTGAGAACCCGCAGGAACGCAAGGACGTCCTTGACCTCCTTTCGCTGATAGAACTCAATCCCTCCCACGATCGTATAGGGAATTCCATTCTTCCTGAGTGCATCTTCGAGAGAGCGCGACTGGGCATTCGTGCGGTACAGGAGTGCAAAATCCTTAAAGTCCAGCTTGAGCCGGTAGATATCCTCCAGAATTCTTTGAGCAATCTGGATTCCCTCGTCCTTGTCGTCGGCACATTCCAGGATTGCTACGGGCTCGCCGGTCTGGTTGTCCGTCCAGAGATTCTTCGGAATCTGGTCGACATTGTTCTTAATCACCGAATCGGCGATCGCGAGGATTGTCTTGGTTGACCGGTAATTCTGTTCCAGCCGAAACAACTTCGCCTCCGGGTAATCGACCTGGTAATCCAGTATGTTCCTGATTTCAGCACCGCGGAACGCATAAATGCTTTGCGCATCATCCCCCACGACACAAATATTTTTATATTTTGCGGCAAGTTGTTTCAACAGGACGTATTGGGCTTTGTTCGTGTCCTGGTACTCGTCGACAAGGATAAACCGGAATCGCTCCTGGTAGTCATTCAGGATCTTCTTATTGTGTTCGAACAAATGAATAGGAAGCACGAGCAGGTCGTCAAAATCCATGGCGTTGTTTCGTTTCATCGCCTTCTGGTATCGAGCGAATACCTTTGCCGATACTTCATCGAACTGGTCCACCGCCTGGGAGGCAACCTCTTCCGGCCCGACGAGCCGGTTCTTCGCACCGCTGATGCGGGAACGTATTGCTTGAGGGTTAAATTGCTGGAGTGAGATCCCCTGCGCGTTCATCACGTTCTTCACAACCTTCAACGAATCCTGCTCATCGTAAATTGTGAAGTTCCTTCCATAGCCGAGCTTCTCGGACTCCAGCCGCAGGACACGGGCGAACATGGAATGGAACGTCCCCATCCAAATCGATTTGCTGGACGATCCGACCAACTGTGCAATCCGTTCCTTCATTTCCTTTGCGGCTTTGTTGGTGAAGGTCAATGCCAGAATCTGATACGCCGGGACGCCCACCTGAACAAGACGGGCAGTGCGGTACGTCAAGACCCTTGTCTTCCCGCTGCCGGCTCCGGCAACGATGATCACGGGACCTTCAAGGATCTTGACCGCCTCCCGCTGACTTGGATTGAGGTCGCTAAGGAATGACACAAATTCTGATTGAAGATAATGTTGAAATTAAAATAGCCCATCCCAGAATCTCAGGATGAGCTTGCGATGAAAACGCTACAGGAACTCCACTCCGCCATCTGCGCCGTCCCGGGAAGAACGATGTCGCGGCAGGACCGCGAGTCTAGAGAATGATCGCTCCTTCCAACCGCAGCAAAAATTCTTTCGTCTTGATGCCGCACGAATAACCGACCAGAGAGCCGTCCGAGCCGATGACGCGGTGACAGGGAATTATGATCGGCAGAGGATTCGATGCAATTGCCCGTCCGACAGCCTGGTACGCGGTGGGAGCCACGACTCGCTTGGCGAGATGTTTATAGCTTATAGTGGTCCCATAGGAGATTTTCGACAGCTCGTACCAAACGCGCATCTGAAACGGCGTTCCGATCGGCTCAATAGGGCAGTTAAATTTGACCAACTTTCCGTTAAAATAGCGCGAGAGCTGGTCGATAGCATCTCTGTTCCTTGAGCGGTTGTCGACGACGCTGTCCAGATCGAAGTGCTGCCGGAGCCAACCGACAAAGTCTCTTCGACTCTCCCTCGGGACGCTGACCTTACACACTCCCTTGTCCGTTGAGGCAATGTAAATTCTGCCTATCCGGGAATCAAAAGATGTACAATAGATTCTTGACACACTTCTTTTCGTGTCTTCACTGCCCTCCGGAAAATCAGCCGACTTTGCCTTCCTCTTAAGAGCATTCAGTACTCTTGTCGTTTCGACGGTGGCTACGTCGTCAAGCATAAATTCCTGTGATGAAAAACGTAATGTATCTCATTGAAACTTTTCCCTCGATCCAATTCTTCAACGCGTGAGCTACATGAGGAACCGGGATCTTCTCTCCCCTATTGTCCTTGCACCTGGTGATCGACACAGAATCGGTTGACTCGCCGGGGGTACAACTCTTACTTCTATGGTAACATGAATCAACGACTACGAGTCAGAAAAGACGCGGTTAATTATAATCAGAATCATAAATAAAAGCAAGAGAAAAATCGATTTTCGGAAAATAAATTTTCTTTCATCACGGACAAAAAAATTTAGCGAACGAAACCGGTGAGACAAATTCTGTTCCAGTTCTTCGGCCATGTGAAACGATGTGAAACAACCTTCGGAGACGAAGGAGCAATCGGTCGACGCGATATTCGTCGACTTCAAGTAACATCTCTAAAAAAACGCTCTAACCTCCGCTCTGGCAGTATGAATTGTTTGCGCCCCGCCTTCGTTCCGTCCATCGTAACTCATCGTCGCCTGGATAAACTGCGTAAAGCGGTAATCAAAGCTCCCTCGCCAGAGCCACGTCTTGCCCACCGCTTTGCCGCCCGTTAGCTCAAAAGGAAAAAGAAGAATGGGTCTGTTCATCAGCACTTCCTCCCGTGAAAAATCTACCCTCACCTGGCCTTTTGCTTCAAAAGAGTAGACAATTCTCACCGATTGATTATTGATGTTTGCGACCGTCGTGTCAAAATTGATAGCTCTGCTGACCCCGATGTTGAATCCGAATTCAAACCTCTGTTCCGGACGATATGACCAATCAGTGGTCAGGCTGTTGGACTGTATGCTCCGGACTCTGAAACTGGCTCCGGTTGAAGCGAGCAGGTCGGTTTTTTGGGCGATATCCGTTTCGTTGGCAATTTCCTTCACCAAACTCCATCGAACGCGAACTGATTGTTCACGGCTATACGTTCGCTCATTCTGGAGCGTGAATTCTGTCAATCCTTTCCGCTGGAGAAAGCGTAATCGCACCGAGAAAGCAGGGTTGTTTTCCAGAAAATAAACGTCTTGTGAAAAGAGGTTACTGCCCTCGAGTGTTGTCGAATTGTTGAGAAAACGGCTGAAATGGAGAAGGTAGATTTCCTTTACATCGGATTCGCTGCTTTTCTCGTCGACGCGCGCGATGGTCTCCGTGGAAAGCGTCGAGAGAATCTGTCCGATCGACGATGACGGCGGCAGAATGCGAGAACCGTTAAGCCGGATTCGCGAACTTGTCTTCAGATCCGTCACAGGAATGAATTGGTCGGAAGGAACAGTTACCGCGACATAATTTCCATCGAATCGGACAAGCTGAAAATCAGGCTCGTCGACAATGCCGTTGTGGTTCATGTCGCCCACGTAGATGTAGTCTCCGGTTCCCACAGGCACACTCTGGAACACTCTCTCCAGTTTCGTGGTCCGGTCGGATGCTACCTCATAGAACCATTCCGATTCGATGGCGCGGTTGAAGGGATTGTACCGCGTCTGCGATCGAACCAAGAGGGTCCTGACATCCGTATTGCCTCTTTCCTTGAAAACATCCGTAAAGGCCCGGTCGCGTATGCGAAGATCGAGCGAGGAAGAAAGCGAATTCCACTCATTCAGTTTCCATCCGTACTGTTGAGAGAAAATCGTCGACGCCTCGCGCAATTCTCCTCCTGCCAGAGAGTCCTCCAACCGCCAGCCCAATTCCATGTTCAACGACATCAGCCCAATATTGTCCAATGAGAGCTTCGGAGCAATCTCATGGAAACGAAAACTCCCAAACTCCAGAGAGTCCTGTCCAGCCCCCTGGAACCGAGTCTCACGGTCTTCATTCTCGTACCGGATGCCGGGAGTGAACTTTCCCATAGTGTATTCCGCCGATCCGTGCTGGCGGAGCCAGGAACCGGAATTACTCAACGCCGAATTCTGGCTCTTGATGACTTCAAGGTCCCAGTCGACCTTCGGAAGGTTCTCTCCGGCAAGCCGGAGGTTGGCGGTGGACCGGTCTGAAGAGAACTCACTGCCGCGCGTTAGAGAGCCGACTCCCCCGCCCAGCGCCAGTGACTGAAACGGGCGATACGTTACGTCTCCCTCGCGAAGCACTTCATCCACCTTCACGGAATCGTCGATGTTCCATTTCCGGTCGAATTCTATTTCATTGACCCGGTCGAGCGCGACAAAATCCTTGTTCACGTATCGTTCCTTGAGATTGACATCGAGCGAACCAAGATTCAATTCTCCAATCCGGATGTTCTTCGGAGATAAAGCGAGACCGAACTTTGAGGCCGATCCGGTCTGTTCGACGTCGGGTTTGTCGGAAAAAAGATTCGCGTTGAAGTTTGATGTTGCGTACTCACCCGTGACGGTGACGCCATTCACAACCTCGTAGCCGGCAGCAAAGTCGGCCAATGAATACTCCTGCGGCATAGGCAGAAGACGCAGAGGCGCATAACTCCCCTGTCGAATACCGATGAACTGAAAAACCCCCGGCGCAATTCTGTCATAATCGCCATTGCCCGGACCAACAGCGGAAAATGTGATCGTGAACAACGCGTACAGACTGTCCCCGGGGTCGAACTTGTAGATCGTCACCGGTACCGATTTCAGTGAATCGGGTGAATAGACCGTTGTGTCCAGCCGGGAATACTGGCCATTCCCCGGGCCGACGGAATCGACCCCCGATTCAGTCGCGGCCATGCGATTGCTGCCGGCGTTGCGCAGTATCGTCTTGTCCGTATCACTCAAGCTTATGTCGATCGGCGAATCCTTGTCATCGCCTTCGCGAAGCAAGGTGGTGCTGAGCGTTAGTTTGTCCGATAGGAATTTGTTGTCCGTTTTTATAGCGTAGAGATTTCTCGTGAATTGCCGGTCCGAGTACTCATAATCCACGGTGATACGCGAAGCGGCAGAAATGAGTCTCCGGGAAGCAAATGTTATTTCTGCGTTGGCATAGTCGATCGTATAGTCATTCAGCTCACCGCGCGTCATCTGTTCACCGTCGACGTACACCCGCTCGGTGCCGGCGATGGCGATGATATCCCGCTCGCCATTCTGGCCGGTCAGCTGGTAGGGTCCCTGCACACCGTCAAGCCCTTGAAATTGATTTGTTGCAAATTTGCCCCGTGTCGTTGCTCCGGCGATGAGCACGTCGCCGCTTCCCAGACTCGTTCGGTAGTTGGCGATCGCTTGTGCGCCCTGGAGCTTCCTGCTGAGCCGCGCGAATTCGTTGCCATCCAGGTTGAGATTGAAATCCCCCAGTGTGGCGCTCAGATCACTTCCGCGTATCTGTACAAACACTTTGTCAATTTCCTGCAGTGTCTGCGTCGTTCCCTCGGGTTGAATCGGCGTATTTTCATCCGTCAGCGAAGCGATAACCTCGACGTTGTCGGAGATATTGCCCGACATTTGCATGCGGAAGCCGGAACTCAGCGACAGGTCACGATTGGATCCGATGGAAAGTCCGCGAACAATGCTTCCGCTTTTTTGGAGATTAGATCCGAACAAGTCATCCACGGAAAATGGCCGGGTCGGTTTTGCGACCGTCCGCTCCTCTTTTGTCAGCGTATCGATCTTCACAACCGGTACGCGGTGTTGATACTTCGGTTGAAACGCGAACGGAAGTGAGTTGTACCTCACCGTGAGAACATGCCGGGCAGTCGTATCGGCCTTCTCTGGAAGCAGTTTCGACCTCCGGATCGTCAGAGTACCAAATCGCCGGTCCAGGAGATAATCTCTGCCGGACTGCAGCCGTGTCGAATCGAGCCACACGGAATCGCTGCCCTCAATGATGAATTGTCGGCCGACCTCATAGATTGAGTCATGCGCCGTCACGACGAATACAGATTGATGTGAGTTGCCCGATTGGGAAGAATCGGTCGCCTGGGCAAGGGCCGCCGGAGAGATAACCGCGAGCAGGCAGACGAGGAAAATCGAATGTGAAGAGAAGAAGACGGAACGCATTTAGCCGGTCGATCTCACGAACACACAAGAGCTATGACGAACAAACCCCATCGTCTTGAAATGGTAGCGAAAATTTCACTGAGATACAAAGGTGGTTGATTTTCTAAGGGGCATTTGCTATCTTTTCTACCGAAAAGAACGCCCGAAAGGACATACAATTCATGCCACTCGTTCCACCGTATATTGAATCGCTGCAGCCGTACAAACCCGGCAAGCCCATTGACGAAGTTCAGCGGGAGCTGGGATTGCGGCGTGTCATCAAGATGGCCTCGAATGAAAACCCGCTGGGGCCATCGCCCCTCGCCGTCAAGGAAATGTTGAAGCACACCGGGGATCTCCATCTCTATCCCAACGGCGGCTACGACCTCCGATTAGCTCTCGCAGAGAAATTCCGTCTCAAGGTTGAGAATGTGATTGCCGGCAGCGGCTCGGAAGGCGTCATGTCCAATATCATCCGCACATTCCTGTGCGACGACGATGAGGTCCTGACGACGGAAGCGGCGTTCATTGGATTTCAGGTGCTCGCGCGGTCGCGCGGCGTACGGTACCGTGCGGTCCCGTATCGGGACTGGCGGTACGACCTCGAAGGAATCGCACGCGAAATCAACGAACACACCAAAATCATTTACCTGGCGAACCCGAACAACCCGACGGGCACAATCTTCACGAAGCAGGAATTTGAGTCTTTCTACACGAAAGTACCGGAGCGCGTATTGATCATTCTCGATGAAGCATACTTTGAATACGCAAAGGGCAACCCCGACTACCCGGATTCGATGCATCATCGCTACGACAACGTGATCACACTCCGATCCTTCTCAAAAATCTACGGGCTGGCAGGGGTCCGCATCGGTTACGGGTTCGCGCACGAGGACCTGATACGTAATTTGCTGAAGGTGAAACTGCCTTTTGAGCCGAGTACTCTTGCTCAAGCCGCGGCGATCGGCGCCTTACGGGATGAGAACTTCCTGCGTCGCTCCCTGGAAATGAACTCTCGCGGCCTTCGATTCCTGACCAAAGCTCTCAAGGAACTGGGCATGAATGTGGTTCCGTCGGAAGCGAATTTCGTCATGGTGGTACTCCTTTCCGAAGATGACGTAAATCTCCTTTACCAGAAGCTGCTCCAACACGGGATCATCGTTCGCCCCCTGAAGTCGTTTGGCCTCCCCCACTGTTTGCGTATCTCCGTTGGTACGGATGAAGAGAATCGATTGCTGGTAGAAACACTGAAAATGATCTTATCAGAATCACATCTGGAATTTCAACGCAACTAAAGGAGAACCAAATGGCGCGCATCCCGCAAACAGACACGATGCGAGAAAGCACGACGGGCCACGACTTCCTGCCGATCAACGGCACTGATTACATTGAATTTTATATCGGCAACGCGAGGCAGAGTTCGGACCCATCGGGTCAGGATACTCTACATCCTTTTTGCTCTCAAATACTCATCGACTCATATACTCCATCATGAAACTCTGCACATTTGAAGTCAGGACAGTTCTTGGCAAGCACTGGCGCCTGGGGGCGGTTATCGCCGAAGGAATCGTTGACCTGAACGCCGCATGCGCGTGGCATCTCCAAAAGAAAGGGGAAGCACAACCCTATCGACTCTCAAACGTGCTTGTCCCGCCGGACATGTTGAGTTTTCTCCAGGGCGAAGTCACGTCAATGACATTTGCCCGGGCAACCCTGGAGCACATTCTTGAAGCTCTGAAATCGGGCGAACAACTTCTCGGACTGAACGAAGAACGGCTCGTCTTCAAGGCCGATGAGGTGGTTCTGAAGGCCCCTCTTCCCCGCCCAGCTTCACTTCGTGATTTTTACGCATTCGAACAGCACGCCAAGAAAGGTTACGAGAAGCGCGGTGCTCCCATGCCCCAGGAATGGTATGAGATCCCCGTCTATTACAAAGGTAATCATCAAAGCATCATCGGACCGGGTGAGGATGTGCACTGGCCTGCCTATACCGAGAAGTTTGATTACGAACTTGAGCTTGCCATTGTCATCGGCAAGGGCGGAAGAAACATCCCTGAGGGCAAGGCGCGCGAGCACATCGCCGGCTTCACGGTAATGAACGATTTCAGCGCACGGGACATTCAGCGGAAGGAAATGAAGGTCCATCTCGGCCCCTCGAAGGGGAAGGATTTCGCGACAGCATTCGGTCCCGTTCTTGTAACCGCCGACGAGATAGAAAATCCGTACGACCTGAGAATGACGGCGCGCATCAACGGAGAACTTTGGTCGGAAGGAAATTCGGGAAGCATCTATCATTCCTTCGAGAAGATGATCGCATTCGCGTCCATGGATGAAACGCTGCACCCGGGCGACATTTTGGGGTCGGGCACGGTCGGGACGGGATGCGGGCTCGAACTCGACCGGTGGGTCAAACCGGGCGACGTCATGGAACTGGAAATAGAAGAAATCGGCATACTCAAAAACAGGGTCGTGAGAAACAAGTCATCGTAATTCATCGAGCTTCACTTCTATCCTCTCATGAATGGCGGGTCGGGGTGAAGCAATCAACGATCACTCGGTTGAAGGTGATGGGTGGTAGGGGCTAGGTGTTAGGTCGTAGGTGATAGGTCGTAGGTGATAGGTCGTAGGTTGAAGACAAGAATTCAGAGTTTTGAAGATTTGGAAGTTTATCAGAAATTAACCCGGCTTCACCTGGAAGTGCATGAGCTCACATTGTCATTTCCAAAGTTCGAAATGTATGAGCTTGGTTCTCAGTTGCATTTCAAAAAGGCTATCTCGATAAATTAGAATACGATAACATCGTATCCCGTTATATAGAAACGGCAAGAATGTTACACGGGTTGCAAAACTCATTGCAAAAACTCCAGCCCTAACACCTATAACCTACAGCCACATCGAGCCAAACCATGATCATCAACCCATCAGACCATAATTACACCGATGTGTACAAACTCCTCATCGGCTCGATCGTCCCGCGGCCGATAGGATTCATTTCGACCGTCGATGTCAACGGTTACCCCAACGTGGCCCCGTTTAGTTTTTTTAACGGCGTTTGCGCAAATCCTCCGATTGTTCTGTTCTCGACCGTCGTCCGGAGGGACGGCACGGAGAAGGACACGCTCCGCAATGTCGAATCCACGAAGGAATTCGTGGTCAACATCGTATCGGAAGACTTCGCCGAGCAAATGAATTTGTGCTCGGCGGATGTTCCGCCGGATGTCGATGAATTCACGCTGTCCGGACTCACGCCGATCGCGAGCGACCTGGTCAAATGTCCGAGGGTGAAGGAGTCACGAGTGACAATGGAATGCAAACTTGTCAACATCATCCATTTCGGCCAGGGACCGGGCAGCGGGAATGCAGTCTTCGGCGAGGTCATCCGTTTTCACGTCGCCGACGAGCTGTTCAGTAATTTCCGAATCGATCCCGACAAACTTCGCGCGATCGGTCGCATGGGCGGACCGACATACGTCCGGACAAAGGACCGGTTTGACATGGCGCGGCCGAAGACTGAGACAATGAAGAGTAAATGATGTGATGTATGGGATATGACTCGTAAGAAACCAAAATCTTAAGGGAAAACCATATGAAGCAATCAGCGACTTCTGTATTTCTCTTTATTATGGCAGCTACTATTGTTAGCTGTAGCTCAAATACAGTTGGTCCTCCAAGCGAAAAATACATAACTGGAATTGTGAGAAATAGCGCTGGCAATCCAGTAGCAGGGGCATTTCTTAATATTGGTTATCGTTTGCGTGACCAACAAACTGGGGGGACTATTGGCGGTGAGTTAAACGGACCCAGCCCTGACACTTCCCATGTCACCTATATGCTTGGGTTCGATGTTCGAGTGACAAGCCATGCTCACGTAATGCTCGAGAATTACGTCCACCAGTACATCAAGACCCTATTCGATGATATGGTAGAAGCAGGTGAGAATGAAATTCCGTTTACACTCAAAGATTCATTAGGTAGAACATTGTATAGTGATATGTATTCTTATGAGGTTACACTTGTGCCTCTCGACACTCTTCAACAGGCGGTTACGCTTACGTATAATTTTTTCTTACTCATACCGCAACACCTTTCCAAGAATCCTTCACCGTTCTTCACAACCGATGGCCAGGGGAGATTCGCTATCCCCCTGTCACGACTTCCTGTCAAGGACACCTTGTTCTTCTTAACCACCGGACCACCCGACACCTTACTGTTTGAAGACACTCATCGCTTGTATGCGTTCACGACATCATGGTACGGTTCAACCGATGTCTCAACTTCAAATCTTATTGATCACACAATTACTTTGACGAATTCAAAATAGAAAAGAGCTGCAGCTGTTTTTGATATCATGACATTGAAAATTCGCCACGCTCACATCGCCGCCGGCATCCCCCCAACTCAGTCTTAAGTTCCGTACAGCGACATCGGCGAGCTGCTCCGTGCAAAAGTTGTAATCTTCGGGGACGATGTACCGGTGACATCAACGGGTAAGTATCAACGGAACAAATTGAAACCTATGTTCGCGCAATGGAAAGGCGTTCAGTTTTCTGAAAACAAACACCCTTAGAGGGACAGGCAGGAGTGTCTGGCACAGCAGATGGACAGACAGGAATGTCTGTCCAACAGTCAAAACATAAAGGTTCCAACAAAGACACCGGTGTTGATCATCAGTCCCTTGCCGCTGATGTTGTCAGGAACTCCGAAGGTGTCGTACGTATCATCCAACTTCCAGGAAGCTGCTGCCATTCCGCTATAACTCACACCGAGACGAACTCCCAGCCAGCGCAGGACCGCATATTCGAGATTGACTGACGGTTGGTATGCAAAGAATGAACCTGTCAACTTTCGTGTGAAATTCTGTGCGGCCTGCTGGCTGCCATATTCACCCCACAAGTCATCCCAAACCTTCGCCGTGCCATTGTCTCGAGTCATGATGATTTCCATGCTGCCATGGCCGAGCAACATACCAAAAGTCACATCAAGTCGAGGAGTAATCGGGGCAACGTAATCAATTGTGACACCACCGAATCCGACCGAAACCTGCACATCCCGCAGTATCTTATTGACATCGAGCATTTTCGTCTCCATCGAACCGCTTGCCCCCAGACCTCCGACCCGGACATTGGGCAGAAACATGATGTAACCGTATCCCTGCCCGCCGTACAGCGGCATCCCGCCCTTCGCCAATGCCGCAGCATTGGCGCTGCCCAGAACCTGATTGAGCGGACCCGGATCGAAAAACAACCAAAACGGAGTGAATCCGGCGCCGCCACCCAATTTTGACTCCGCATGCCTTGGCGGGAGCGGCTCTTCCTCCTGCTCCTGTGAGAATAAGTTCAAGGGCAAAAGCAATACTATGACCGAAAGAAATGCGAAAAGTCGATGCATACAAACTCCAATCTATTTGTAACGATTTAGAATACTCTGCTGAATTTAGGGAAAAATAGGACAAGATTCAAGGTCAGTACCGCCGCATCGACGGGTCGACACGTTGCGCCCACGCATCGATACCTTCGACAAGATTCTTGACGTTGCTGAATCCATGCTCGTGAAGAAACTTCACCGTTCGAGCACTCCGGATACCTCTCTTGCAGTATACGACCATCTCACGCGAGGGGTCCAGCTCATCGAGACGATCGGGAAGTTGATTCATCGGGATCAAATATCCGCCCAGGTTACAAATCTCATATTCGTACGGCTCGCGGACGTCGAGAAGGAATATTTTATTTCCGCGGCGGAGTCTCGTGTTCAACTCCTCAACCGTGATTTCATCTTTTTCGCGTCTCGCACCATCCTTCGGTTCGGTACCGCACATGACTTCTTCAGGGATCAATTCACGGATGGTCGGATGGTCGCCGCAGACCGGGCATTCGCTTCTCCTCCTCACCTTCAGCTCGCAGAATTCCGTCTTCAGTGCGTCAAACAGGAGCAGTTTTCCACTTAGGATCTCGCCTTTGCCAATAATGAGCTTCATTGCCTCAAGAGCCTGGAGTGAGCCGATGATTCCAGGGAGAACACCAAGGACCCCTCCTTCAGCGCAGTCCGGCACCAGTCCGGCCGGTGGCGGTGAAGGATACAAACAGCGGTAACAGGGACCCCGCTCCACATTGCCGGCTTTGAGGCAGAACACACCGAGCTGGCCGTCGAATTGGAAAACGCTGCCGCACACGTCCGGCTTATCAAGAAGAACGCACGCGTCATTGATGAGATAGCGCGTAGTGAAATTGTCGGAACAGTCCACGACCACATCATATTCGCGCAGGATTTCGAGCGCGTTTTCAGATGTCAAACGTTTCTCGAACGCGTCGAGACGAACAAGCGGGTTGATCCGTTCCAGTGTCTCACGGGCCGATACCACTTTTGATTTCCCGGCAGAGTTCGTCGAATGCAGAATCTGGCGCTGCAGGTTCGTTATCTCGACGACATCGGAATCGACCAGCCCGATTCGTCCGATGCCCGCGGCTGCAAGATACATGGCTGCCGGCGAGCCCAGACCCCCGACGCCTACGATCAAGACGCTTGCCCGTTTGAGTTTCTCCTGTCCCTCTGGACCAACCTGAGGCATGACGAGATGGCGACTATACCGCTGCAACTCCTCGTCGGAGAAATGAAGTGTTGTTCCAATTCCCTGAATTCTTTCCATATCGGTCTTCATAATATAACCCTCAACCGATTGTTAACCAAACTGTCATGATGATCCCATCCCGATGATAATCGGGACGGGAGAAACATCTCCGACCGTCGAGTATTGTGTCCCTCACAACTCTCACGCTTTGGACTGCATCCCTTGCATGAGACTTTAACCCTCACCCACGCTCCCTCTCCCATTAATGGGAGAGGGATGTCACGTAATGACAAGGAGAGGATAAGAAGCCGAACGGCCTAACCGATATCTTTCCGAGAAAGGACGGGAGTTCAGATGCTTCGTCCGACTGTGGCGGACTTAGAATGTTCTTTGATTATGGAAGATTGATTTTTGAAGATCTCAATTCACCGTTGCTTCTTGCCGCGGGGTTTTCTATATTGACGAAAACTTTTGGGCATGTCTATGAAATTCCTTTACCTCTTCATTTTAGCGGCGGCAGTTTCGCATGGTGCAATCGCACAAACACCCGATGAAAACGCATCACAGTTCATCTTCCTGCCGCCGGGGCTCCAATTCGCGCCGCTCAAAGCCAATATCCAGGAACCCCGGGTCGGCGTCTTCAAGTTTCTCGACGCCTCCGAGATGAAAGTCGACATCGGAAATGCCATCGATGTTTTCGGCCTCGACCTCCCGGCATCGAACGTGAAATTCAGAGTCGGCATCGATTTTATGGCCTACGCCTTCACGACCGGAGCCCAGGGATTGCGGCTTCAAATCGACGCCGTCGACGGCTTCTTCGGCGGCAATCTCTCGGTCTCCAAGGATTACGGGAATCACCAGTTGGAGGGACGCCTGCGGATTCTACACCAGAGCGCGCATCTGGTCGACGGACATTATGTCGAAAGCACAAATTCCTGGATTGACAACCGGAGACCGATCCCCTTCACGAGGGATTTTGGAGAATTGACCGTCGCGCACGACGTCGAACAATCATTCTGGCGGACGCGCTACTATGCGGGAACGGCCTACGCTACTCTCGTCAGACCGAACGCCATAGAGCGCCTTTCATACCTCGCAGGCCTCGAGGCCTCTACCGATAAGATCCTGGGCACGATCTCCGGACTCCCCACCAACATTTTCGTCGCGTACCAGATCGATATCCGGGGAACGCCGACATACGCTTCAACGCATCAAATCCAGTTAGGATGCAAATTCGGGAAGTGGTACGAGAAAGGACCGACAATCTATCTCGGCTACTACACGGGACAGCACATGTTCGCGGAGTACTACGACGAACGGATTACTACCATTGGCGCGGGATTCACGATGGACTGGGATTGACCTCAGTCAGCCCGGCCAGGAGATCACAACCCCAGTTCGGATGCAATAGGCTTTAACGCTTCGATGACGAACGTAACATGCTCATCGAGCGGAACGCCAAGCTCCTCGCAACCCTTCAGAATATCATCCCGGCTGACGTTGCGCGCAAATCCCTTATCCTTCATTTTTTTCTTCACGGACGACGCTTCCAGGTCGGATATCTTGTTGGGCCGCACCAGCGAGCATGCGATGATAAAGCCGCAAAGTTCATCGCACGCGTAGAGAACTTTGGCCATCTGGGTATCGCGCGGAACACCCGTATAGGTCGCGTGGCCGAGGATGGCTTTGCGGATTTCCTCCGAATAGCCTTTCCCCATGAGAATCTCGGAACCCTTCAACGGGTGGTCGGGAGCCGTCGGATACATCTCGTAATCGAAATCATGCAGCAAGCCAACGATGCCCCATGTCTCCTCATCCTGACCGTACTTGAGGGCGTAGGCGCGCATTGCCGCCTCCACGGCGTACATGTGTTTGAGAAGTGCGTCGCTCTTTGTGTATTCCTTGAGAAGCGCGAGAGATTCAGTTCGGTTCATGCCGGTTGACGGTTCATTATTGCGAATTCGATGATTTTTCGTTCATTGCACACTGATTCCCGGTTATCGTGCATCGTTTGAAGATTGGAAATATTTTGGAAAGATGCAATCGACAGTGGTTTTCCGGTTCATCCCGCGCTTTGCTCAACGGGAGCGAAGTACCTTCTCCTAAACCGCAATGAAACATTGACGAGGCTGATAAGAACGGGCACTTCTACGAGCGGTCCAATCACCGCGGCAAATGCCTCCCCGGAATTGATCCCAAAGACGGCCACAGCCACGGCTATTGCCAGCTCAAAATTGTTGCTGGCGGCGGTAAAGGATAATGCCGCGCTCCTTGGATAACCGGCGCCGAATTTTCTGCTGACGTAGAACGAGACAAAGAACATGGCGATGAAATAGAACACCAACGGGATGGCAATTCTCAGGACGTCGAAGGGAATGGCAACAATGACTTCGCCCTTCAATGAGAACATGACAATGATTGTGAAGAGCAGGGCCACCGGCGTTACCGGGCTTATCTTTGGAATGAACTTCTTCTCGTACCATTCCCTGCCTTTCCGCCGAAGAAGCGTAAACCGCGTGATGATCCCGGCAAGGAAAGGAATGCCCAGATAGATGAATACGCTTTTCGCTATCTGTCCGATTGTAATATCGACCGCGAACGTCTTCAAACCCAGCCAGGATGGTGCGACAGTGAGAAAGATGTACGCATATATCGAAAAGAAAAAAACCTGGAAGATCGAGTTCAACGCAACGAGCCCCGCGCAATATTCCGTGTCGCCCTTCGCCAGATCATTCCAGACCACCACCATTGCGATGCACCGGGCCAATCCGATGAGTATCAATCCTGCCATATACGCCGGCTGATCGCGCAGAAATATGACCGCGAGAAAGAACATCATGAGAGGGCCCACGACCCAATTCAACGCCAGCGACAATGAAAGAACTTTCGCGTTTCGAAAAACGTCCAGCAGTTCTTCGTATCTCACCTTCGCGAGGGGCGGATACATCATCAGGATCAATCCTATGGCAATGGGGATGTTGGTCGTGCCCACCTGGAAATGTCCCCAGAAAAGGGATATCCGCGGATTTAGGTAACCGGCACATACTCCAACGAGCATTGCCGAGAATATCCAGAGCGTGAGGTAGCGGTTGAAGAAGGACAAACGTGCGTGTTCCATGCGATTCCCCGCTTCGTTTACTTCGATATCATTCACGGGGCAGAATACTCGGACACGAACTGCTGGACACTCTGCCGGATTGCATCCCGTATCTCGGCGATGCGTGCGAGGTTCTCTTCTCTTGTTCCGGTCAGCGCGGAAGGGTCTGCAAAACTCCAGCGGAGTCTTTCCGTAATCCCGGGGAAAATGGGACAACGCTCCGCACTTGCTTCATCGCACACTGTTACAACGTAGTGAAATCTCTTCCCCGCCTTGATGAAATCGAAGACATCCTTCGTTCTATTGCGGGAAATATCAATTCCGATTTCCCCCATTGATTCGACCACGAGAGGATTGAGCTTGCCGGGCTCGATGCCCGCGCTTTCCGCCTCGAAGTACCTGTCCCCGATTTGTCTAAGAAACGCTTCCGCCATCTGGCTGCGCGCGCTGTTGTGCACACAGACAAACAGCACTTTTTTCTTTTCCATGAATTCTCCTCAGTGGTCGACTGGAAACGGGTGGGGGTTATTGCTTCATGCCGGAGACCGTGATCGAAAACAGGCCTGCATCGCTCTTGAGCTTGTAATCGTAGCGCTTTTCGGAGACGATGGTAATCTCTTGAAATCCAACCTTCTTGATAATGTCGAGGTATTCTTTCCGGTCCAGGGCACCGCTTATGCAACCCGCCCAGAGCGAGGCATCGCGGCGTTCCTCTTCGGAGATTGCCCCATCGACGACGATATCGGACACCGTAAATTTGCCGCCGTGCTTCAACACCCGGAAGATCTCCATAAACGCGTTCTCCTTATTCGGGACGAGATTAATGACGCAATTGCTGATCACACGGTCGACCGAACCATCCTCGACGGGCAAGTGTTCGATTTCACCCAGCCGGAATTCGACATTCGCGGCGCTCACTTTGGCTTTATTCTCATTCGCCTTCTTCAGCATCGCTTCCGTCATATCGACGCCGATCACCTTACCGGATTTCCCCACGTACCTGGATGCGACGAAACAATCGATGCCTGCACCGGAGCCCAGGTCAAGCACGGTCATCCCTTCCTTCATATGCGCGTATGCGGCCGGCGTACCGCAGCCCAGACCGAGGTCGGCGCCTTCGGGTATCGCCGTTCTGTCTGCGTCGGTGTATTTCGCCGACATATCGACGACAACAGAGCCGTCGCCACAGCCGCACTTCGACGGTGTACAACAGGAACTTATCGACGGGATCACATCAATTTCTCCCTCCGCAATCCGGCCATATTTCTCTTTCACGGCCTCTTTGATTTCTGAATTTGTTTTCATTCTACATTCCTTTCATCAAACGATTTTGACATAACGGGAGAAAAAAAAGTCCATGGTCAACAGCAGATTTGCATTTGCTCCCGTACCTCTTCCAAGGCCTTTCTGTCTCTATGGACGATGCTGTCATCAGTGAGCCATTGTGAGAGGGATAAGAGCAATTCCCTGTTGACTTGATTCAGTGATTTTGTGTTGACCCGGTAGTAATTCCACTTCCTTCGTTTTTCATCCTGTAGCAAACCGGCATCGCGGAGGGCGATCAAATGGTGGGAAAGCTTCGACTGTGCCATGTTGAATACCGCCATCAACTCACAGACACACGCTTCCCGGTCCATAAGCAGCAGGAGTAGCCGGACGCGAATTTCTTCGGATACGGCCTTGATCGATGTCAGAATTTCATCCATTGTATTCCATCAATTTGTATTGATATGATACGAAAAGGGGAAATCAGATGCAAGTCTCACGATCCCTGCCTTGGAGGGTTCGGCGGGGACCCTGAACTAAAGCTCTTCAGGGCAGACCCTGAATTGAAGCGTTTCAGGGCAGGCGCTGAAATGAGCGTGGAGAAGAGATACGAAGCACTTCGCATTTCAACATTTCCACCTTTGCTCCCGACCGCGTCTTGTACCCCCCGAAGTGCGCAGCACGTAGGTGGACTCGCGGTCGGCACTTGGCTTGTAAGACAGGTACAATTCAGCGAGGACGCGAATCGAAGTTCGCGGGACATATGCGCCTTTTGACTTTCGGAAGATTATTCCTATATTTCAACGAAATGGAAATTGTGCAGTCAAATATCGCAGAATACTTACTCGACGTAACGCCCGAGCGAAGCCAGGTCCTTGAGGAGATGGAGAAATACGCGCTTGACCACGATTTCCCCATCGTCGGCCCACTGGTAGGAAGAATGCTGCATCTCCTCGTCCACGCCATCCAGGCAAAGCGGGTGCTGGAACTCGGTTCGGGATTCGGATACTCGGCGTTCTGGTTCGCAAAGGCCCTCGGCAAAGACGGCGAAGTGATTTGCACCGAAGGAAGTCAGGAGAACGCAGACCGCGCACAGGAGTATTTTCGCCGGGGGAAAATCTCCAACAAGGTGAAATACGTTGTCGGGGACGCCCTCAAACTGATTGACCAGGTCGAAGGGGACTTCGACATCATTTTCAACGATGTCGAGAAACAGCATTATCCAAAAGTTTTCCGCAAGGCGCTTCCCCGTTTGCGCAAGGGCGGCCTACTCATCAGCGACAACGTTCTCCGGAAAGGAAAAATACTCGACCGCAAGCCCGATGCGGGAACCGCCGGCATCCTCACGTACAATCGGCTCGTTTATTCCTCCAAAGAGTTGTTCACCACGATCATCCCTCTCCGCGACGGCGTGTCGGTCAGTGTCAAGCTCTGAGCTGGGAGCCGTGAGCGGCGGGCATGGTGCCGGGGACTCTGAGAGATGATTATCACAATCCTTGCTTCCGCCTTTCTGTTACTTATCCTTTTCCTTGCCTTCCTGGGGTACGGGTCCGTCTTCAAGCGGGGAACATCCCCTCAAGACATCAATACAGAGAAGTGCGCACTCTGCCGAAAGAGGTTTGACAAGACTCATCTCGTCGAGAGACAAATCGGCGATTATAAGTTGATGTTTTTTTGCACGGACTGTGTGTTGAGGCTTTATGCGGATTTGGGGATGAAGAACTGAAGGCAGAAGGAAGAAGGCAGAAGCAAGAAGACAGAAGACAGTAGTCATTTGTCATTGGTCATTGGTCACTAGTCATTTATCGTCGGTCACATTCCGTCGTTACCATTCTTCTTTTTCAAAGCGAATGTGATGCACTCCGGCGATGTACTCGATATCCTCCATCATTTTCGCGTTCCCGCAGGTGAGGATGACGCCTTTCTGTGGTTGGATTCTTCCCAACAAATCATCCCGGGAGAGGCGTTCGGGCAGCACCGGTTTCGTTGTTCTCTCCAGTGCCCGCTCGGCTCTCACCTTATCTGCGCCGCCTGCAATCGCTTTATGGAGATATTCCTCTTCTTTTGAAGGCATATCAAAGACAGACCGAAGAATGTTGTTTGCCCGCCCTCTTCCCAACGATGGGTCGTGGAAATCACGCGGGCCCGGGCGGCTCACCGAAGGAACATAGACAAAATCCAGTTTTCCAGACCTCTGGATCATCAGTAGCTCCTCGTGATACCCCAGTTCTTCCCTGGTCCTGTTCGCATGGAATAACGTATATTGCCCCGGATGGCTTTTACCCTGAGCGGCTTCAAAATGCAGTTGTTTGATCATCGAGGCGAACGGCGCCAGACCGCTTCCCGTTCCAACCATCACGACATACCGTTCATCGTGGACTCTTTTCTCGAGCGTGAATTCGCCTACGATCTTGTTCACGTAGTGAATTCTGTCGTCTTCCTCGGGGTCAATGTTGAACAAAGATTCGGAGAGCCGCCCGGGGATTCCGGCTTCGATCATTTCCAGCGCGACGTAGAATTCCAGGTATTCTTTTTCCCGAGTTTCGAACGGAGCGGATGAAATCGAGTATGAACGCGTCACCGGTCCCCGTTTGGGAACCCCGGACTCGTCAACCTCATACACATACTTAACCAGGTCGTCGTCGCCGACGATTTTCCTGGTGAGTTTGCAGTGGTCTCTGGACAGGGCTATGTGCTGACCCGCTTTGTAACGGGGAAATGCGTTCCGGTCTTCCGGAAGTAAGCGAAAAATCTCGAGCGATGCGGACAACGCCCGGGCATGAATAACTTTGCCGGTCTTCCTCTCAGCCATATCTGCTATCAGTGTCGGGACGATGAGGTGCTCCGGACAAGAATTTCACCGGAGTCTTCGATGGTGATCTTAGCTGTGCAGTGTATCCGGTCATCCGGTAGTGCATCATTTTCATTTTTGAGTGTTGTGGCAGCCCATGACCTCCCCTTTTTCCCCTCCTTACTAAGGAGGGGACATAGGGGTGGTGTTTTTGCACTCTCCTACATTAGGGGAGAGTCGGAGAGGGTATTAATTTGAACAAAACGATTCAAACTGACGCCCTACCGGTCATCCCGTCGGATTGGTAGGTCGTATATCCACCTCACTCACCATAACGTGGCGCGGCATCGACAACGTATCTACAGCGACCCGGGCAATATCCTGCGCACCGGGAATTTCGCCGGAGCTTTTTGGAGCCCCCGTGGTGTGGTCGCCGAAACTCGTATCGACCGAACCGGGGCAGAGCGTTATCACACGGATGTTATGCTTCCTGACTTCGAGCATGAGGCTTCGCGAAAATCCGATGAGCGCCCATTTCGTAGCGCCGTAGCCGGCGCCGCCGACGAAGGCGTTCCTCCCTGCCAGGGAAGCTATGTTGACGATGTCGCCGTTTTTCTGTTTCACCATTAACGGAAGCGCATTCTGTGTGCACAGGAAAACCCCGCGCATGTTCACCTGCCACATTCTGTCGAAATCCTCAACCTTCAAATCGGCGACCTGTGCGAATAACCCGATGCCCGCATTGTTCACCAGGATATGGACCGTTCCAAACTCATCCGCAGCCCGCGCGAACAACCGTTGAACATCAGCCTTCTCGGAGACATCGGCTTTCACCGCCAACGCTTTCCTTCCGAGTTTCCTGACCTCCCCGGCAACAGCGTCAATTTCTGACTGCGTTCGTGCTGCGACGACAACATCGGCCCCTCGCTCCGCCAGGGCCAGAGCGATCGCTTTGCCGATTCCCCGCCCGGCACCCGTCACTACTGCGATTTTGTCGGTCAAGGTCATTACAAAAGTGTTCTTCGTTATTGGTTCTTGGTTATTAGTTCTTGGTTCTTGGTTCTTACTTCTTACTTCTTGCTTCTTGCTTCTCTTTCGTGGCTATTCTTCACTGGCAGAGAAATGTCAATCAATGTCTCCCAGCATCGGGCGCAGGACTATTTCTTCGATAACGATATCATTGGGCATTCGATACACTGCGAGGATGGCTTCCGCAACGCTTTTCGCGCTCATCATTCGACGGGAGAATTTCCTTCGATCCGCCCGGCTCCACATAGCGGTCTCCGTCGGCCCAGGCAAAAAATTCACGACCTTGACGTTGTTTGCACCAACTTCGTCCCGAAGGACCCTGGCAAATCCGAGCATACCTGCCTTGGTCGCTGTATACGCGGCGGAGTCTTTAAATGTCTTGATCGCGGCCGTGGAAATGATATTGAAAATCCATCCCTGCTTCCGCTTGACCATCGATGGAAGGACCGCCTTGATACACGCGACGTGTCCTCTCAGGTTCGTCGCGAGGATGTCGTCGAACTCCTCCATAGAAGTGTTCAAGAACGATTTGAAAACCGTGATGCCCCCATTATTGACGAGTACATCGATTTCCCCGATTTGCTTTTGAATGATCTTCACGGTACGGTCAATCGCAGAACTGCTTGAAAGGTCACATGGAAACGGGTACGCTCTTCCTCCCACATCAATAATTCTTTTTGCGGCATCCTTCAGTTGGCGCGTCGAGCGGGCGGACAGGCACACGTCACATCCAACGGAAGCAAATTGTTTTGCAATTTCCCGGCCGATGCCGCGTGAGGCGCCCGTCACCCACACCACAGGTCGTTGAATGTGGAGTCTGGATTGCCTGTTCATGACTTGCTACACAAGCTTGCTGCTGATAAGAGTCAAGAACTCGTTGCGGGTGCGTTCATCTTCACGGAAGGAGCCGAGCATGGCACTTGTTGTGGCGAGTGAATTTTGTTTTTCGACGCCGCGCATCATCATACAAAGATGGCGGGCTTCAATCACCACGGCGACGCCGTCCGGCTCGAGAATTTCATAGAGCGTGTCGGCAATCTGCTGCGTCATACGTTCCTGGACTTGAAGGCGGCGGCTGAAGACTTCAACAATGCGGGGAATCTTGCTCAATCCGAGTATCTTCCCATTCGGAATATACGCGATATGCGTTTTGCCGTAGAACGGCAGCAAATGGTGTTCGCAGAGGCTGAAGAAATCGATATCCTTCACGAGAACCATCTCGTTGTATTTCTCCCGGAAGACAGCCTCGTTAAGAACTTTCTTTACATCCTGACCGTAGCCGCTCGTGAAGAATTCCCATGCCTTTGCAACCCGCGCGGGGGTCCGTCGAAGCCCTTCGCGGCGAGGATCTTCCCCGATGGCTTCTAAAATCACCTTGACCGCTCTTTCAATAGGGGTGCTTTTCATTACTCCTTCTCCGACGGTTCGCCCCGGTACTCGGCATAATTGTTTAGATTCTCATAGATTCTGACCGACCACAATTTCCCGGGGGTGATCCTGGGCGAGAGGATACGCCAAAAAGCCACTGCCAGGTTTTCAGCGGTCGGGATGACATTCTTCAGGAAATCGACATCGATGTTGAGATACCGGTGGTCCACCTTATCGATGATTTCCCGGTTGAGGAGTTCGGAGAGCTTCTTGAGATCCATGATCATGCCGGTATCCCGGTCGGGCTCCCCGACCACCGTCACGACCAGTTCGTAGTTATGGCCGTGTCCGTTCGGATAGGCGCACTTGCCGTAGATCTCCAGGTTCTTTTCGTCCGAGAATTTCGGATTGAAGAGCCGATGAGAAGCACAGAATTGTTCTTTTCTTGTCAGATACACCATCTGGTCACTTCAAAGCCTCATAAACCTTTCCGACCAACTTGGCGGAAGGTTGCAAGGTCTTATCCCCTTCTTCCCATTTTGCGGGACAGGCTTCATTCGGGTGCTCCGCGACGTAGACATACGCTTTCATCTTCCGCAGAAGCTCATCGGCATCTCTTCCGACATTGAAGTAATTGATTTCCGAGCCGACGAGTTTCCCTTCGGGGTTGATCATAAACGTCCCGCGCAGCGCCATACCGCTCTGCTCATCATACACGCCGAACAACCGTGATATTTTTCCCGTCGGGTCCGACCCCATGAGATATTTCACATTCTTCATAAGATGTTCCGCCTGGCACCATCCCAGGTGGGCGTATTTACTGTCGGTGCTCATGGAAATCACTTCGGCCCCAAGGTCTTTCAACTCTTTGTGAATTTTTGCAAGATCTGCCAGCTCCGTCGGACAGACGAACGTGAAATCCCCGGGATAGAAGAACAGCACGGTCCATTTCTTTTTCTTTTTTATCGACTGGAGGGTAACCTCGGTGAAATCGCTTTTCGTCGGGTCAAACGCCTCGATCGTGAAATCCGGAACTAAATCTCCAATATTGAGTTGTGTCGTATTCATATATGTTTCTCTTTTCGTGTTTTTGTATGTTTATAAGAATGATAACACTTCATCAGCGTGTCCCTTAACTTTAACCCTGGGGAAGATATGGACGATTGTTCCCGCTTCATCAATAATGAACGTCGTCCGCTCGATGCCCATGAATTTCTTTCCCATGAATGACTTCCGCTTCCAAACCCCGTACGCCTTCATCACTTCCCTATTCTCGTCGCTCAAGAGCGTAAAAGGAAGGTCATACTTCCGAATGAACTTTTGATGTGATGCCGCGGAGTCTGCGCTGATGCCGAGAATTTCCGCTTCTCTCAGGAGAACCCGCGCGAGATTGTCACGAAATGAGCAGGCTTCCCTGGTGCATCCGGGGGTATCGTCTTTGGGATAGAAATACAGGACGATTTTTCTGCCGCGAAACTTCTTCAGAGAAACCGGTTCACCCTTTTCATCGGGCAATGTGAATTCGGGGGCCAGATCCCCAGCGTTCAGCATCAACTCTCCCTCAATAGCTCAATTGATGGAAGAAAGGGCTTTCATAACATCATCGTAGGGAGGTTCAACGCCCGGATTCTCCGAGACCCAGGAATACTTTACGATGCCGGTCTTGTCGAGAACAAAAACCGACCGGAAAGCCGCAGCGTATCCCATAAGCCCCGCGAAGTCGTTGAGAACGATTCCGTATTTTTTGATTGTCTCCCGCTTATAATCACTGAGCACCGGAAATGTGAGGGAGTTCGCTTCCGCGAACGCCTTGTTCGCAAATGGAGAATCTACGCAAATCGCGACAACTTGAGCGTTCAGGTCATTCAGTTTCGAGAGCGAATCCCGAAACGTGCACATCTCTTTCGTGCATACTCCGGTGAACGCTCCCGGGAAGAATGCGAGCACGGTTTTCTTTCCCGCAAACTCCTTCAACGGGCGGTCATTCCTGTTGGTATCCTTCAGAGTAAAATCCGGGGCTTTATCCCCGACTTTGATCGCCATGATGATTTCCTTTCAAAGAACTTTGAATATCTCGGTGATTTATCATTCATTTGATAATGTGACACTCTTACGGCTGCAAATTCGAACCCACAAGGAAAAAACCTCACGAGGATGTCTTATACGTTGGATGACGATGAATTGAGACGTCACGCGAATTGCATGAGAGCTCAATCGTGCGAGCTTCGGGTGACGAGCAGGCTGCTCGCCCCACATTTGTGACAGCCTCGAGTGGATTCCCACCAACAGAAGACAGTCAGGTCATGAGTTTTACCAGTGTCCCGTACCTCAAATAAGTTGAATAAATTCTTGGAACCGTATGCCGCTCACTACCCTCTCCCCTTCAATTCCCCTCTCCCATTATGGGAGAGGGGAAAGGGGTGAGGGTAAAAAGCCGAAAGACTAAATCAATGTATTTCTGATACACGACACTAGTAGAAATATACGCAAAACAAGCCCTGAAAGTCAAGGAATCCGGTTCCTTGGTAGACCTTATGTTTGAACCTTGTCGTCCACGCCTGACCCCCTCTTGTATTCTCCCCCTTGAGGAAGGGGGAGAAGTTTTGGCTCAAAGATGAAAATGATGTTCCAGCGGCACCCTCATGCGCGGGCCACCTCTTTAACATCCATCCGGGAAAAAAGGTTCAGGATCGATTTAAATATCGAAGCGGATGTCCGCACCGAAATCTTGATCCCTGTTCTCCGTGCTCAAGCCGACATTTATCTCGTGGGTATACTGGTAGTGGACGTCGATAAATATCTGGTGGACAATCTGATACGTCACATAGACCTGACCGATGTATGTGCGGACCATGTCTCCGCCAAGCCAGTCTTTCATTTCGGGGTCGGTAGCGCGGTGAGGCTGGAGGTAGTCACCCCCGACATTTTCGATCAATTGTCCCTGTGCGTTATAGACATTTCTTCCATGTCGCTGTATCTGGAATCGAAGGGAAGCTGAGAGTTTATGCGTGAGCATATCGTCAAGGCGGAAAAACCAGCTCTCGGCGTTCGGGCCGATGGAATCTCCCAGAATTCTCCCGTCGCTTCCGTAGTTGTCGTCGCGCGAGCGGCTGTGGGAAAATGTGAATGGCTCGATATGCGAGTATTCCACTGCGAATGTTGTATTACTCACTCCCAGTGGATCCATGAACATTAAACCCACCTGGAAGGCATCCTTGTTGTCCCAGTAATTCTTAAACCATTCCTTGAGAAATATATCGTCAAAATCAATGGATGCCTGAAGCTGAACATTCTTCAGAAAATGAGTCTTGATATCGAACGCCCAGAAGTTGTTATCGCGTTCTTCGCGCGAGCGCTGGGCGGATTCAAGAAGAATGAGAGGGTTAAGGTACGCTCCGTCGATCGAACGATTGCTGTAGATGATCATTTCCTGAAATCCGATATCAAACAACGACGGAAACGAGAGCTCCAACCTGTGAGCCGCAAGATACTTGTCCGCGTTAAGTGGTTCGACAAACTTCGCGGAAGTATCGGATGGGAGCGAGAAATCGAGGTAAGACCTCGTGCCCAGCAGCCACGCATGGAGGAAGGTGTATTTCAGTGATTTGTATTCCGCATCGAGGCGGATGAACGGGAACACCCGCGGGTTATCGGAGAGGATAATCTTGCTGCCGTAGCCGGTGCCCCACAGCATCCGCTCCTGGCCGATTTCCGCCGAGATAATGTTACCGTCGTATCTAACATATCCTTCGGAGAAATCGAAATTCTGGACTTCGGGGTCGTGATTCAGCGTATAACTCTGGCTGAGAATGTTGTCCCGCATAAGAACCGCCCTGCTCCCCCAGAATGCGGCGTTCGTACCTTGAATGTAGTACCCCAACTTGTTGTAAACGGTACCGCGCATTCTCCCCCCGAGCTGGATGAATTCGGCATTCTGACCGTGCAGCGCATCCCCCGTGCTCCTTCTCGCATCAATCGTTGCCAGTCCATCGACAAAAAAGGTTGCATTCGAATCAGTGTATGCATACAGAAACTTCTGTCTCTCGGACATGAAGAGCTGGTTCGCCATGGAGCCCACATCCGGCTCCCCAAAGTCGAGAAAGCTGTAAGACCCTTCCGTCGAGTGGGTGATGTCATATTGAAATTCCAGAAAGAAATCACTGAGCTGGTCACGCTCGACCTGAGTGAGCAGATCTTCCTTCCCCCTGACGGTGACCAAAAAGTCCGCAACCTGCCGCCGGGAGAGAGGAAGAATTGCATCACGGTAGCGCTCAATAATCCCTTTCACCTCCATTCTCTTGAGGAACACGTAGACCGGATTGACCGTGGGAACATTCTCTGCCTGGGGAAAAGCTGAAGAACAGAACAGGATCGTCAGGACCGTCAGAAGAACAAGACCAACGATATGCTTCATAGTATCCTCTTAGAAATAAAATCCATAGAAGGCGGTATTCGGTACGATGCGGATCGCGGGCAGGGGTACATGAATGAAATTCAACGCTTCACCTAACTTCTTGAGGAATGCCGTCTTCGGCGGTATTATCTTTGTCATGTCCAGATCCAATCCGATGAAATATACACGATAGGGATTGGGACCGGCGACATTCCGCGCGGCGTACCCTACTGCGACACAAAGGAAGTCCGGCCAAAACGATGCAACCTCCGCCGGCAGAAGATTATGGACTTTGAGGTCCATCCAGAATGTCTGTCCTTCATAATCGTCGATCATGATATGCTTTTGGCCTTTGAATCCGATGCCCTCCTTGCTTCCGAGCAATGGAGAAGGATGGTAACTAAACTTCAGCTCAAAATTCCGCAGGAACGGCGCGTAGTACCGGGCGATAGGCCAGGCCGCACCTCCGACATCCGATGCAAAGTCGACTCTGTCAAACCCCCACGCGGAAAAACCATCTTCCACTTCGACATAGGTTTGAAACAACAAGCCGCCGGCCGACCCCATCCAGAGCGCTTTTTCTTCGGAGACATCGGACCACTGCAAACAGTTACTGATGACAAATCCCAGCGTGTACGCCCCATAAAAGTGGCCGATCTTATCCACATTCAGGCCGTACACCAGATCTTCCTGGAAATGGAACGGGGCGCGGTTGTCTCGCCACCAGCCACTTTGTTGGTAGAAATGAATGAAAACCATGCTCCCCAACAATCCACCTCCGATAAGAGCGAGTCTGTTGTAGTTTACCGCATGGACTGACCCGGCTGCCGCGCTGTCAGTCGAGTCGGAGAACATCTGTACCGGGTGAACAGAACTCAACCCCGGATAGAAGATGCTCACGCTTGCGTCGCCCGGCCCGCAGTATGCCCGGCTTCCTGACAATGCAACAATGAAGAGCAGCAGGAAACCCAGAACTCTCAATGAATGCAGCATTTCAATAGAATTATGTCGCGGACTCCCGGATCAGAATTTTCTGCCGAAAGTAGTCGAGCGTCTTTCTCAAGCCTTCAGTCCTCGAGGTCACCGGCTTCCAAGCAAGGTGTCGCTGTGCCGCCGCGATATCCGGCTGCCTCACCTTCGGGTCGTCTTCGGGTAGTTCCCTGTGAACGATCGGGCTCTTGCTTCCCGCCAGCTTGATGATCTCTTCAGCAAGCCGAATGATCGGCAGTTCGTCAGGATTTCCAATATTCACCGGCTCGTTGATGTTCGAGCATAACAACCGATAAATGCCTTCAATCAAATCCTCCACGTAGCAGATGCTGCGTGTTTGGCTCCCGTCGCCGAATACGGTCACCGGGTCTCCTCTCAACGCCTGCGACATGAACGCGGGGATGGCTCTTCCATCGTCGATGCGCATGCGAGGGCCGTACGTATTGAAAATCCGGGCGATGCGGGTGTCGACGGCATGATACCGGTGATACGCCATCGTCATCGCTTCCGCGAACCGCTTTGCTTCGTCGTAGACGCCGCGATACCCGATGGGATTGACGTTGCCCCAGTACGATTCCGGCTGCGGGTGCACAAGCGGGTCGCCGTAAACTTCGGACGTGGATGCCAGCAAGAACCGGGCTCCCTTCGCCTTTGCCAGACCGAGTGCTTTATGAGTTCCGAGCGAGCCCACCTTCAGGGTCTGAATCGGGAGCTTCAGGTAATCGATCGGACTTGCGGGAGAGGCAAAATGAAGTACATTGTGGACCGGTCCGTTGATAAAAATGAAATTCGTGATGTCGTGATGAAAAAAACTGAACCGGCGATTGCCGAGAAGATGTGCGATGTTCGCGGCGTCTCCGGTAATGAGGTTGTCGATGCAAATGACCCGGTGGCCTTCTGCGAGAAGACGGTCGCAGAGGTGCGAGCCGAGAAAACCCGCTCCCCCCGTGACAACACTCACCGTTTCATCGGTTGTCATTGACGGGTCCTCTGCCGATACTGAAGTATGTGAATCCCTTTTCTGCGAGAATTCTCGGATCATAGATGTTGCGTCCGTCGAAAATCACATGCCGGCGCATGAGTGATTTGATCCGGTCGAAATCCGGACGGCGGAACTCATTCCACTCGGTAACGACCACCAGCGCATGTGCACCACGAACCGCGTCATAATTATTCTTAAAGTACTTTATCTTCCTGGCGAAGTACTTCTTCGCCTCGGTCATGGCAATGGGGTCGTGGACGTGCACGATGGCCCCGTGTTTCAAGAGTTCCGTAATGATCGTGATCGAAGGTGCCTCGCGCATGTCGTCTGTATTCGGTTTAAAAGAAAGACCCCAGACGGCAATCGTTGTTCCTCTGATTTTTCCCCCAAAGGATTTGATTATCTTATCGACGAAAAGTTTCCGCTGGCGCTTATTGACATATTGTACAGACTCGAGAATTTCGAAATTGTAGTTGTGCTCCTTTGAAGTTTTCGCGAGCGCAGAGACATCCTTTGGGAAACAAGCGCCTCCGTACCCGACTCCGGCGAACAGGAACTGCTGCCCGATACGGGGATCTGCACCTACGGCTTTTCGGACCATGTCGATGTCCGCGCCCACCCGTTCACAGAGATTCGCAATTTCGTTTATGAAGGAAATCTTGGTTGCAAGAAAGGCGTTGGCGGCGTATTTTGCAACCTCGGCGCTTCGAACATCCATAATGATGATGGGATTGCCGGTCCGGACAAACGGTGCGTAGAGGTCCTGCATGATTTCGGTAGCGCGAGCGCTTGCCGAGCCCACCACCACCCTGTCGGGTTTCAAGAAATCGTTGACGGCATTCCCTTCTTTGAGAAACTCCGGGTTGGAGACCACGTCGAATTCGACGTCCGTTTGCCGGCGGATAATATCCCTGACTCGGTCGGCAGTTCCCACCGGCACCGTGCTTTTGTCCACGATGACTTTGTAAGCATTCAGATACCGGCCAATATGTTTCGCCGCGTCGAGAACATGTTGCAAATCGGCGGATCCGTCTTCCGATTGCGGCGTGGGCAATGCGAGGAAGATCACGTCGGTGTGCTTCACTGCGCGCTCGAGGTCGGTAGTAAAGGATAGGCGTTTTTCTGCGATGTTCTTCTTCAACAACTCATCGAGCCCGGGCTCATAGATCGGCGAGAGACCCTTCCGTAACCGGCGGATTTTCTTTTCATCGATGTCGACGCAGATGACATCGCTGCCGCTTTCGGCGAAGCACGTACCCGCCACCAGTCCGACATATCCCGTCCCAATGATACTTATTTTCATCGTCTGAGAATACTTGATTAATGAATTTGTTAAGCAAGGAAAGGAATAGTATAGGTTTTTTTTGCGTGAAAAACAATCCTTGCAGGCCTGGTACGTTCCCAAGCAGGAGCTTGGGAACGAGATGGAGCTTGGATGCTCGTTCCCAAATTCCATTTGGGAACGCTGCCATCCAGCTCTTGCTCTGGGAGGGAGCTCCGCCAATCCGCCAAGAAGACGGCGGACAGGTGCGCGCCCGACCGAAGTTCTTGCGCCGGACAAGGCCATGACTCAACCCCCCTGTTCTGCCTGAGACGTGTCATCCCCCCTTTTTTCAAAGGGGGGATCAACGGGGG
>Ga0209777_10001308_pt1 | contig 36775 bp, 28 predicted proteins | sample FrelakmetHBP12HB_FD_187147 | JGI IMG/M metagenome (GOLD analysis project Ga0209777, IMG submission 187147) | Freshwater lake sediment microbial communities from the University of Notre Dame, USA, for methane emissions studies -HBP12 HB (SPAdes)... | ecosystem: Environmental > Aquatic >...
ACGACCTCACCGTCCTGGTTCAGAACGCAGTAGCGTGAACTCCGATCTCCCAGATCAATTCCTATCGTTAAGTTCTCCTCCCACCGCTTGCGGCCTTTCCGTGTCTGCCGCGGCTGTTCGATGATATTCTTCTTCATGGCTGGTCTCCTTTCTGCACTTCGAGTGCGTCCTTCAACGGGAGCATATCGCATCCCGCCGGGAGACCGGCCTTCTCATTCCATCTATTCTCTTGCGCTCTTACAAGCTTTGATTTGGACACTACAGAATCCCCACTTTCTTGTTGCGCACCGGAAAACGGCGGCCGCCGACGGCCCGGGACCTCATGAGGACGAGGACGTTACCTCGTAGCGCTGCGTCTTGGCCCACTTGATCTCGCGACGGGCGATGAAATCGTCCCAGAACGCCACGGCCACTACCGGGATCCAGAGCTGGCAGTAGGTGAAGTACATCAACACCGTGAGCAGGATGTTCAGCGGGGTGTCTTCACCCTCCTCGCAGGAGAGAGCGATCACCAGTTGCCCGACGAACGTGGCGTAAGCGAACAACCAGACGGTGCCATACGGTCCCGGCACCATGATGCGGACCAGGCCCGCCGCGCCCAGAATGAACAGCACGTCCGAGATCACCACCGCGAGGAAGAACACGTAGTAGAGCGCGAGGGAGTACAGAAGCTCCCAGCCGATGCGCCGCGGCTTGGTCTGGAGCAGCCTGCCTGCATACTTCTGAAACAGGTAGTTGGAGCCGCGCACCCAGCGCCGCCGCTGGCGGAACCACACCTTCAGACCCTCGGGCTCCTGCTCCCAGCTCACCGAGGACGGAACGAACTGGATGCGATACCCCGCCTGGTAAACACGGATGCTCATCTCGGCATCTTCCGTGAGCGCCATAGGATCCCAGCCGCCCAACTGCTCCACGAGCGAGCGCCGGATGACGTAGTTCGTTCCCGGCAGAGTCGTCAGGCGCATCAGCATCCAGCGTCCCGCCTGCAGGATCCACTGGAACCCGATGCCCTCGATGTTCAGGAAACGCGTCAGGAAGGCCCGTTTCCGATTCCAGGCCCGGTACATTCCGATCGCTGCGCCGAGCGTCGGATCGAGTACCAGCCGTTCAGCGAGCGGGCGCAGGGCGCCCGGCTCCGGCATATTGTCCGCATCGTAGATTGCCAGGACCGGCTGCGTCGCGTGGCCCAGCGCGTAGTTGAGCGCGCCGGATTTCCCGCGCGCGGCCAGCTCCTTCGGCACGTTCAGCAGGCGTACTCTCTCATCCGAGGTGGCCTCGGCCACAACCCCGGCGGTGCGGTCCGTGCTGCCGTCGTTGATGATCAGGATCTCGAGTTTCGCCGCGGGGTAGTCGAGCGCCAGCAGCTTGCGAATGGTGTGCGCGATCACCTGTTCTTCGTTGTGGCACGGCACCAGGATGCTGATGCCGGGCAGCTCCGCGTCGGGCACCTGCGGGCCCCGGTTGCGGTCCTTCCTGGTTTGCCGGTAATACCGGTGTCCGAGGAAGAACAGCAGGCACTGATAGGCCAGCATGAACCAGATCAGGCTGACAGCAGCGACGAACAGACCGTCTATAAAAACGCTGGAATACATGGATCAGGCGCGCCGGCGGACGAGACGCCGGACACGGACTTCAAAGTAAATCAGAAGCATGAGTACCGTGGCAAGCCCCCCGAACGCATTGATGGCCGATGCGGACGCCCATCCCCAGAGGTTTACCGCAACGCCCGCCTTCGTGTTCGTCACCACGGCCACCCAGTGCACGCCCGCCGGAAGGGAGGCGGACCAGGTGCCATTCACCATATCCACGGGCACTTCCGATTGGTGGCCATCGATCAGAAACTCGCGCGGGCGCTGGTTGAACACCACGATCGTTCGTCCGGGACTGGAGTATCGCAGGACCAGGCCCGTAGGCATCACCCGGGCGTCCAGCAGGTCGCCTGTGATGCTCAGCAGGCGGGAAGAAAGCGCGCCGGGATCCAGGAAATGATACCAGGGCCGGTGCGTGGAGACGCTGTGCTTTCCCGGAGGAGCCAGCACGCCGTCGCTCGACACGGCGGGCCACAGCCTTCCATCCAGGTAGTAGTCGCGGTCCTCCGCCGGGGTCAGCAGCACGGGCGTGTCGCCGCTCACTTTCCAATCGGTGTCCCGTCCCTTGAAGTCCGACGCCTTGGTCAGCGCAACCCGGATGAAGTGCCAGTCCTGCACGGGAACAGTGTGCTCCGCGTAAATCGCGACCCGGCCCGAGGCCGAGGCGGCGGCCACGACCGTCTGCGCCAGCTCCACACCGGTGGCGGTCGCGGAAGGAAGGTTCGTGCCCCGCAGATCGCGTCCGGGCACCACGTTCACATCGAACATCAACCTCCGCGGGTCCTTTATCAGCTTCGAATAGGTCTGCGCGAAACGCCGGTACCGGTCCGGCGGCTTCATCCAGTATTCGGCGGGGTCTTCCACCTGCAGCGTGAAGTCGAACTCCTTCATCAGGCCCGCAATCCGCCTGCTGTCCACGCCGAGCGCCGGCCGAACGTACTTGCTGTGGAGACTGTCCATCGCGGTCACGATCACTTCCCAGTTCTTCGCCTTCCGCAGCGGCTCGAGCTCCCGCAGCACTTTCCGGTGCCACTCCGTCACGACGTTCTCGCGGTACTTGAGGAATTTATCGAGTGCCGCGTGATTCGTCTTCCAGTAATTGGCCGACTCGGGCTGGAAGAGCTGCATCGGGTCGAAACCGGACTTCTTCCGGAACTCCGCACGCGTTTCGCCGTTCATGGGCACGAAGCTCTCCGGCTTCATGTAGTCCCTGAAATCGGCGTCGAAGTTCAGCTCCGTGATGTTCACGCCATCCCAGGGCTGCGCTTCGAGGGTCTGCTTCACCCAGTCCATCGACGCGCGGAAGCAGTCCGGATTTTCGAGGTTCATCAGCAGCCGCCAGCCGACCTTCCCGTCGGCGCCCGTGGCTGTCTTCTCGCGCCACTCGGGGTGTTCCTCCCACATCCTGGGAGTGGTTTGCGGCAGGACGAACCAGGCGTAGACCGCGATCCCGCTCCTGTGGCACGCCTTCACGAACTCGGTGTAGTTGTACGTGTACTGCGGGTAAAAGATCCACGCGGCCGCGTAGATGATGCGGATGCCCGACTTCCGCCACTGCACGGCCAGCCGGTTCAGGTCCGCTCCGGGCTTGTAACTCGGGTCGAAGTAGGTCTCGATCGTCGCGCTCCGCATCGAGGTGTTGGAGCCGAAGGTGTCCGTCATGTAGCGCGGGAAGTACGGGTAGTGGCTCGTTCCGTCCTTCGTGTAGGGGTCGAGCGGCGCGGCCAAGTAGAGATACAGGCCCGAGCCGTAATCGTCCGAGAAGGCCACCGGCTGCCCGCTTTCGCTATCCACCATCAGCTCGTGGACATCCTCGGGAGGCGTGAACCGCTCGACCTTCTCTTCGGGCAGCCAGTGCAGATACATCTCGGGGTACAGCTCGTCGGAGATGGTCCCCACAGTGATCTGCCGGCCTTCCCACTTCACACCCACCTTCGTGAGCCACGGCTGCCGGCCGTCGGCGACCACTTTGCCGCCGGTGGAAATATATCGCGCGATGAACTGCTGGCCGGCGGCCGCCATGCTTGCGCAGGAAGCCTCCGGCACAACCACGATCGTGTCGTGATCCGGCGGCGATTTCAGAAAGTCCGCCGGGCTGATGAGCCGGACCTCGTAACCGAAGGTGTCCAGGACGCTCCTGTAACTCTCCTGATTCCGCGCCGCGGCCGCCGTGGGCGGCTTCTGAAGCCAAAGAATCGCGGCGTTCTTGTCGGACACGAAGTTGTGGATTATCGGCGCCCGGCCGGAGGAGACGAGCTGGATCCACCACTGCCGCACTCGTGTCGCCACGGCCGGTTCGATGTGCTCGGCGGGGTGCTGCCTCAGCAGGTCCACGGCTGCCCAGCCGCCTGGGGGAACGTTGACGGCGACTTCGACGTGCCCCGTCCTCTTCTGGTCGGAAAGGTGCGTTTCCACCAGATCTCCCTGCTTGTCGTAGAGGCGCAGACGCCAGTACTCGTTCTGCGGCATCATCTCGGCCGTGCCTGAGGAAGTTCGGACCACGAACCGCCCCTGGTAATCGAGTTCGCTCGGGAATTCGCGGATAGAGACGAACTGGTAGCCGAGATCCTTGATCCCGTTGATGATCTCCTGGAGGAGCGCCGGGTTCAAAAACGGGTGAAAGTAGAAGGAGGCCATGCCGTCCCGCACCACCCTCATGTTCCTGGCTGCCTGCAGCACCTCCCGGGGCACCGGGTTCTCGATGGGAACGTAGCCCAGGTTCTCCGGCAGCACGGACCGTCCCCAGTAATCCACGAGCCGGTAAGGGAAATACTGCTGGGAATTCAGGCTCGCGGTCGAGATCGTGCGGTCGTAAAACAGGTCGAACACGCGCTGCATCGCCTTGTAATCCGTCGCCGAAGCAGCATAGTGCGGCACTTCAAACGCCACGGGGAAGATGTTCACCGCGAAGCACTCGCTGACGCCGAGCTGGAGGCGCCGCATCACGAACTCGGCTGAGTCGCCCGCCACAGCGTGGTCGGCCGTATCGTCCCAGAACTCGTAATCGTCGCCGCTCACTCCCCGGTACTGGTGCGTCACGCCGTGCATGATGGGCGTCCCGCCCTTGGAAATCATGTAGTGCACGGTGTCGGCCAGAGAGCGCCGGTCCGTGAGCCGGACTTCGAGTTCCTTGGAGGGATCGCGGAACACCGGAATGAGCGCGATCTGGAACGGGACATCGTTCCTGGCGAGCAAGTCGGCCACGCGCTTCAGCTCCACCGGATCGAGATCGACGCTCACGTCCTCGATGCGCGCCAGCGCCTTGTGTTCGGCCGGATGCTGGATCTCCAGAATGTCGTGCAGCAGGTCGCAGAAGATGAGGTAATAGCCGCCCTCTTCGGGGTAGGCGAACGGGCTGTCGGCGAGATACCAGAAGCGGCCCCGGTGCAGTGCATACGGCTTTTGCACGTCACCGTATGCGGCCGTGGCGACTACCTGGACCGCCTTTGACTGAATGGTCACCAGGTTCAGATCCTGCTCCACCTTGGGCAAGACCGTGTTCTTATACGTGACCCGCTTCACGCCGGCATTCTTCATGTACTCTTCGAAGCTGAAGCCGTACTGCCGCATTGCTTCCGGAGTGTCGAGCAGTTGCCCAATGTTCTGCCCCAGCCAGGCGAACGGCGCCTTGTAGGCGCGGATATCGTCGAGCAGACCGGCGGGAAACTCCGTGTTCGGATGCACGCCGATGAAGAAGGCTGCCTTGTAGCGGTCGAGGGCGCCCTTCTGGTATGTCGCGACCGGGATGATCTGTCCGTGCAGTCCGAAGTGCCCGAGGAGGTTATCCACAAACAGTGCGTGGATGTACCCCTTCCCCTGCATGTCCGTCGCGCCGTCGTAGACGATCGCCACGTCCGGCTCGGGCCGCCCGCCGGCGCGTGCCGGATCCTGGGCCCGTGCCGGAGCGGGAAACGCCCCGAGAACTAACCACAAATGGATTTGTAAAAGGAAGAAAATACGGGCCAAGCGATGAATCGAGCGCGCAACCTGGAGCGGGGGGGCGTTCATTCTCGAAGACTTCATTCATACCATTTTGCGCTCTACCCCGGCAACCGCCACGGTTGTTAATGGAGAGGTTGGCAGGTAACGTGCTCAGCGCGGCAGATATCAGAAAAAAGGCGGTGTGGCTCTCCCTCCAGGCCGCACCGCCCTTAGCTCTCCCAGCCTTGATCTACGTTACTTGCGAGCGCCGTCGAGGTTCGCGCCGATTGCGTCCCAACTCAGGTTCTTGAAGAATGTGTCGATGTAGCTCGCGCGCGCCACGCCGTAATCGATGTAGTAGGCGTGTTCGTAAACGTCCAGTGCCACAACCGGTACCGCGTTCCACACCGGGAAAGTGTTCTGCGCGTCGCCCGCGTAGTTGAACAGGTATCCCCAGTCACGGTCCCAGGCCGTCCACGCCCAGCCGCGCGATGCAATGCCGGTCGCTTTCAAATCGGCTATCCACTTCTCAACCGACCCGAAGTCCTTTTCGAGCTGCTGCTTGATTCCGGCAGGCGGCTCTCCCCCTTTTCCGCCGAGGTGCCCGAAATACAGCTCGTGATTCTTCACGCCCCCGATGGCGAACGTCAGGTCCACCTTGAGGGAGCGGATGTCGCTGAACACCTGGTTGGCCGAGGCGCGATCAACGGCCTCGATTTTTCCCATGATCTCGTTGTACTTGTTGACGTAGCCTTGATACAGCTTGTAATGCTCCGTCATTGTGCGCGCGGAAATCCCGTCCAGGTCCCGCATGATCGCATCGTACTTTTTCGCTTCGATTTTGTGTGCCATCGGTTCTCACACAAGTAGATGAACAGGAGGAGGAAAGGATGCAGGAGAAGCGGCCAAAGGGCGCGCAGCCGCGGCGTTGGAGACGATCAAGCGCTCCCGTCCAGCTCCTGCGTTATGCTTCCGGTCCGCCCGCCTGCTCGAAAGCCGCCGCGAGCCGGAACATGCCCGCTTCGTTGAAGTGCCCCGTGAGGATCTGCATGCCGACCGGGAGCCCCGCGCGGGTTCGCCCGCAGGGCACGCTCATGCAGGGAATGCCGGCCAGCGAGCCCGTGATCGTGTAGATGTCGGAGAGATACATGGCCAGCGGGTCGTCCACCTTCTCGCCCAGCTTGAAAGCAGGGAACGGCGACACGGGCGTCACGACCGCGTCCACTTCCTCAAACGCGTTGGCGAAGTCGCGCGCTATCAGGTGCCGCACGCGCTGCGCCTTCAGGTAATAAGCGTCGTAGTAACCCGCGCTGAGGACGTAGGTGCCGAGCATGATCCTTCGTTTGCACTCGGCGCCGAATGCCTCGCCGCGCGTGTTTCGGTACATATCGCCGAGCGTTTCCGAATGCGGCGAACGGCACGTGTACCGCACGCCGTCATAGCGCGCGAGGTTCGAGCTCGCTTCGGCCGTGGCGATGATGTAGTAAGCTCCGATCGCGTACTCCGTGTGGGGCAGGCTGATCTCGCGGACTTTGCAGCCGAGCTTCTCGAGCGTCTTCACGCCGCGGCGGATGAGGTCGCCCGTTTCGCTCTCCAGCCCCTCGAGGTACTCCTTCGGCAGCCCGACCCGGATGCCACGTACGTTGCCGTCAAGCAGCGCGGGATATTCCGGCACCGGCGCAAACGCCGAGGTCGCATCCGCCGCATCCCGCCCGGCGATTACACGAAGCAGCAGCGCGGCGTCGTGAACGTTGCGGGCGAACGGCCCGATGTGGTCCAGCGAGCTGGCGAAAGCGACCAATCCGTACCGCGATACGCGGCCGTAAGTAGGCGTGACTCCGACCACGCCGCAGAAGGACGCGGGCTGGCGGATGGAGCCGCCCGTGTCGGACCCCAGCGCCACTACCGCCGTTCCTTGGGCCGTGGCCGCCGCCGAGCCGCCGCTCGATCCGCCCGGGACGCGGTCCGGCGCCAGCGGGTTGCGCACCGGGCCGAACGCCGAGTTCTCGTTCGAGGAGCCCATGGCGAACTCATCGCAATTCGTTTTCCCCACGATCACGCCGCCCGCGGCCTCGATGCGCGCAACCGCCGTCGCGTCGTACGGCGGGATGTAGTTCGCGAGCAGCCTGGAGCCGCACGTGGTGCGCACTCCGGCCGTCGAAATGACGTCCTTGACAGCTACGGGCACGCCTGCGAGCGGTCCGGGATCCTCGCCGCGCGCAATCTTCTCGTCAACGCGCCGCGCGCCGGCCAGAGCGCGCTCGCTCGCGAAGAGCAGATACGCGTTCGTCTTCGGATTCTCGGCCTCGGCAAAACGCAGGGCTTCTGCGGCCAGTTCCGCCGCGCTGAACTCTCTGGCGGCGAGCCCGGCGCGTACGCGCCCCACCGTGAGTTTGGAGATTTCGGCGCTCACCGTTCGATCACCTTCGGAACCTTGAAGAATCCCGCCCCTCGGAGCGGCGCGTTGGCCGTCGCCGTCTCGCTGCCGAGGCCCGGCCGCTCCACGTCGTCGCGCAGCGTGGCCGTCTCCGGCGCATCGTAGAGCACCTGCGCCATGGGCTCCACCCCGGTTGTGTCGAGCTCGTTCAGCTTGTCCATGTGCGTGAGGATCTCGCCCAGGTCGTCGCGCATCCTGGCGAGCTCGGCGCCGGTCAGCTTCAGGTTGGCCAGGTCGGCCACGTACCGCACTTCGTCTTCCGTGAGTTTCATCGCTTCGTGCTCATGCTGCGGCCGCGCCTCGTCAGGCGCTCTTGGACCGGGAGATGATGTAGAGCCGCCGCAGAATGGGGTCGGCAATCGCATCGGCCTCGTCGCGCGCCGCGGATTGCGCAGCACCGGCTCGGTGCGGTTCCCTCCGCGGTATGCCCGGCCGGAACTCGATGGCCCGCACGTTCTCCCGCCCGGCGATCTCCTGCAGACGCGGCAGGATGTGGCTTGCCATGGTGCTCAGGTGCTGCAGCCAAACCGGGTCCTCGACCTCCACAATCAGACGGCCGTTTTCGTAGCCTACGGGACGCGTGCGCTCGGCCAGCCGTTTTCCCACCGCCCGCGGCCACGCCGCCCGCGCCACCTCCTCCGGCGCGATGGAAGCGCCGGCCTTGAGCTTGCGCAGGATGTCCCCGGCTCGTTCCATGGAATGGATCCCGTCATTTTAGCGCGTTCGCAGCTTCGGATTGTGTTTCGCGATTCTGCGTCGTTGTCGCAGCTCGACACTGCATCATACGGATCTGGCGGACGCGCCTCACTCAGGCGCCGTTCTCGACGGACGGTCCTGTTAGCATCGATTCATGCTTGTCCTCGCGTCGAGTTCGCCCCGGCGCCGGCAAATCCTGGCCGCGGCCGGAATCGCGCACACGGTTCGGCCTGCGGAGGTGGATGAATCGCCGCGCGACGGGGAAACGCCGGAGTCCTACGTCGAACGGCTCGCCCTGGCCAAGGCCCGCGCCGCCGCAGCCGCCCCTGGCGACATCGTCCTCGGCGCCGATACCGTCGTCGTGATTGACGGGCAAATCCTGGGCAAGCCGGCTGCCGGGCGCCGGGACGCCACGCGCATGCTGGAGGCGCTGTCCGGCCGCGAGCACCGGGTCCTCACGGGAGTGTGCCTGCTGAACGGAACGCGCGTCGCCCAGGCGATCGAGACCACCCGGGTCCGGTTCGTCCCTCTCGCGCCGGAAGAAATCGACGCCTACGTCGCCAGCGGGGAGCCCATGGATAAGGCCGGCGCCTACGCCGTCCAGGGCCTTGCTTCCAAATTCATCGACAGGATCGAAGGCTGCTACTTCAACGTGGTCGGCTTGCCGATCGCCCGGGTCTATGCGCTCCTGAAGGCATTCGATGGATGCGCAGGGTCTCCCGGAGATCCAGCGCGGGCGGGCTAGCAGTCCGCGGCGCAAGTCCCACGACCCGCACGACTTGCACCACGGGCTGATAGGCGGCGTCGCGCGGCCCGGTGGGCGATGGTGCTTCTGACCTAGTACTGGTAGGCCAAAGACTCCTCATTTGGCTCTGCCGTATAATAAGCGATGTACTTGGGGCTATTTGGCTCCTTGTCAGTTTGAATTCCAGGACCTCCAGAAGACTGTAAACAAGGAATGGAATGAGAAGTCTCACCTTTCGAGCACCGATCCTGGCGCTGTGTCTGGGCCTCTCCCTGTTCACCGCCACGCCCCAGGACCGCACCCAGCCGCAGAGGCCGGACGCCTCTTCCGAGCCGATGCGAACCGAGAGTGTTGTGGAGCCGACCAAGCCGGCGAGCGTTCCCGCCTCCGTCGATCCAAACAGTTACACACTCGGCCCTGATGACGCCATCATGCTCCGTGTCTGGCGCGAGCCGGATCTTTCCGGCCAGATGGTAATCCGCCCCGACGGGAAGATCACCGTGCCATTGATCAACGAGGTGACGGCTGCCGGGCTTACCCCCGTGCAGCTCTCCGAACGGATTGCGCAGGCGCTCGGCAAGTTCGTCAACAACCCGCAGGTGTTGGTCTCAGTACAGCAGGTGCGCAGCAAGCGGTACTTCTTGAGCGGAGAGGTCCTCAGGCCCGGCGCGTACCCGATCGGCGTGCCGACGACGGTGTTCGAGGCCCTGACGCTCGCCGGTGGTTTCAGAGAGTTCGCAAACAAGAAGAACGTCGTCATCATTCGCGGCACGAGACGGTTCAAGTTTAACTGGAACGACGCAATCAAGGGCAAGAATCCCGGGCAGAATATTTACCTGGAAAATGGGGACCAGATCATCGTTCCCTGAGGGCTCTCGAGCCCGCGGCTTCCCCCGCCGGTGCCGGTGACGAAGTCGTAGCAGGCGTTTGCAGCTATACCAGAGCGATCTGTTGTGAGGGAGGGCATGCAACCAACGCAGGATTTGCTGACTATACCCCGGCGTCCCCTCGACGTCGAGGATTATATCGACCTCGTACGGCGCCACAAGACTTGGATTATCGGCCCGGCCTTCGCGACGCTGGTCCTGGCCGTCGTCGCCGCCTTCCTATGGCCGGACACGTACTTGTCGGAAGCGACCGTGCAGGTCGTTCCGTCCCAGGTGCCCGAGCGTTATGTGCCCTCGAACATCAACTCCGAGATGTCGCTGCGCATCAATTCGATGGCGCAGTATGTCACGAGCCGCGCGAACCTCATCAACATCATCCAGACCAATGGCCTCTACAAGTCCGCCTTGCAGCGGCATCCGCTCGAGGATGTGCTGGAGGACATGCGCAAAGACATCAAGATCAGCCCCGTCGTAAGCCTTCAAATGTCGGGGCGCTCCCCCGTTTCCGCGTTTAAGGTCTCCTTCGAGTACTCGAATCGCTACTACGCACAGAAGGTTACCCAGGAGCTGGTCCGTGGCTTTATCGACGAGAACATCGTCTCTCTTTCCCGACAGTCCAATGCCACCACGGATTTCCTCAGAGAACAGTGGAACGGTGCTGCCCGCCGCCTCGGCGAGCTCGAAACCAAGATCACCGAGTTCCGGATGAATCCGAATCATGTGGGGCGGCTGCCCGACGAGCTCCAGTCGAACCTCGCCACCCTGCGCACTCTCGAGCAGCAGCTCTCCGGCCTGAACGAGGCGATCAGCCGCATCGGCCAGGAGAAGCTCCTGATGGAATCGAACATCCGGATCTACAAGGACCAGTTACAGACACTCTCGCAGGGCGGAGACAACCAGATCAGCGCTGCCGTGAAGAACGAGCGCGTCGCGCAGATCGAGCGCGAGATCGTCAACCTGGAGACGGCAGTCAGCACTCTCAAGGACCGCTACAAGGACACGCACCCCGACGTCAAGGCGGCCGAGAAGCAGCTTGCTCTCATGAGAGCCCGCCGCGAGGCGCTCCTCAAGGAGGACGAGACGAAAACCCCGGGGTCCGTCGCGCCCAAGAGGGTGAATCCGGATCTACTCCGAGGCGGGCGCGAGCTCGAGACCGCCATCGCGTCGCTGGAATCCCAGATCCAGGCGAAAGACATGGAGCTGCAGGAGCGGCAGAAGTCGCAGCACCAGATTGTCGCGATGATCAACCAGTACAATGAACGCATTCAGTCCAGCCCGCGCCTCGAGATGGATTACTCGGAAATGCAGCGGGACCTGGGCTTGGCCAAACTGCGCTACGAGGAGTTGAACGCCAAGAAGTCTCAGTCCGAGCTGGCAACCAACCTCGAGAACCGCGGGCAGGGAGAGAGGCTCAACCTGCTCGACTCCGCCTCGCTCCCCGAAACCCCGACCAAACCGAAGCGCCTGATCATTATCGCGGGCGGCCTCGGGATGGGGTTCGTGCTCGGCCTCTTCATGGCCGGCGCCCGCGAGATGCGGGACACGTCTCTCAAGAATCTGAAGGACGCCCGTGCCTATACGAATCTCCCGGTGCTCGGCACGGTGCCGCTGCTTGAAAACGACCTCGTGACGCGGCGCAAGCGGCGCCTGGCTTGGCTGGCATGGACCGCGGCGGGCATGCTGGGCGCAATCGCCATGAGCGGCTCGGTGTACTATTACTACGCATTAAGAGTCTGAGCGTCGAAGGGAATCAAGGGAGATCTATGAGCCGAGTTCACGATGCATTGCGGCGCGCCGAGCAACTGGGAGCGTCCGCGCCGCCCCCGGCACAGCAGTCCGAGACCTCGAGCGTTGGCGCCCCCGCCGTGGGCACCGTCGAGGCGCCGAAGCCCGCCTTTGTGCCTCCGCCCGACTACCTGTCCCAGGTGCAGGAGGTGCCCTTCACGCCCGCTCCCGAGGCGCTGCTCATCGATATGAGCCGCCCGCAGGAAGCCCCGAGCGAAGAATTTCGCAGCCTGCGCACGCGCCTCAACCACCTGCAGAACCTCCAGCCGATACACACCGTGGTGGTCACCAGTCCTTCGCCCGCGGAAGGTAAGTCGTTCGCCGCGGCCAACCTCGCCCTCGCCGAGTCGCAGCTCGTCGGAAACAACACGCTGCTGGTCGATTTCGACTTCCGCCGCCCGGTGGTGCACAACCTGTTCCAGATCGAGCGCAGCCCCGGCGCGACGGATTACCTGCTGGGCAACGCGCCCCTGGCGGCCTGTTTGAAGCGCGTCAGCGGCACGAATCTTTACATCATGCCCGCCGGCTCGCCCGTCAAAAACCCGCTCGAACTGCTGAACCTCCGCGAGGTCAAGATACTGTTCCAGGAACTGCCGAAGACGTTCAACTGGACCATCCTCGACAGCCCGCCGCTGCTGTTCTCGGCCGATGCCAACCTGCTCGGCACGCTCACCGACGGCACCATTCTCGTGGTGCGCATCGGCGCCACCACCATCGACACCGTGCACCGCGCCATGCAGTCGCTGTGCGAGAACAACGTCCTCGGCATCGTCGTGAACGGCGCACGTGCTGGCGAGCTCTACAGCAAGTACACCTATTACTACTCGAAGTACGGCTACGCGGAGAGAGAACCCGAGAACGCCAAGGCAGACGCCGCTGCTCCAGAGGATTGATTCCGCGCCGCTAGTCCGCTTCTCTCATACGGTTTCGTCGTGAGACCGAGGAGATGCCCGTGGATACGAGGCGCGCGAAGGGAGCCGCCCGGAGGCGTACTTGAACCGTACGTCGAGGACGGCGACCGAGCGCAACGAAGTAGACATGGGCATGTCGTGCGTCGTAACAGACAGCGTGTGAGAGATGCGGACCAGGCTGCTCTCGATAACCGGGCTGCCGGGAGACACTGTCCGGCGCCCTTTACTGCCCTCCCGCGAGCCAGTAGCCCGGGCGCGCCCTGACCACCGCGTCGGGCCGCCCCTCCACCGAGACCTGGAGGGCGTGGTACGACGCATCCCCGGAATCGCCCACCGTGAAGCTCAGCAGGTACTGGCTGTGCAGTTCCTCGCCGACGCGCGTGATCGCTTCCTCCAGGCCGCGCTGGCGCACGAACTCGAGCGTGCGCCCTCTCGTGTACGCCGACAGCGCCGCGGCGGTGTTCTTCTTCCCCATGCGCCCGAGCTCGCGGAGTATCGCAATGATGTTGACGCCCGCCCCGGAGGGCGGGGGCGTGGTTCCGGGCCTGGCGGTGAACGCTGTCGCGTACGCCGAGTACGTCACCGGGTACACCGTCACGTTCGCCCGCTGGATGGCGGTCGCCGTGTCTTCCAGCTTCTGCTTGCTGCCACGGTCGCGCGTTTCGCTGAAAACCAGCAGAACGCGTCTCCGTTCCTGCGGGCGTGTCTCGAGCAGCCGCGTGGCTTCGGCCACAGCATCGATCATCTTGCCGCCCTCGTCGCCCGGCTCGAGCCGCAGGAAAGCCTTCTTCAGCTTTTCCGGGTCCGACGTGAATTGCTGTACGACGAGCACCTCGCTGTCGAAGCTCACAACGGCCACCTCGCCTCGCTCGCCGGTCACCAGCGGCTCGATCATGCTGCCGGCCTGCCGCACCTTGTTGAGCGCAGCCGCGGAGAATGAGCTTGACTGTACCGCGATGACGAGCGAGATCGGCACGAGCGCGTAATCCACGTGAACTTCGCGACGCGCGCCGTTGTCCAGCAAGCGGAAGTCCCCGTCGGTAAGACCGTCGATGTTCCGGCCATGCCGGTCGGTTACGGTGGTGGGCGCGATGACCAGGTGCACCGTCGTCCGGAGCCGCGGAGTCTGCCCGCCGAGCGAGCCGATCAGAAGGAGAGCGAGCGCCGCGCGAGCCATTGTGATTGAAACGTTCGGCGCGTCCCGCCGGTTACCGCTGCGACGTATCACCGTCCCCGGTACAGCCCGTGCTCACGGATATAGGCGAGGACCGGCGCGACCAGTTCCGCGGGCTCCTCTCCGGCCGCCAGCCGCGCGCGCAGATCCGAGGAGGAGGTGGGCAGCAGCACCGATTCCAGCCGCTCGACCCGCGCGCCGTCCGGGACCGCGTAACGGTGTCCGGGCCGCGACACCACGATGAACTGCACCTCGTGTGTGACGTCGCGCCACCGGTACCACGTGCGGATCTCGCTGAACGCGTCCGCCCCGATCAGGAAGAACAGCTCATCACCGGGCGCGAGCGTAGCCTTCACCCGCTCGATGGTTTCGATCGAGTAGCTCGTCTCGCTTGCCGCCTCCAGCCGCGAGACCTCGAACTTCGGCTCGCCGGCGCACGCCAGTTGAACCATGCGGTATCGGTCCTCGTAGCTTGCGCCGGTTGCGCCACTCTTATGCGGCGGCCACGCGGCGGGAATAAAGAGCACGCGATCGAGCACACGGGCGCGCGCCGCCTCCCCGGCCACGCGCAGATGGGCGCGGTGAACCGGGTCGAAGGTGCCGCCGAACATTGCTGTCCTCAATGGGAGTCCCCGTCGCGAAGGCCGTAAACCGGGCATTTTACATCAGGCTTGTAGCCCTTGCTGAAGATCTGCCGGGCGGCCGCCTGCGACGCCAGTTCGTCGGCGCGGTTGTTGTCCTGGTGCGAGGCGTGCCCTTTCGTCCACGTCCACCGGACCTTGTGCGTGGAGGCCAGCGCGTCCAGCGCTTCCCACAGCTCACGGTTCATCACCGGCTTCTTTGCAGTGGTCATCCAGCCGCGCCGCTTCCAGTTCAGCAGCCACGCCGTAATGCCGTTCTTCACGTACTCGGAATCGGTCACCACTTCCACTTCGCACGCCGTCTTGAGCGCACGCAGCCCCTCGATGGCCGCCGCCATCTCCATGCGGTTGTTGGTCGTCCGTGGGCAGGAGCCGAATATCTCCTTGCGGTGCGCGCCGTATCGCAGAATGCACGCCCACCCGCCGGCCCCCGGGTTGCCAAGGCAAGCGCCATCGGTGATGACCTGGACCTGTTTCATCCGTTCAGGCGGCGGCCGGCTCGGCTGCGAAGAACTCGTCCACGAGTTTCAGGATCCCGGCCGCATCGGGGGCATGGAATATCGCGGCCCTCAATCTGGCGCCGTCGCGCACGCCGTGGGTGAAGTACCCGGCGAACTGCTTCATCTTGCCGACCGTATCCGGCGCGTTCCGCGCCACGAGCAGTTCATAGTAGCCTCGCAGCATCTCGTACCGGTCGCGCTCCGACGGCTGCGTGCAGGTCCTTGTGGAAAGGTACTCGGCAATCTGCCGGAAGATCCACGGATTCGATGAGGCCGCGCGCCCGATCATGACGCCGTCGCACCCGGTTTGCTCCACCATGCGCACCGCGTCTTCCGGCGTAACGATGTCGCCGTTACCGATCACCGGGATGCGCACGGCGGCTTTCACGGCCGCAATCCGCGCCCAGTCCGCTTTGCCGCTGTACCCTTGTTCCCGGGTGCGAGGGTGCAGCGCCAGCGCGGCCACGCCGCAGTCTTCCGCGGCGCGCGCGATCTCAACGTCCACAATCTCTCTCTCGCTCCAGCCCGAGCGGCACTTCAGCGTGAGCGGGATCGAAATCGCGTTGCGAACGCCCGTGAGAATCCGGCCGATCAGCGGGACGTCGCGCAGCAGGCCCGAGCCACCGTTACACTTCACCACCTTGTTCACGGGGCAGCCGAGGTTGATGTCCACCGCATCGAATCCCAGGTCCTCGCACACACGGGCCGCGTCCGCCATGATCTCCGGGTCTGACCCGAACAGTTGCGCGCTGATCGGATGCTCGTCGGGCTCGAAAGCCAGGTACCGCATGGTGCGCCCCGGCTTTCTGCCACGCGAAGAATGAACCACGCCGTGCGAGCTCGTGAACTCGGTCATGATCAGCCCGCAGCCGCCGAGGCCTCTGATGACTCGGCGAAAGACCGTGTCGGTCACGCCGGCCATCGGGGCGAGCACCGTCGCGGGCACTATCGCCACCTGACCGATGCGGAAGCCGGCCGGGAAATGCAGGCTGTCGGGGAAAGACGTCATCCTTAGGACATTGTAGCGGTTACCCGCTTTCCTCTCACCCGCTTCCTGACAGCGTATGATCGCCGTAGGGTGGAAACCGGATGTTGGCGCCATACGTTAGAACATAAGGAGACAAATGATGAAAGCTGTTCAGGTAGGGATCCTTGCCGCGCTCCTGCTCTGCGCCGGGTTGCTCTTCAAGGTTTATCGCCAGCAGCAGGCCCAGCCGCCCGCCCCGGCTCAGGCGGCCGCGCCGGCCACACCGTCAACCCCCGCCCCGCCTCCTTCCGCGGCGACGGAGCCTGCGACGTCCGGGCCGGCGGCGTCCACGCCGGCCGAGCCGGCTCCGAAGAGCGATGCCGGCGCCAAGCCTGCCCGGAAGAAGCCCGCGCCTTGGCGCAACGCTTCTCGCGAGGCGCCCCCGCCGGCTACCGTGGCTGAGAACCGCCCGCCTGAAATGACGCCGCCTGCGCCGCAAGAGCCCGCAGCTACGCAGCCTTCACCGGCGGCGCAGGCTGCCCCGCCGCCCCCGGCGGCCGACCAGCAGGCGCCGGTGACCTTGCCGGACAGCGCTCCGGCGCTTCCGCCCGAACCGCGGCAGCCGCGGCACGCCACTATTCCGGCGGGCACTCTCCTTACTGTCCGCCTCGGCGAGACCCTGAGCTCGGCGAAGAACCAGCCTGGCGATACCTTCACGGCTACGCTCGATCAGCCGCTGGTTATTGAGGGTCTGGCGATCGCTGAGCGCGGCGCCCGCGTTGAAGGCAAGCTCGTCGATGTCCAGCAGGCAGGCCACGTGACGGGTTTGGCCTCGCTCGGGCTCCAGCTCACGAAGCTGCACACCTCCGACGGACAGGTGGTTCCGATCTCCACGGCGAGTTTTGCCAAAGAGGGTGAGAGCCCGAAGGGCGCTGCCGCCACCAAGGTCGGCATCGGCGCCGCACTCGGCGCGGCCATCGGGGCCATCGCCGGCGGCGGCAAGGGCGCGGCCATCGGCGCAGGAGTCGGCGGCGCGGCCGGAGGCGGCGCGGTCGCGGCCACCCGCGGTAAGCCCGTGGAAATACCGGTGGAAACCCGGCTCACCTTCAAGCTCGCTGAAGCGGTGGTATTGACCGAACATATCCGGTAGCCTGGAACCGGATGCCGGACCATCTCGTTCTCTCGCTGTGGCTGCGCGATTTCGCCGTGGACACCATGCTGCGGCACTTCGAGGAGGTGCTTCGCGCCTTCCCGTTTTCGAAGCTCCGGCCCGGTATCTCGGCGTTGCGCATCCACGCCCTCCAGTTCGCCGAGCCGGCGCTGTTCGAGCAGATCTTTGCCGAACAAGGTGACATCGAAACCACCATCGGCATCTGCCGCGAGTTCGAGAATCCGGACTGCGCCTACGTCGACGAGGGTTGGTGGGAGCTCTGGCGGCACGAGAACGACGCCTGGCAGCTTGCGCCGTCGCGCGTCTCCATCATCTGCCATGGCCCCGATTTCGACCACGACAACGACGACAACATCCGCCTGGAGCTCGGGCCGGAGCGCGAGTTTCTCCCGCTTCCCGGTGTCGCCCAAGGCGCGCGCAAATCGGACTCCAACTTCCGTGGCGTGGTGCGGCTCGCTCGCGACTTTGAAGAGGGCCTGGCGCTCGAGCGCCTGAGCCTGTGGACCGAATCCGGTGAGGAACTCATCGAGAAGCTCGATGAAGCGCTGGATGACGCGGGCTGAGCGTTACCCGCCGTTATGCAAACGCCGGATCGCTTCGGAAAGCATGCGTGGCGTAAACGGTTTTTGCAGGAAGCCGATCTGAGATTGCGGCGCCGGCAGCGTGGTCATGTCGAACGGGTACCCGCTGCAGACCAGGATCAGCAGGTCCGGCTTCAGTTGCAGCATCCGGGTGAGCAACTCGGGCACTGGCATGCCGGACAGCGTCAGGTCCACCAGTACAAGCGAAAACCCTCCCGGGTTCTGCTCGAAGGATTTCCAGGCGGCTCCGCCCTCCGTGCAGGCAACGGTTTCGTAGCCGAGACGTCGCAGATACTGCTCCATTACCACAAGCAGGGACTGCTCGTCATCCACCAGAAGAATACGCTTTGCGTCTGCGCTGGCCACGTCTCACCACAATGCCACAGGATAATCGCCCGGGCTCCATGCCACGCCGAGCACTCCGCGGTATATCACGTGATTGTAAATCGAGCTCGCGATGTTGTAGCGCCGCGCGTCCGCGTGCGCCACAATTGAGAAACTGCGGGCAACTTTGTATCCGAACCCGGCCGAGCCCCAATAACTCCAGTACGTGCCCAGGTTCTGCGTGAAGGCGCGGTACCGATTGGCTGAGGTGGAGACGTCCAGCGAAAGCTTCCGGAACCCGCTGTAGGAGAAGCCGCCGCTCGCACGGTCGTACCCCGACGTCAAGTAGATGCCATTTCCGGGAGTGACGGTGCGGTCATAGCTGATGGAGGCCGTGGACCGCCGGAACGAACGTGACAGGTGCCCCGAGAAACGCGGAGCGTACCGGACGGAGTGAAAAGCCTCCGCTCCGGTGGTCTGCCCGAGGATTTGGGCCACGAGCGGGTCCAACTGAACCAGGATCAACCGCTGGGATTCCACGCGGTATCCTCCGCCGAGCAACGCCAACTCCCAGCGCGGTCCCAGCCGGACCGAGTAGTCCACAGACACGCCTTGAAGGTCCGATTGTCCGTATGACCTTTGAAAGCTGTACCGGGAGTAGGAGTACGCAATAGCGACCGTCTGGTAGCGGCTCAACCTGTAGCCGGCGTTCCCTCCCCCGGAAAACCCCTGCATCCCCACGAGATGGTTCGAGCTACGCCGCGCCACGAATCCGGAGCCTCCGATGCCATAAGAGAACCGTGCGGTTTGCTGGTGAACGAGGCTGGCGCTGGTTATGGACGCGAGCGTCGGAACATCGAAGATGTCGTTCGAAGCAATCCCCGAATACATAGGGTCGTATCCACCCATGCCGCCCGGCAGGAAGTTGCCGAAAGGAAATCCGAAGCCGCGCGTCGTCCGCGACCCGGTCTCACTCACCGTGAACTCCGTTCGAGCGCTCAACTGGTGCATGAAGGAGAGCATCAGGTGGTTGTCGAAGCCGTCGTAGTAGGTCTTTCGGTCGTAATGGCGAAACGCACCGCGGTAGTTCAGGTCAAGCAGGCTGTGCTTGAAAAGGTGCGAGCCCATGGCGCCGAACCGCGTTTCCACGCCATAGGCGTCCGTGTAAGCCGCTTGTCCCTGTGAGTTTGCCTCGACCCGCACCAGACCCGTATCATAAATGCCGTTGATGCTCACAAAGGGCCTCAGCTTGAACAGCTCCGAGCTTCGGCCGACGCTTGGCCCGCCGCCGCGGCTCAGAATTGCCGGGCCGCCGTAACTCTCATCCGGCGCCTGATTCTCATCCTGGGCCGCCGCCGGCGCGCTACCCGCGTCCTGCGAGGGTGTTGAAGGCGCTTCCTGGGCCCAGCAGATGCAACCGGATATGAACAGAGCAGCAACGAGTTTCAACCGCGTCTCCCTTCTCAAAAGCGCCGCCTCCCGCCGCCAGGCTCCCCGGCATCCGAAGATCCGTGGGCAGACAGCGTCACTGTGTCACGATTCTGTTCCGCACACACGAAAACGCGGCGCACGGTCCGCGCTCGGATAGTCGCAAACTCTCGGAGCATTGTATCATTCCGGTGATGCGATTTCACACGGAACACCACACGTTCAACACCCGGAAGCACCGCGAATACATCAACATCACGGCGAAGGTCGAGACCGCTCTGGAGAAGAGCGGCATCCGCGAGGGCATGATTCTCATATCGGCCATGCACATCACCGCCGGCGTGTGGGTCAACGACGCCGAGGACGGTCTGCTCGCCGACATCGACGAGTGGCTCGAGACGCTGGCCCCCTTCCGCCAGGACTATCGCCACCACCGTACCGGCGAAAGCAACGGCGACTCCCACCTGAAGAGCCTTCTGGTTCACCATCAGGTGATCGTTCCCGTCACCGCCGGCCGCCCGGACCTCGGCCCCTGGCAGCAGATCTATTACGCCGAGTTCGACGGGCAGCGTCCCAAGCGCTTGATCATCAAGGTCATGGGCGAATAGAAGCAGTGCCGCGCGACTCGGCTGATGCACCTCCCGGGTCCACGGTGCCTCGCGCGTCCGCGCATCGGACTGCCTCTTCGCACCCTGCGTGTAGTCTTCTTCCTGAAAACCTGAAAGGGAACCAGTCCTCGCGGCATGGTGTCTACGAGGCAAGACATGAACTTCACCATCTGCTGTGCCGCCCTGCTGGCCGGGCAAGCAATCGCCGCCAGCCTGCCCGTTACCGAGGTCGTCCTATACAAAAACGGCATCGGCTACTTCGTCCGGTCCGGCGAAGTCGTTCCTGGCCGTCCCGCACGGCTCGAGTTCAAGGCCGAGGACATGAACGATGTCCTCAAGTCGCTGACGCTCTTTGCCGAAGGCGGCGCCCGGTTCACCGCCGTTCGCTACGACTCGAGCGAACCTCTCGACGCCAAGCTCGCTCCTTTCCCGTTCCGGCTGCTCCCGCAGCAACCGCTCTCCGCCTTGCTCGACCAGCTCAAAGGCGCCCGCGTCGAGTTGAAGACCGGCCCGGAAACTCTGGCCGGCGACGTCGCGGGCGCTCGGGAGGCCACGGGAGATGACAAGCACCGCTCGCGCGAAGAGCTCATCCTGCTCCTCGATTCCGGGGAAATCCGCACCATCGATCTGGGCAGCGTCACTTCCATCCGTTTCACCGACCCGGCCGTGCAGGATCAATTCAAGCGCTATCTCGCCACCGTGGCCGCCGGCCGGTCCAGGGAAAAGCGCGGCGTGTACATCGAATCCACCGGCGACGCCGCGCAGCGGATCACAGCCAGCTACATCCTGCCCGCGCCCGTCTGGAAATCGAGCTACCGACTGTCTTTCACCGGCGCCTCCGAACCCACGCTCGAGGGCTGGGCTATCGTGGACAACACCACGGGTGAGGACTGGTCGCAGGTCCGGCTTGCGCTCGTCTCCGGCCGGCCGGTGTCGTTCATCACCAATTTGTATGAGCCGCGCATGGTTGAGCGCCAGCGGGTGCAACTGCCCGAAGAAAGCGCTGTGGCGCCGGAGCTGCACGAGGGCGCTGTGGGCGTCGTCGGAGGCGTCCCCGGCGGCGTGGGCGGCGGCGTCAGCAGCTCCGTGTCCGTGGCCGCCGCCCCTCCGCCGCCCCCTGCTGCAACCCCCATGATGAAAGCCAGGCAATTCGCTGCACTCGACCGAGCCGACCGCGAGCGCAACACGGTCAGCTCCTTTGCCGACGTAGCCGGCGCCGGTGAGCTCGGTGAGCTGTTCGAGTACCGCTTTAATGCGCCCGTCACCGTAAAGAGCTCCGAGTCGGCCATGCTGCCGTTCCTCCAGCAGAGCGTCGCCGCCCGCAGGCTGCTCATCTTCGGCACGATGGGAGAAAGCCACCCGCGCCATGCCGTCGAGATTTCGAACTCCACGGGCAAAACCCTCGACGGCGGCCCTATTACCGTCTTCGATGCCGGCGCGTATTCCGGCGAGGCGCTCATGGAAACGCTGAAGTCCGGTGATAAGCGCCTCGTCAGCTACGCCGTTGACCTCGGCACGCGCCTCTCCACCACGTTCGAGTCGTCGAGCGACATCGTGCGCGAGCTGCACGCGCGCCGCGGCGTTCTCACCGTGCGTTCCGCCATCCAGGAAACGAAGACGTACACCATCCGCAACGTCGATCAGAAGCTGAAGACGCTGGTGCTGGAACACCAGATTCGCCAGGGCTATAAGCTGCTCGGTAAAGTGAAGCCCGCCGAGACCACCGCGTCAGCCTATCGTTTCGAGCTGAAGCTCGCGCCCGGCGCCGACCAGAAATTCCCCGTCCTCGAGGAGCGGCTGCTCGACCAGGAGTACATGCTCGCCAATGCCACTCCGGACTTTCTGGTCGTGTTCGTTCAGAACAAGGACCTGATCGAGGCTGGGCGCAAGCAGCTCGAACGCATTTCCAAACAGAAATCGCTCATCGCGGATGACGCCGCAGAACTGTCGCGGCTTGACCAGGTCATCAACGAGACGTTCCGCGACCAGGAGCGCCTCCGCCAGAACATGCTGAGCCTCAACCAGGTGAGCAGACAGCAGGAGCAGGTGCAGGCCTATGCGCGCCAGCTCGCGGGGCAGGAATCGAAGCTCGCAACCCTGCGCGGCAACCAGGCACGCCTTCGCCAGCACAAGGCAACTCTCGACGCCGAGTTGAATGCGCTGATCGAAAACGCGGAGTTTTAGCCGGGCTCTGCCGCTCGCCAGGCTGATAGAATCACACATCTGTGAAGCGAACTGGTTGCGACTGGTGCAGCCGGAGGAGCTGCCTATGAACAGACGTGCCTTTCTCGAGACTGCCGGCACAGCGGGATTCGCCGCCGTGGCTGCGCCTCGCGCGCTCGGCTACGTTCCCGAGCACAATTGGGACAAACACGACTGGGGCGCCGGTCCGGAAGTGAAGGACCGCCTCTACCAGGGGCCGTTCCCTCAGTACGGCCCCGCCGCCGTGGTCCCCGATAGCGACGTGGTCATGGTGACCACGCCTTCGGGCGACATCGTCCCGAACTACGGTATGGGCTTGATCGTGTACGTCTCCGGCGACACCGGACCGCCGCGCATCCCTGGCGAGACCCTCGAGAAATCCCTCGAAGACCTCGTGAAGATTCCGTTCACCCAAAAGATCTACATCCGACCGGACTGGCGGGATGTCCAGAAGCGGCCGGGCAAGCTCGACTTCCCGGATTGGTGGCGCATCACGTTCGACCTCGCACGGCGCTACAACAAGCGGGTCGGCTTTCGCGTCATGCTCGAGAATCCCGACGTGCCCGCGCCCGGCATGCCTGCGTTCCTCATGGACAAAGTGCCGTACGTCAAGCTCAAGGGCGAATGGAAAGGCTCCCGGGCGGAGACCCGATACCAAAAAGTGCACCGGATGCCGCGCTACGACCACCCGGCTTACCAGGCGGCATTCCGCGAGCTGAATGCTCTGCTCGCGGAGGAGCTGAACGGCAATCCGGAAATCGAGTTCATGGACACGATGATGTACGGCTTCTGGGGCGAAGGCCATACCTGGCCGTTTGAGGGCCACATCTTCGCTGACAACGTCGTCGCCGAGCAGACCTGGATGAAGATGTTCGAAACACAGCTCGAGTTCTGGACGAGGGTTCCTCTCGCCACGAACACCCAGCCGGACTTCAGCTCCGTAGGTAATTCGGATCTGCTCGACCGCACGATCCGGACGCACAACTGGATTCGTACCGACACCATCTTCATCGAAAACACGCAGATCGAAGCCCTGAGCAACCGCCTGCCGTGGATCGCGGCAATCTGTGAGGTCGGCATGACTACGGGCGACCCTGCGCGCGTGAACATCGACGAGGGCGTCACCTACAACGAGAAGATCACTTCCCACGTGCTGGATGTTGGCGCGAACTACTGGTCGGTGTGGAACTGGCACAACGAAGCCGCCCGCAACGTTCTGAGCTTCTATGAGAAGTGTCCCGAGCCCATCGACTACATTGCGCGGCACATCGGATACCGCATCCGTCCTTCTTTCATCTGGAGCTTCGAACGGGAAAAAAAGCCCGGCCTGGTGATCGGCCTGGCAAATAGCGGCGTGGCGGGCGTGCCGGGCGTGTTGCGACTCACGGTGTTCAGTGACGACGGCAAGGTGACTGCCAGCGGCTGCGTCGATCCGGCCTATCCCAAGCCGTCCGGCATCCGCCAGGCAATGCTCATGCTGCCGCCGGGCACTCACTGGGAAGGCCTGAAGCTGAAAGCCGAGCTCGAAGTCAAAGGTGTTCGCTACCCAGTCAACTGGGCGTGCCGCCAGAAGACAAACGCGGATGGATCTCTGACGCTCAGGCGCAACGTGCGCGGCTGACCGAATCGCAACGGCGCCCGCAAGGACAAATGCAATGACACATCGCAACTCGAGAAGGCAGTTCCTCGCAGCCGCAGCGTCAGCAGCCACTGCCGCGGCGGCGCAGCAGCAGATTCACGCCGAAACGCGGGATCGCTCGCCCGTTCCCATTCCGATGGTGCACGCCACCGATCTCTACCGGCCCCACAACGATCCTGACGACCACTGGGACCTCGCCTGTGTCTACGCGCTGATTCACAAGGGAGCCTTCGACCTCAAGGGCGTTCTGATCGACTTCCCTCCGCCGGACCGGCCGTGGGATCCCGACGTGATGGCGGTCGCGCAGATGAACTACCTCACGGGCTCTGCGGTTCCGGTGCTCATCGGATCGCCGCGTTCGTCGGTTCCGGCCGAAGCCGCAACAATGCAATCGGATCTCGCGGGAGTCCGCGGGCTGCTGGACATCCTCCGCCGCTCTCCCCGTCCCGTGGCGATCAACATCGTCGGCTCCACGCGCGACGTCGCGCTCGCCTCGAAACTCGAGCCGCGCCTCTTCGCCTCCAAGTGTGCGGCCGTCTACCTGAACGCCGGTTCGGGCTCGCCCGACCGTGCGAAGGCCGCGAAGCTCGAGTACAACGTGAGTCTCGACCCCGCCAGTTACGCTGCCATCTTCCAGTTGCCTTGCCCCGTCTACTGGATGCCCTGCTTCGAGTACGCCGCGGGCGATTTCAGCGTGGGCGAATGGGGCACTCTCTACAAATTCCGCCACGACGACGTGTTGCCCGCGCTCTCCGGCCATCTGCAGAACTACTTCGCGTTGATGTACCGCCACGGCGAGGCCGCCGGCGGCTCGCAAACCAAAACCGGTTCTAAGTGGGACTGGCTGCACTCGCTCAACGGGCCGAAGGACACCGCGATGCTCGCAAAGCAGGCCCCCCTGTTCCGCTCCATGTGGTGCACCGGCGGCTTCCTGCACGCGGCGGGGCTGACGGTCTCGCGCGATGGCCGGATCCTGCCGCGAACCGTGAACGCCGATCCGGTCTTCACATTCGATCCTGTCCGCGTCACGTGCTCGCCTGGCGGCGTCACCGAATGGACTCCCGATCCGTCCGCAACGAACCGCTACATCTACCACGTGCGCGACTTAAAGAGCTACGAGCGAGCGATGACCTCAGCTCTGAAGTCGCTCCTGATGACCCTGCCATAAAGAACCCGGGGACAGACGGGACGTTTCCATGTAAAGCGGTGCCTGCCCACGGTGGAGCGGAACTCCTGTATGCAGCTTTGGGCACCCAAACCGCTCGGCGATGAACGGCGCAAGAAACGTTCCGTCTGTCCCCGGGTTTTACGGCAGGTGTATACTTCCCCGCTGGACATGTCTACCTGGAAACTTTTTCCGCTCGCTCTGATCTGCTGCTCCCTCTCGCTCGCGGCTCCCACCGACAACGCCCGGCTCTGGACCGAGGCGAAGTTCCTCGGCATCTCCGGCGAGAACCCCGCGGCTGCCCACATGCTCGTTCAGCTCAAGTCCGGCGCCCTGGCCCGCAAGCGTATCAAGGACCGCGCGTTCCTCATCGCCGGCAGGAAGTTCGAGCGCGGCATAGCCATGCCGTCGCCCGGCGAAATCACCATCCGGCTGCCGCAGCCGGCATCGCGCTTCGACGCGGTCGTGGGCGTGGACAGCAACGACCTCGGCTATTACTCTAACGGCGGGCGTGGGAGTGTCGTCGCGTCGATCGAAACAAACGGGCAGCAACTGTTTCGCTCGACCGTCCTGAGCGAGGGGCTTGCCGGAGTACCGGTCTCGGTCGCACTGAACGATGCGAAGGAATTCAAGCTCGAGCTGAAGGCCGTCGGCACGCACGGCCGGACCTGGCAGGCCGAATGGGATCAGGCCGATTGGGCCGACGCCCGCATCACACTTGCGGACGGAACGACGCTGTGGCTCGACGATGTTCCGCTCGGGCCGTTTCCGCGCGCCTACTCCACCGGCGCTCCGTTTTCTTTCCGCTATGACTGGCGCCCGTCCGCCGAGCTGCTGAACGATTGGCGCCTCGAGCGCACAGCCAGAAAGCTCGACGCCAACCGGACCGGGTACGTCTCCACCTACACGGATCCGGGCACCGGCCTCGTCGTCCGCTGCGTAGCGATTGCCTACGCGGACTACCCGGTTGTCGAGTGGACGGTCTTCCTCAAAAACGCGTCATCCTCCCCAACGCCCATCATCGAGAACCTGCAGGCGCTGGACACGGAATTCGAGCGCACGGCGGAGGGCGAATTCATCCTCCATCACTCGAAGGGCAGCCCGAATTCGCCGACCGACTTTCAGCCGCTGACCTCGGCGCTCGCGCCCTCTGCGGAAAAGAAGATTTCGACTGAGGGCGGCCGTCCTACCGACAGCAATCTCTGTTACTTCAATCTGGAGTGGGCGGGCCAGGGCGTCATCATTGGACTCGGGTGGCCGGGGCAGTGGGCTGCGCATTTCGCGCGCGATGACAAACGCGGTGTTCGTGCCACGGCCGGTCAGGAGCTCACGCACTTCCGTCTGCTGCCGGGGGAAGAAGTGCGGACGCCGCTGGTCGCTCTCCTGTTCTGGGAAAAGGATTGGATCGGCGGGCAGAACGTGTGGCGGCGTTGGATGGTCGCCCACAATCTGCCGCGAACCGGCGGCAAGCTGCCGTTGCCGCAAATCGCCGCGGGCGGCAACCGCCAGACCATCGAGATGCAGGACGCCGACGAACAGAACCAACTCGCCTTCCTGGAGCGCGTCGTCCAAACCGGCTTCAAGATCGACTACTGGTGGATGGATGCCGGCTGGTACCCCTTCAAGACCGGCTGGTGGAACACCGGCACATGGGATCCCGACCCGCAACGTTTCCCGCGCGGCTTCACGCCAATCTCCGAGGCCGCCCACAATGCTGGCGTAAAGACGATCGTGTGGTTCGAGCCCGAGCGCGTCACCGCCGGCTCCTGGCTGTGGGAAAACCATCCCGAATGGCTGCTCGGCGCGAACGACCACGACAAGTTGCTTTTCCTGGGCAATCCCGAGGCGCGGCAGTGGCTCGTCGAGCACGTCAGCAAGCTCCTCGCAGGGCAGGGCATTGACCTTTACCGGCAGGACTTCAATTTCCCTCCGCTCACTCTGTGGCGCGCTCACGACGCCGAGGACCGGCAGGGCATCACCGAGATCCAGCACGTCACCGGCTACCTCGCGTATTGGGACGAGCTGCGCCGGCGTTTCCCGAATCTGCTGATCGATACCTGCTCCTCGGGCGGGCGGAGGCTCGATCTCGAAACGCTACGGCGTTCGGTGCCGCTGTGGCGCAGCGACTTCGCCTACGTGCCCGCATCGATGCAGCAGTTCACCTACGGCCTTTCGCTCTGGATCCCCTATTTCGGCACGGGATTCAACTCGCTCGATCCGTACATCTTCTGGAGCCAGGCGACGCCCGCGCTCGCCACGGGTCTCGATGTTGCGCGCATCGAGTCGGACGCCCCCGGATTGAACCGGCTCATGGGCCAGTGGCGTTCCGTGGCGGATCTCTACTACGGGAACTTCTATCCGCTGACGCCCTACAGCACGGAGCCGACTGCCTGGATGGCCTGGCAGTTCAACGATCCGTCAGGCGCGATAGGGATGGTGCAGGCGTTCCGCCGCCCCGAAAGCTCCTTCGAAACCGGGCGCTTCCCATTGCGCGGCCTCGACCCCGGCGCAACTTACTTGATCCGCGATCTCGACACGCAGGCAGAGACCCGGACCGCGGGCAAGGACCTGATGGAACCCGGACTGGCAGTGACCGTCAACACACGCCCCGGCGTGGTGACGCTCGTGTATCAGCGGGTCCGCTGAGAGTATCGCGATCTCGTGGATGCCTACACCACGCTGAAGCCTCCTGCAGTGTCGAATACGGCTGCACGCGCCCGCCTTTTCTGCGCTCCGAGTGGGACAGTCCTCCTGGCCTGTACCCGAGGGCCTGCGCCCCGCGGAACTTCATGAAGAGGATCCAGAACCCCGGCAGAATGGGAAAGGTGTGGAGCGACGAGGCCGGAGTGGGAGTGGATGAGTGGGCGTCTTTCGACCCTGTCGCCCTGGACTTTTCACATTCTTCAAGCCCGAAGGGCGAAAGATACTAGCCCACGGCGTGAGCCGTGTGGAATGGCGTGTTAGGGATAGCGAGCCCCGGAACGGGGCGAAAGGCTGGTCTCAGCCCCAGAGATCACCGTCCACCTCGCAGACCGGGTTTCCCTCCCTGATTCTCCCGGAACCTCGGCCGTCCTTCTCGCGTAGCACCAAGAGAGGAGAACCTTATGGCAGTCTGGAGTGACCTCCGTTACGCCGTCCGTACTCTGGCCCGCGCGCCCGGTTTCACCGCCGTTGCCGTGCTGACGCTCGCACTCGGCATCGGCGCCAATACCGCCATTTTCAGCATCGTGAATGCCGCTCTCATCCGCCCGCTCGAGTACCCGGAGCCGAACCGCATCGTAACCCTTTGGGGAAGCAATCCTGCATTGTCAATCGGGCTCGACCTGCTGCCGATGACGGCCAAGCACTGGGATGCCTGGCGCCGCCGCAACCACGTGTTCGAGGAAGTCGCCGCGTTCGACAGCAAAGAGCTCCACCTCACCGGGTCCGGCGCGCCGGAACATTTCGACGCGGCGCGCGTCACCGCCGGTTTTTTCTCCGTGTTCGGCGTCAAACCTTACCTCGGCCGCACCTTCGTTCCCGAGGAGGACCGCGCCGGCGGCGGCAAGGCGGCCGTCGTGAGCTATGCGCTCTGGCAAAACCGCTTCGGCGGCGATCCCGGCCTCATCGGCCGCACGCTCACGCTCAGCGGTCAGGGCTACCGGGTCATAGGCGTGTTGCCGCCCGGATTCGGTTTCCCGAAGGGCGCCGAAGTCCCCTCCTACTATCACTTCGGTGCGCGCACCGATCTGTGGATCTCCGCCTCGCTCACCCAACACGAGATTGACAACGGATCTCTCGGCTTTACCGTCGTCGCGCGGCTCAAGCCCGGCATCCCGGTCAAGCAGGCGCAGGCGGAGATGTCCCTCATCATGCGGCAGCTCGCAAGGGAGGATCCGAACAACAACAAGGGGTTCAGCGTGCGGGTCATCCCCCTGCGCGAAACGATCGTGAGCGGCCTGCGCCCGGCGCTGCTGGCCATCATGGCCGCGGTGGCGGCGGTGCTGCTCATCGCTTGCGCCAATCTCGCCAACCTGCTCCTCACGCGTGCCGTCTCGCGCCGCAAGGAAATCGCGTTGCGCGCTGCGCTCGGCGCCGGCCGCTGGCAGCTCATCCGGCAACTGCTCGCCGAAAGTCTTCTGCTGTCGCTCACGGGTGGCGTGCTCGGCCTCCTGCTCGCCCGCTGGGGAGTCGTGCTGGTCGAGCGGATGATGCCCGCCGGCCTCCCGCGCGTCGGCGACGCACAGCTCGATTCCGCCGTCGTTGCCTTCAGCCTTCTCGTCTCCGTGCTCACGGGAGTCCTGTTCGGCCTTGCCCCGGCGTGGAACGCGGCGAAGCTCGACCTGAACCGCTCGCTCAAAGAGGGTGGCCGGTCCTCGACGACCCAGGCCCATCCGCTCGTGCGCAGAGGCCTGGTCGTCTCGGAGATCGCGATGGCCATGGTGCTGGTGGTCACCGCCGGGCTGCTGCTCAAGAGCTTTCTCAAACTGCAAAGCGTGGACACCGGATTTCACCCGGAGAACCTGATCGCGGTGGACCTCTCGCTGCCCGGCGCGGGCTACTTCGAGCGCGGCAGTGGCCGCTACGATCAGCCGGGCCGGCGGGCGGAGTTCGTTGCGCTTGTGACGGAGCGGGCGTCCGCGGTGCCGGGCGTCTCCAGCGTCGCTGCCATCTCCGAGTTGCCGCTCTCGGGCCGGGTAAGCATGGAAGGCCTGAGGTTCGAAGGCCGGCCGGTGCCTGATATGAGCCAGCCTCCCGTGGCGGACTCCCGCTCGGCCACACCCGGGTATTTGCGCACCATGGGCGTCCGTCTGCTGAAAGGGCGATGGTTCACGGAACAGGACCGCGCGGACTCGGTGCCCGTAGCCGTCATCGACGACACCATGGCACGCGTCTACTGGCCCGGAGAAGACCCGATCGGCAAGCGCTTCCGCAACCTGAACTCCGCCAATCCGTGGTGGACCATCGTGGGCGTCGCGCGCAGCGTGACTCACAGCGGGCTGGGCGCAAAGAAGAACCCGGAGTACTTCCGCCCCTTTTCACAGCAGGAAGTGTCCTGGATGACCGTAGTGGTGCGGAGCGCCATCGATCCGTCCGCGCTGCTCGCGGCCTTGCGAAAAGAGATCTGGGCGGTGGATAAGGACCTGCCGGTGTCTGACATCACCACGGTCACGCAGCTCGTTTCCGACGCGGCGGCGGCTCCGCGCTTCCGCTCGCTCCTGATCGGCGTATTCGGCGCATTCGCTTTGCTGCTGGCGAGCCTCGGCATCTACGGCGTCATCTCGTACACGGTCGCGCAGCAGATGCACGATCTCGGCATCCGGGTGGCGCTGGGCGCCGGGACTCGCGACATTCTGCGGCTCATCGTGGGAGGCGGGTTGGCGCTTGCTGCCACTGGCGTCGCGGCCGGCCTGGTAGGGGCTTTCGGCCTGACGCGGCTTCTGGCCTCGCTGCTCTATGGCGTGACCCCGACCGACGCGTGGACCTTCGGCGGCGTCGCGGTCCTGCTGCTGGCCGTGGCATTGGTCGCGAGCTATATCCCCGCTCGGCGGGCCATGCGCGTCGATCCGCTCGTGGCCCTGCGGTACGAGTAAGTGCGCCCGGGGCGCGTCTTTCGAAATGCCGTCAGCCCCTCACCTGATAGCGCCTCACCGCGTCCTCGTCCAGTTCCACACCAAGCCCGGGCGTGTCCGGGACCGTGGCGTAGCTATCTCGGATCGGAATCGGGTTGACGATCAGATCGTCCTCGCGCAGAAAGCTCAGAAGGTCGCTGGGCAGGGTGCAGTCCGGCGACGCAGCGCAGGAGTGCAGGTACGACGCATCCACAATCCCACAGTCGTTTCCCGACCCGTGCCACACCGGCATGCCGGCAGCCGCGGCCAGCGCGCAATTCGATATGAACGTGCTCATCCCCGGATTCCCGGCCGTATTGAACACCGAGGCGGCATCCTCCTTGATGACGCGAATCATCGCGCGAGGATCGCCCAGGTGCTGCGCCACGTGCGTCTTCACCTCGCGCCGCAGCTTGCGGTAGCCCTCGAAATCGCTCTTGTCGAACGGGTCCTCGAACACCAGGCAGTTGCCGATCTTGTCGAGCGCCTTCGCCACCGGGAGAAAATCGGCGTAGCTGTTGTAGCGTGTGTTGGGATCGACGATGTATTTGATGCCCGGCGCGACCTTCGCGAGCACCTCCGCGCACTCCACCACCGGGTCGCCCTGCTTGCACTTGGTCTTGATCGATGTGAACTTCCCGGCGACCGCGCGCTCCGCCACGCGCCGGATCCCCGCGGGCGTGCGCCTCCCCGTCCAGTAGCCTACCAGCACCTTGGGCTGCGCCAGGCCGCCGAGCAGCTTGTACACCGGCCACCCGATCGCCTTGCCCACCACGTCGTAGAGCGCCATCTCGAAAGCCGCGTAGCCCGCCGTGTTGGGCAGGTCGAGCCGGGTCAGGTTCAGATCAAGCGCATTCTTGCCCTTCAGGAAATCTACGTTCCGGGCGATCGCGTCGAAATCCTCGCCGCGGCTGCTCTCGCCGATCCCGATGAGGCCCGCATCGGTGCGCATTTTCAGAATCGTTTTGGGCACCAGGTCGAAGCGGCTCGATTCCGCGGTCTCGGCATCGGTCGTGCTGTCCTCTTTCATCGGCACCACCACCCGGAACAGATCGGTGCCGGTGATCGTGAGCCGCTCGGTCTTTCCCGCGGCCGAACAGGGAACAGTGGCGAGACCGGCCAGCCCTGCGGCGGCCGAAACAACCTGGCGGCGTGAAATCGTTGGCATAGGGCCTCCTGCTGGAGGCCAATTATGATTTCGCCGCCGCGCCCCTGTCAATCGTGGCGCACGCTGTGTTTTTTCCTCCGGTTTTTCCTTTGTTTCTTCCGACCCGCGACCGCTCCCGTTCCGAGCCGCGACCGTAAGGGAGTCGGCCAGCCCTCGGACATAACGAACGCTCCGCCCCGCGACCCTCAGGGAATCGGCTAGTGTCGTGCGTCGCAAGTAATGCGTGGTTTGCAGGTTTTTGTGGGGCGGCTCCCCTGAGCCGCAACCCGACCCCCAGGTCGGGTTTGGCCGGGTCAGGGGACCCGCTGCGGTCCAGGGGGACCGTCCCACTTAAGGTCCAGGATTAACGCCGCATTGCACCAGCCTCCCCTTCCCATCTCCTGCCGCGGGAGCAACACGCCGAAACCACCCTCACCGCTTCTCCGTTATCTGCCGGAACACCCGTAGCAAATTCTCGCCGAGAAACTTGCGGATGCGCTGCTCGCTCCAGCCGCGCTCGAGCATCGCCTCGGTCAGCATCGGGAGATCGCGGATATCGCGCATGCCCTTGGGCGGCGTGGGGCCGCCGTCGAAATCCGTCCCCAACGAGACGTGGTCTTCCCCTGCGAGATGAATGGCGCGCTCCACAACCTCCAGCCACCCGGAAGGAGTCAGCTTGATCTCTTCGGGGATGGCCACGCCCACCATCGGGAACTGCGGCGCCACCTTGCGGTCGATCTCCTCGATGGTGAGAGACTCCGTCCGCCGCGCAATCTCGCCCGTGTCCCAGAACGGCTTGCCCGCGTGCTCGGTGCGCCACTCGAAAGCCTTCCGGTTGTGAAATTCGTTGCCGATCTGGAACCCGATCACGCCGCCCCTGGCCGCCAGTTTCTTCACCAAATAATCGGGCATGTTGCGCGGGATATCGTTGAAGCTTCGCAGGCCGTGATGCGTCGCCACGATCGGGTCGGTGCTCACGTCGATCGCCTGCTCGATCGACTCATCTGAGGCGTGCGATACGTTGATCACCATGCCCAGCCGGTTCATCTCGCGGATCACGGCGCGGCCCCGCTCGTTCAGGCCGTGGTATTTCGGCGGCGAGCAGCAGGAGTCGGCGAAGTTGTTGGCCCAGTTGTGCGCCGAAAGCTGCGCCGACCGCAGGCCCAGCCTGTAGAGATCGCGCAGCACGCCCAGGTCGCCGTCCAGGTCGAAGCCGCCCTCCAGGTCGAGCACCGCCGCGATCTTCCCGCTGCGGTGGATGCGTTCGACGTCTGAGGCATTCAGGGCAAGCTCGATGGTCTTCCGGTTTTTGTCAAGCTGCGTGAGCGCCAAATCCATCAGCCGGAAGGTCTGCTTGGCCTCCAGCCTCTGCGGGTAATAGTCCTCGGTAACGAAGATGGAAAAGAACATCGCGCCGACGCCGCCTTCCCGTGCGCGCGGCAAATCGAACTGTCCATCCTTGACGCGGTCGCCGATGTCGCCGCCGTGATAGAACTGCCGGTCGATCACGTGCACGTGCCCGTCGAACACGAGTACGCGCGAATGCAACTCCCGCGCCTTATCGGACACCTGCGCGCACAGCACGCTGGAGAGCAGCAACGGCAGCGCCGCGCGAAGGGGACTGAGCACTCCGCCCCGAAGCGAAGCGAAGCGGGCGCGAGCTGCTCTGTCCCCTTCGCCAAACCGGCCTGTCGCCCTAGCGCTTGGTGCGGCAGCGGCCATTCCATCCAATTCTGCTCTCCGGCACTCAACTGAACGTCGCATTGGCAACTCCTGTAACCTTAGATTCTATGCGAGTCACCCGAAGAGAGCTGCTGGCCGGCGCGGCCCTGGCGCCTTTTGCACGCGCACGCACGCGCCCGAAAATCGCCGGCGTCATCACGGTGCTGCACAAGTATTCCCACGGGCAGCACTTCGTCGATCGCTTCCTCGAAGGCTACGGCTGGAACGGCACGCACCACCATCCCGAGATGGACCTCGTCTCGCTGTACGTCGATCAGCATCCCGAGGGCGACCTCACGCCCGACCGCGCCGCACGGTTCCCCTCCATGAAGGTCTACCCCACCATCGCCGAGGCGCTCACGCTCGGCGGGTCCAAGCTGGCCGTCGATGGTGTCCTGCTCATCGGCGAGCACGGGCAATATCCGCGTAACGACAAGGGCCAGACCAAGTACCCGCGCTACGAGTTCTTCAAGGAAATCGTGAAGGTCTACCAGTCGAGCGGCCGCTCCGTCCCGCTCTTCAACGACAAGCACCTCTCCTGGAACTGGGACTGGGCGCGCGAGATGTACGACACCTCGCGCCGCCTGGGCTTCCCGTTCATGGCGGGCTCGAGCCTGCCGGTCACCTGGCGCACGCCTTCGCTCGAGATGCCGCCAGGTGCTAAGGTCCGCGAGGCGATGTGCGTCTGCTACGGCGGCGTGGATGGCTATGACATCCACGGCCTCGAGACCACCCAGTGCATGGTGGAGCGCCGCCAGGGCGGCGAGACCGGCGTCGAGTGGCTTCATGCCTATCGCGGCGAGAACTTCTGGAAGGCTTACAAAGAGGGCGTCTGGCCCACCGACCTGGTGGAAGCGGCGCTGTGCCGCAGCCACACGCTCACGCCCGCGCGCGAGGGTTTCAACGACATCTTCCCGACCCTCGACGACATGTGCCGTATCGTGCGCGACCCTGTGGCGTACCGCTACCGGCACGCCGATGGCGTCATGGGCACGCTCATTCTCATGAGTGGCCTGATCACCGACTTCAACTTCGCGGCGCGAATCGAAGGACAGAAGGAGCCGTTCTCCACGCAGATGTACCTGCCCATGCCGGACGGCCGCACCACGCTGGCGAACTTCTTCAGCCCGCTGGTGAACGGCGCGGAAAAGATGTTTCTGACGGGCAAACCCACGTATCCGGTGGAGCGCACACTGCTCACCACGGGCCTCACCGCCGCCGGCGTCGAGAGTCTTTACCGCGGGCAGGAGCGGGTCGAGACGCCGCATCTCGCCATCCGCTATCAGCCAACGAAAGAGTCCACGTTCTGGAGAACCTAAATGAAGCGCATCGCCATCATCACCACCGTCTATAAGTACCTTTCGCATGCGCAGCACATGGGGGACCGCTTCCTGGTGGGTTATCCGCACCAGGGCGGTTGGCACAAGCCGGACATGAAGGTGGTCTCGCTCTACGTGGACCAAAAGCCGCAAGGTGACCAGAGCGAGTCGCGCGCGAAAGAGTTCGGCTTCCAGGTGTATCCCGCCATCGCGCAGGCACTGCGCTGCGGGGGAGAGAGGATCGCGGTGGACGCGGTCCTCATCATCGGCGAGCACGGCGACTACCCGGTGAACGAGCTCGGCCAGATCCTCTACCCGCGCTACGAGTTCTTCAAGCAGTGCGTCGAAGTCTTTGAAGAGGACCGCCACGCCGTGCCGGTCTACAACGACAAGCATATCTCCTACAGCTTCGAGAAGGCGCAGTGGATGGTGGAGCAGTCGCGCCGCTTGAAATTCCCCATGCTGGCCGGCTCATCGTTGCCGGTCACCTGGCGGCTGCCGGATATCGAGCTGCCGTTGGGCTGCGAGATCCAGGAGGCGCTCATGGTTGGCGAAGGCGGCTCGGATCCCATGGACTACCACGCCCTCGAAGCCATGCAGTGCATGATCGAGCGCCGCGCCGGCGGCGAGACGGGTATCCGATCCGCGCAGATGATTGAAGGCGACGCCGTCTGGCGCGCAGGAGCGGAGGGGCGTTGGTCGAAAGACTTGCTCGTCGCGGCGCTCTCGCGCAGCGACACTCCGCAGGGCCTGACGTTGAAGGACGGACGGACGCAGGACCTCGTGGGGAATGGTGAGCTGCCGAAGCTGGTCCCTAAGCCCGCCGCGTATTTCATCGAGCACAACGACGGCCTCAAGACCACGCTGCTGATGTTGAACGGCGCCGTGGGAGACTTCAACTTCGCGGCGCGCGTGAAGGGGCACGGCGTCGAGTCCACGCAGTTCCTGCTGACGCCCGTGCCGAACGTGACGTACTCCGCGTGCCTGGTGAGCAAGATCGAGGAGATGTTCGAGACCGGCCGCGCGCCCTATCCGGTCGAGAGAACGCTCATCGTGAGCGGCATGCTCGAGAGCTGCTTGAAGTCGCGCTCTCAGGGCCAGAAGCGCCTGGAAACGCCGCACCTGAACGTGCGATACAAACCTCCGGAGAAGAGCCAGCACGCACGGGCATAAGGGGCCGCACGCCGGGCCGAATCCGGCTGCTGACTGCTAATGACTGACTGCTCACCGCTGAGATGTGGCGCACGTCAGCGTTGAGCGGGATGACTTCCGCTTCCAATAACACCCGTTCCGAGCCGCGACCGTGAGGGAGTCGGCTAGGCCGCGGATCTACTCCAATGCACGATCTCCCGACTCCGACCCAGGTCTGCGTCCTAGTCGCCTGTTTGCTGCGATCGCTTTCTCACCAACGCGCACCAGAGTGTGCCGCACGCTTCAGCGCAATGTCATTTAGTTTTTTCGTATCCAAAACATTTGATTTGGTTTATGTTTTGGGCGCGACTACTTGTGATGCGAGCCCAGTCTTCGACCTGTACGGTCGGTGGGTGGTTTCCAGCGGCGTGCTGGATCGGATACAGACGCAGACAGGCATGCGCAGCAAGCGGGGCATCTACTCGCTGGCGGTG
>Ga0209777_10001309_pt1 | contig 36768 bp, 29 predicted proteins | sample FrelakmetHBP12HB_FD_187147 | JGI IMG/M metagenome (GOLD analysis project Ga0209777, IMG submission 187147) | Freshwater lake sediment microbial communities from the University of Notre Dame, USA, for methane emissions studies -HBP12 HB (SPAdes)... | ecosystem: Environmental > Aquatic >...
GTGCCCTTACTCTTGGACATCTTCTGCCCTTCTTCATTGCGGACCAAACCGTGCAGGTAGACCGTGCTGAACGGCACCTGTCCGGTGAATTCCAGCCCATCCATGATCATGCGCGCCACCCAGAAGAACAGGATGTCGTAGGCGGTCTCCATCATGGTGGTCGGGTAGAAGTACTTGTAATCGGGCGTCTCTTCGGGCCAGCCCAGCGTGGAGAACGGCCACAGGCCGGATGAGAACCAGGTGTCCAGCACATCCGGGTCCTGGCGGATGTTCTGCGAGCCGCAATGGGCGCAGCGGGTCGGGTCTGCGCGGGTACAGGTCTGCTGGCCGCAGTCATCGCAGTACCAGACCGGGATGCGGTGTCCCCACCACAACTGGCGGGAGATGCACCAATCTTTGATGTTTTCGAGCCAGTTGTAATAGACTTTCTCGAAGCGCTCAGGGATAATCTTGATGCGTCCATCGCGGACGGCTTCCAGGGCGGCCTTCGCCAGCGGCTCGATCTTGACGAACCACTGCTCGGAAATCATCGGCTCAACGATCTCGCCGCCGCGCTGCGATCGCGGGACGTTGACCGTGTACGGCTCTTCTTTGACAACCAGGCCTGCGGTCCGCATGTCAGCCCAAAGTTTTTCGCGGCAGGCAAACCGGTCCAGACCCGCATATGGGCCGCCGATTTCAGTCACTTTTGCCTCCCGGTCCAGCATCGAAAGGACGGGCAGACCGTGGCGTTGTCCGATTTCATAGTCGTTGGGGTCGTGGCCGGGAGTGATTTTCAGCGCCCCGCTGCCAAATTCGCGCGTCACATACGCGTCGGCAATGACCGGGATCTCGCGCCCCAGCATCGGCACGACGACTTTGCGCCCGATGAATTTCTTATAGCGGTTGTCATCGGGATGGACGGCGACGGCGGTATCAGCCAGGATGGTTTCCGGGCGGGTGGTAGCGACCGGGATGAATTCCCCATCCGCGCCAGTTAACATATATTTGAAATAATACAGTTTACCGGGTTCCTCGGCGTATTCCACCTCGAGGTCGCTGACCGCCGTCTTTAACCCCGGCGACCAGTTAATCAGGCGCGGGCCGCGGTAAATGAGGCCTTTCTCGTACAGGCGCACAAAGGCCTCGCGCACCGCCTTCGACAGGCCTTCGTCGAGGGTGAAGCGCTCCCGGCTCCAATCGCAGGAGGCGCCCAGGCGGCGAATCTGCCGGGTGATGATGCTGTGATATTTGACTTTCCAGGCCCAGGCGCGTTCCAGGAACTTCTCGCGCCCCAATTCTTCGCGTGTCACTTCTTCGGTGCGCAAAAGGTCTTTTTCCACCTGCAACTGGGTGGCAATCCCGGCGTGGTCCGTGCCCGGCACCCAGAGAGACGGGATGCCTTTCATGCGGTGGTAACGGATCATCAGGTCTTCCATCGCCACGAACATGACGTGGCCGATGTGCAGTTCGCCGGTCACATTCGGCGGGGGAATCGAAATGACAAACGGCTTTTTGGCCGGGTCGAAACCCGGCTGGTTGGGATCGTTGGACGGCCGGAAGTAGCCGCCCTTCTCCCACATCTCGTATATGCGCGGCTCGGTGGACTTGAAGTCGTAGGTTTTGGGCAACTGGTATTCGGTCATTCTCGCTCCTTTTCTGTTCCCTTCCCACCGGGTTTGAAGCCCGGCGAAGCAATCGTATTAAAACAAAATGCCCGCATCCTCATGAGGACGGCGGGCGCCGCGGTACCACCTCACTTCGCTTTTTTTCTCACTTCGTGCTTCTTCATGGAAAAAAAGCGCTCTCTGTCCGGACCATCATCCGGCTCCGGCTGTAACGGGCGGAACCCGTGCTGTTCTACTCTCACAAAGATTTCTTCAGCAGAGTGACCATGCGACTTCGGCAGTGGGTTGCTGCGGAGGCTTCCAGCCAGGGCCATTCTTCTCTATCAGCATGCCGGGCTGCCTACTCCTCACGGCTTTATTGAGCAGATTATACAGAGTTCGGCGGGACGAGTCAAGCATTTGTTTGTCTTTGCGAGGAGGGCGTTCTTCCCTGGCCCCGTCCGCCAAGGCAGGTGTGCCCGACGAAGCAATCTCCTTCACGGCTAGGAGATTGCTCGCCTGCACTATACCGGACGCAATGCGGTGCAAGTGTCGGGCTGGAAAGAGCATCCAGCCCTCGCAATGACCCCCAGTTATGGTATCCTTAACTTACCATTTCCACCTGCGGGAGAGCCCATGTACATCGCCATCGAAGGAGTCATCGGAGTCGGAAAGACCACCCTGGCGCGCATGCTTGCGCCGGCGTTCGATGCAGGCCTTCTGCTCGAAGTTTTCGAGGAAAATCCCTTCCTCTCCGATTTCTATTCCGACCGCGCCCGTTACGCCTTCCAGACCCAGATCTTCTTTCTCCTGAGCCGCTACCACCAGCAGCGGCGCGGAGTTACAGCCATCGTCGAATCCGGCAGATCCCTGTTCTCCGATTACACTTTCGCGAAAGACTCGCTTTTCGCCCGCATCAACCTGCAAGGCGATGAACTGGAAATGTACAAGCGCGTCCACGAGGCGTTGGCCGAAAAAATCCCGATGCCCAACCTGCTGGTTTATCTGCGCGCCAACACCGATGTGTTGATGCAACGCATCGCCCTGCGCGATCGCACCTACGAACGCAATATGGAACGCGGTTACATCCAGGAACTCAACCAAGCCTACGAGGATTTCTTCTCCCGTCCCTACGATGGCACGCCTGTGCTGACGATCGACACCAACCCGCTGGATTTTGTCCGCAATCAGAAGCATCTCAGCATCATTGAGAACCGCATCCGCGAGACACTCAACCTGCCTCCATACCAGCCCTCCTTGATGGCCAAATAGGAAGGAGCTTTGATGCGAATCACCCGTGAGACGCTCATCCGTATCGCCAAAGAAACCGCCCAGAAACGAGCCTTATCGGAACCCGGGCTGGTCGCAGCTTATCTGACCGGTTCCCTGCGTTCCGAAAACCCCTTCCTGGGCAACTCCACAGATATAGACATCGTTTTCATCCACGCCAGGCAGCCAAAAATCCGCCGCGAGATTATCCCTCTCACGCCCGGTATCCACCTGGACATCGTCCATAACCCGCGCAGCGAGTACGAAAAGCCGAAGGAACTGCGTATCAATCCCTGGCTGGGGCCCGAACTCTACGACCCGCTTCCGCTGTATGTCAATCAGCATTTCTTTGAATTTGTCCAGGCCGGTGTGCGGGCCGAATACAATGAGCCGGTCAATGTGCTGGCACGTGCCCGTCGAAATGCCGAACACGCCCGTCAAATCTGGAGCGGTCTGCAACTCAGCCAGGAAACCGGCCCCGCACTGCTGCTCTCTTACCTGAAAGCTGTCAATCACACCGCCAATGCCGTTGCCCTGACGACGGGCGGTCCGCTGGCCGAACGGCGTTTCCTGCTCCAGTTCCAGGAACGGGCCGGCGCGGCTGGCGCGCCGGGTCTCGCCGCCGGGCTCCTGGGGCTGCTCGGCGGATCGCAGGTGGATGCGGCAACCCTAGGTGAATTCCTGACAGAGTGGGAAAAAGCATTCGTCGACGCGGCCAGCCGGAATCATGTCCATGCAAGCATCGCTGCACCCCGATTGGCATACTACAAACTGGCGTTCGAGGCCATGCTGGCAGGCGAGTCCCCGCGGTCCATCCTCTGGCCACTGGTTCATACCTGGACGCTGGCCGCCGCAGTCCTTCCGCCAACGCACCAATCGAAATGGCATGCTGCCTGTGAAACCCTCGGTCTGAGTGGCGAGGCCTTCAACGAACGGCTGGAGGGACTGGACCGTTTCCTGGATACTATCGAGGAATTGCTTGAAAAAATAGCGGTCAGTCAAGGGTTGTAACCCCATATATGGGCATCTCCCCGACGGGGAAAATGCCCGAAACTGTGGATAACTGCCCATAATCTGTGGATAACCCGCGCGGTCTGTGGAAAAGTCGCTCAATTGTTCGAAATATGATGTCCCATATGTGGGGGGCATATTTCATTTTATACAAGGTGTAGCTTCAATTCAAATTTGTTCCTTGGCCTTTTAAAAACAGAGCAAACTTTTCCGGGATTTTTCCACAGGGTCAATTTGACTGGATGCAGATGGTTACGCCACCTATGCGGGTCGTGCCCCGAGGCAAGCCAGCGCTGCCATGGTTTCGTGGTTTTCCACATATCCACAGGCTCTACTACTAATACTATTAACTTAACTAACTATCAATGATGAGAAAAACTGAGGCAATAATCCATCCATCAGATGGTTGCTATTTACACAAATAATTGTATAATGAGCTATTAAGTAGATAAAAAGGAGGTGCCTGGCCCAGATACTATTTCTTGTTTTTCCCCCAATCCCAAACTATAATTTTTCCACATTTTAAGAGGAGAGAGATTGTGAAACGTACAATGTTTTTGCTCGTATCGCTGGTCGTGGTGACCAGCATGATTCTGGCGGGCTGCGGTCCCAAACTCAAAGTAGACGTGACCGCGAAGGCCAATGGCATTCCTGATGGGTCTTACGTCGCCTTCCCATCTGGCGGCAAGACCGTCACCATTGCTTATTCCCAGGAACCGGATCTGGTTGACGCACTCTTCAGCTCCATGTCCTATTCCGCCTGGGTTGACCAGATGGTACAGGTTGGTCTGGGCACATGGGATGCCAATAACAACCTGGTGCCTGAACTGGCGACCGAAATTCCCACTGCTGCGAATGGTGGTGTTTCGGCGGATGGCATGACCATCACCTGGCACCTTCAGAAAGGCCTGAAATGGTCGGATGGTCAGCCGCTCACCTCGGCGGATGTGAAGTTCACCTGGCAGCTCCTGACCGACCCGGGCAATGCTGTGTATACCCGCGCCGGCTACGACCAGATCACCAGCATTGACACCCCTGATACCACCACGGCCATCCTGCACTTCAAGTCCCTCTATCCGGGTTGGCAGACGCTCTTCGACTCCGGCCCCAATAACCAGGGCAACATTCAGCCCGAGCATATCCTCAAGGGCAAGACCGGCCTGGAGAAGGATCCCTTCATCCACTGGCCGAAGGTTTCCTCCGGCCCGTGGGTCATCACCGACTGGGTTGCCGGAGATCACATGACCTTTCTGCCCAACCCGAACTACTGGAAAGGCCACCCCAAGCTGGACCAGATCCTGATCAAGTTCGTTCCGGATCCCGAGACGGCTAAGGCAGCCCTGAAGACCGGCGACGTGGACTTTGTCCCCGACTTTGCCGAATCTGACTTGGCTGACCTGCCCGCCCTCGAGCCTGCCATCCACACCCGTGTGGATCCGGGCCCGGAGTTCGAGCACTATCTGTTCAACCTGGGCGTTAAAGGCACCGGCGTTGGCCAGAGCGACTATGACGGTCCGTGCCCGTTCAAGAGTGTGGATGTGCGCAAGGCCATCATCTTGGGCATCGACCGCCAGACCATCGTCGACACCCTCCTGTTCGGCAAGACCACCGTTCCCGCTTCTCTGTGGCCAAACTCATCCTGGTACAACACCAACCTGACACCTTACCCATATGATCCGGCACAGGCTAAGACCCTGCTGGACAATGCCGGCTACACGCCCGGTGCCGACGGCATCCGCCACGGCATGTGCAACGGTGTGGATACCAAGTTGTCCTTCAACTTCGAAACCACCAACAAGCAATTGCGCATCGACATGGGTACGGCAGTCCAGGGTATGCTGTTGCAGATCGGTGTCGAGTTCAAGCCCACCTTCATCCCCTCCGGCACGTTCTTCGGCACCTATTCCGCGGGCGCCGACATGGCCACCGGCAAGTTCGATATGGCCGGCTACACCACGGGCTTCTATCCCGACCCGTACACCGACGGCTTCCTATGCAGCACGGTGATCTCCGCCCAGAATCAGGGTGGGGATAACAACTACCACCTGTGCGATCCCGCTATGGATACAATGCTCGCGGCGTCCAATGCCAGTGCAGATCCGGCTGTACGCAAGCAGGCCATTGATCAAGTCCAGCAATACATGTACGACAATGCGCTGGTCATCCCGATGTATGCCCGCGCCAACGTCATGTCCTATCTGGACCGCTTGATTCTCCCGCCCACCAGTGTCATCGGCGGTATGATGGGAGATACCTTCGACTGGGACGTCAAGTAGTAGTCCTGAGGTTCTTCCTGGGGATCAGGGGCTTGTCCCCTGATCCCCTTTTCTCTCCGTTCCAGCCAGGCAGGAGGGTTCGGATCCATGTGGACTTATATTTCCCGGCGTCTCATCCAGGCGCTGTTCATTTTATTGATCATCACCGGGGTCTGCTTTCTGCTGACCCATTTTTCAGCCGACCCGATGTCCCAGTACGCCAACAAACAGGGGATGACTGCCGCCGACCGGGCTGCCATTGCCCACAGCCTGGGCCTGGATCAGCCCCTCCCGGTCCAGTACGTCAAATGGCTGTGGCTGGCTTTGCACGGCAACCTGGGCGATTCTTTTTTCTCCCGCCAGCCGGTGTTGACTCTTATCGAGCAGCGTCTCCCTTTGACTGTGATCCTGATGAGCACCTCCGAGGTTTTCATTATTATCATTTCATTGATTCTGGGGACCGTCTCGGCGGTTAAACAGTACTCTGCGCTCGATAACATCATCACCTCGTTTTCCTTCATCGGCTATTCCATGCCGATCTTCTTCATAGCGTTCGGGTTGATGCAGATCTTTGCCGTGCAATTTAAGGCCTGGGGGTTACCCTACCTGCCCACCGGGGCGGACATCTGGGATCCGAAAAATATCGGTGCCCTTGCCCGGCATATGGTGCTGCCGGTTACCTGCCTGGTGATCATCCAGGTGGCCGGGTATTCGCGCTTCCTGCGCTCCAGCATCCTGGAGGTGCTCAGCCTGGATTACATACGCACGGCGCGCGCCAAAGGGCTCAGCGCACGCACCATGCTGTTCAAGCATGCCCTGCGCAACGCCACCCTGCCGTTCATCACCATCATCGGTCTGGACATCCCCTTCCTGCTGGGCGGGGCGCTGGTCACCGAATCGATCTTCGCTTGGCCGGGGATGGGGCGGTTGTTCTGGGAATATGCCCAGCGCGGCGATTTCCCGGTCGTCAACGGCGTGCTGCTCCTGACCGGGTCGGCTGTGGTTTTCTTTACAATTATCGTGGATGTGCTGTACACTTTCGTGGATCCGCGCATCCGCTTGAGCTAAATGTCGGAGGAATGGATGACAAATCAAGCCGAATCCACGAATTTCGTCCCGACCTTGAAGGCTGAGATAGCTGGCGGAATCATGCCCCTGACGCCCGGCCAGCTCGTCTGGCGGCGATTCCGCAAACACCGCATGGCCCTGGTGGGGGCTATCGGAATAATTGCCATTGTGGTTTTTATCATCGCCGGATCGATCATCGTCCCCGAAGACGCCGCGAACCAGGGTGATCTGCGAAATCGCATGATAGGTCCAACTGCCGCACACATATTTGGGACGGATAGCACCGGTCGGGATGTTTTCAACCGCATCATCTACGGCGGACAAATTTCACTGATAATCGGCGTCCTGGCGGTCCTCCTGGAGGTCTCCATCGGTACGATCGTTGGAGGTACAGCCGCTTTCTACGGCGGGTGGGTGGACGCGGTCCTGATGCGCTTTACCGAGGCCATGCTGTCCATCCCCTCCCTCTTCCTGCTCATTGTCCTGGCTAAATTCCTTGGCCATGATATCCCCACGATCAAGATCCTGGGGCGAAGCTTCAGCGGCAGCGTCGGCATCGTGATCATCGTGATCGGCCTGACCGCCTGGATGTATCTGGCCCGTATCGTGCGCTCCACCATGCTCTCCCTGCGCGAGATGGACTATATCTCAGCCGCCAAGTCGCTGGGCGCCAGCGACGTGCGCATCTTCTTCTCCCACCTGGTGCCGAACACGCTGGGCATTATCGTCGTCTCGTCCACGCTCGGCCTGGCCAGTGCCATCCTGACCGAAGCCTATGTCTCCTTCCTCGGGTTGGGGGTGCAGCCGCCCACCGCCACATGGGGCAATATGATGGAGCAGGCCCAGTCGTTCATGTCCCAGGGGGCCTGGTGGTTGTGGGTCTTCCCCAGCCTGTTCATCGTGCTGGTCATCCTGAGCGTCAACCTGATGGGCGACGGTTTGCGGGACGCCTTCGATCCGCACAGCACCCGCCACATGTAGCGACGCAGAAACCCGGTTTCTTCAAGAAACCGGGTTTCTATAATGAGGTGTAAACATGCTTGGTGTATTTCCTTTTGACGAATTGACCTGGCCCGAAGTGGCCGCCCTGCCTCGAGAAACCCCGCTGCTCCTGCCGCTCGGCAGCGTGCCGGAACCGGGAACTGTCCCCGCCTCCCTGAAAGCAACCCAACCCGTTGGCCTCCTCCCAGCCATTCCCTTTGGCTGGGCCGGAAGCGGACTGGAAGTACGCGAGCCGGTTTTTAATGCATTGGTGCACAACCTGGTCGGGAACTTGCTCGAGGACGGGTTTACCTCCGTCCACGTGCTGGCGCCTGTGGGTCTGGATTTGGGACAGGGCCTCCCGGTCATCGTTTTGCCGCGGCATGCTGCGGGCGCCGCCCTGAACCTGTCGAAGAATCCGCTTGCGCTTCCAGCAAACTGCGAAAAGGTAGTGCTCCTCCCTATAGGCCATACTGAACAGCATGGCTACCATGCCCCGCTGTCCACCGACACACTCATCATCGAAGCCATCGGACGGGGCACAGCCCAGGCCACCCCGGAGCAGGCACTTTCCTTACCGGTCTTCCCGTACGGGGTCAGCACGCACCGGCGCTCATTCCCCGGCACGTTCAACGTCGGCGGGCGGGTCTTCGAGGATTTTTGGCTGGCAGTGGTCGACACGCTCGTCGGGCGGGGCTTCACCCGTTTCTATCTGATGAGCGGCCACGGCGGCAATTCGTCGTTTTTAGTGAACGTGGTCAAGTACGCCGGGGAGAAGTACCCGCAAATTTTTTGTGCCACGGCCTTCCTGTACCTTTCCGGGCCGCAGGGCGTGGCTGCGCTGGAAGCCAGGCGCCAGTCCGGGCTGGGCGGGATGGGTCACGCCTGCGAATTGGAGACTTCTCTCATCCTGTACCTGCGTCCGGAACTCATCCATCTTGAGCGCGCCGTAGACGAGACCGATTTCATTACCACCCCCAACTACTACATGGACTGGATCGAGGGAGGGGCACTGACAGCCAACCCACCCTGGGAGGACGATACCCGCACCGGCGCGTACGGGGCGGGCAGTCTGGCGACAGCGGAGAAAGGCAAGTTCTGGCTGGAAGCCGCCATTGCTGAGAAGGTGGAACACGTGGCTGAGATCCACGAGCAGTACAGCAGAAGGCGGGAACGCCACTTTCAGCGCACAGGCTGAGATAGTTGTAGCCCTCCGAGAATGCCGGAGGGCTTTTTTTTATTTTCCAGCGCTGATGATCACCCATTCCCCCAGCCCGGCCCAATCGTACAGCCATTTCGCATCCGCCGGAGACAGGTTGATGCAGCCGTGCGAGGCTGCTTTCCCAAAATTATCGTGCCAGTAGGCTCCGTGGAAGCCAAAGTTGCCGGCGTAGGTCATGAAATAGGGAACACCCTGGATGTAATACTCGCTGGTCGACCATTCCGGCGGTGTGATGGAACTGTACTCCACCTTGTAGAGGATGGTGAAGCGGCCCTCGAAGGTCCAGGAATTTGCCCCGGAAGAGATCAGGCTGGCAAAAATCAGCCTGCAGTTGTCATAGACGGTCAGAGTCTGCTCGGCCAGGTTGACATAGATGAACCGGCAAGTGTTCGCTCCCGCATCAGCCGGGACCAGTGGACTGACCAACGCAACCTGGTCCTCCGGCAGCCACTCGTCTGCGCCGATGGCGATGTAACCGGTTTTTTGGGTCACTGACGGGAATTCATGAACGATCTGGTAACGAGTGAACGTCTGGATTGGCGCCCCGGCCGCGTTGACGCTCTGGGTATCAGCCAGCACCCAGCCGAAGCGGAAGGCCACTGACCGGGTCAGCAGGATGCCTGTGAACTTGGATGGAGTTAGGACTTGTAAATCCGCTCCGTCCATCCAGCCGTAATTGACCGGGTCAAAATAGAAAGTGCGGCCATCACGCGTTTCGGTGGTGGTGTAAGCCACGTAAGCCGGAGATTTCGGCAAATACCCGAAATTGCCTGTTTTTGCCACGGCGTCCTGCAGGCTGACGTAGACCCTCGCTTTCAGATTGTTTACCAGGGCGTAATTGTATTTCAGTGCGCCCATGGAAGGGTCGAGCGGCTGGTACCAGGCCGGTTCGGGCGTGGGAGGCTGTGTGGGCGTTTGGGTGGGGGTGAAGGTCGCCGTGGCAGCGGCGGTGGCGGTGGAAGAGTCGGTAGCCGTGGGCGTGGGGATGGGCGCCGGGGCTAGTCCACAGGCAGTGAAAAAGACGATCACCAGCAGGAATGTGGTAAATACCGAGAGAGGAACCACGAAGGCACAACACTTGCACCACACGAAGTGCGGTACAGTGCAGGTCAGCCACAAATTCTTCGGGTTATATGAATGTCTTTGAGCCTTTGTGCCTTCGTGGTTTAGGTGCTTTCTTATCATGTTATTTTTGACCAATCCAGTAAAACCACTTCCGCCAGCAGTCGGGCATTGACGTTGCGTTCCAGTTTATCAATTGCCCCCTCGGCGTCGCTGACCAGTTTCCGCGCTTCAGGAAGAGTCAGCCTGGCCGTCAGGGCATCAATTGCTTCGGTATAGTCCACGTTGATGAGCGGGGACTCGGAACCGGCTGCCCGCAGGAGCACATCCCGCCAGAAGGAGAGCCAGAGCAGCAGGGTCTCACGGAAGCTCTCTCTCGCCTCGTTTTTCCGGTCGGTCAGTTTTTCGGCGTAGGAGAAGCGCTCGCGGCGGTTGGATTTGAGCAGGCTTTGCAGGTCACCCAGGCGCATCTTTCGGAAATCCAGCGCTGCTTTATCTTCCATCAGGCGCATGGCATAGCCGGGCCGTCCGCCGGAGATGTGAGCCAGCAGGCGGGCGGACGCAGCATCCGCGTTCCGGTCTTTCAGATAAGCTTCCACCGTCTCCACCGGCAGCGGACGCAGCCTCAGGATTTCACATCGCGAAGTAATGGTCGGAAGGAGTTGCTCGGCAGTGTCGGCGGTCAGGAGCAAAATGACGTGCGCCGGGGCTTCCTCCAACGTTTTCAGCAGGGCGTTGGCCGCGTTGGGGTTGGCTTCCTGGAAGCGCAAAAAGAGCGCCACGCGGTATTTTCCCTGGTATGGCTTTAGCGAGAGGCTCTGCCGCACGGAGCGGATCTGTTCCACCTTCAGTGTGCCGCCTTCCTTTTCAGCTTGAAGTACGACCAGGTCGGCATATTGCATCCGTTCGATCTGCTGGCATGTTTTACATATCCCACAGGGTTCACCGGGAGCTACCGAATTTGGGCAGTTCAAAGCCTGGGCAAAGCGCAATGCCAGGGTGCGGCGGCCCAAGCCGGGAGGTCCCGTGAAAAGGTAGGCATGGCGGACGGAATCACGAGTGAGATGCTGTTTGAGCATCTCCACCGCCCATTCATGTCCGAGGAGACCCCAATTATCATTCATACTTCTTCTCCCGCTCTCAGCCGTAAATACGAATCGTACCGCTGGGGATTCACCCTGCCCGCTTCCACGGCGGCCCGTACTGCGCAGCCCGGCTCGGTCTTGTGGCAGCAATTGTTAAACCGGCAGGCCCCCACCAGCGATGCCAGTTCGGGGAAATAGCCATCCAATTCCTCCGGCTCAGTGTCCCACAGTGCCAGCGAGCGCATGCCGGGCGTGTCCGCCACATAACCGCCGCCTTCCAGCGAGAACAATTGGCGCACGGTGGTGGTGTGCCGTCCCTTTTGGAACGCCTCGCTGATCTCGCGCACTGCCAGCCCCAGCCCCGGCTGGATAGCGTTCAGCAGGCTGGATTTGCCCACACCGCTCGGCCCGGCCAGCGCAGACACTTTGCCGGTCAACCGCTCCCGCAATTCCTCCACGCCCTGGCCGGTCTCCCTGGCACTGCCCGCCATATCATCCCAGTATGGGACACCGTCCCGGTGTCCTTCCGGGAGGGCAGGTGTAGCGCAGGTATAAATGACCGGATAACCGATGGGGGGGTAAAAGCCGAACATCTTCTTAGCCTGTTCGGCTCCCACCAGGTCTATCTTGTTGGCGATGATCACCGCCGGCAGCCCCTGTTTTTCGGCAATGACCAGGAACCGGTCCAGCATGCGCAGGCGGGGTGTGGGACGAGCGCAGGCGAAAACGAACACCGCCTGGTCGGGGTTGGCTAGAATGACTTGCTGATACACACCCTGGGGTCTCGGGTCGAGCCGGACCAGCGAACTGCTGCGTGGTTCGATGGATTCAATGCTCCCCGTCCCGTCAGGCTGGCAGGTGACCCGTACCCGGTCACCGACCGCGGCAATATCGCCCACGTGTTTACCCTGCTTGAGGCGGCCGCGCAGGTGACAGGTCAACAAGCCGCTCTCGGTCTGAATGGTGAAGAAGCCTGACTGGGAGCGGACGATGAGTCCGGGGCAGTCCCGGTTCCTGCGAGGTAGTCCCGGTTCCAGCATATCATCCCGAATCTCGTACGGGCCCGGGGACGTGGTGGGGATTTGTTCTGTTGGCATTCCGGTTACGGGCCCGGGGTCGGTGTTGCTGCGGGAGCGCCGTAATCCGGGTTGACGACGCCGAAGCCGTGTTCCCACGGGTAGACCGTCTGTGGTTTGCCGTTGAAGTAAATTTCCATCACACGCCGGAGGATGGGCGCCGCCCAGGTGGCGCCTTCGCCCTGATTGTTGACGATCACCGCCACGGCGATATCGGGTTTATCGGGCAGGTTGGCCAGGCTGTATCCGGCAAACCAGGCATGCGGGTTGGTTACATTGCTCTCGGCGGTACCGGTTTTGGCGGCGACGGGGAAGGGGAAGCCCACAAACCTGGAATAGGCCGTGCCCTTCGGGTCCGTTACAACGGTGCGCATGGCATCCTGGATGACTTTCAGGTTCGCGGTTGTGACGTGGAGGGTGCCGTTCGCCGTTGGGTGAAAGATGTTGATCGCATCACCGGTGACGGGCTGGATCTTCTCCACCAACTGCGGGCGGTAGAGCGTGCCGCCGTTGGCGACCGCGGCAATGAAAGTCGCCACCTGGAGTGGTGTAACCTGCACGTCACCCTGGCCAATGGCGATGCTGGTGGCATTGGTGCCGTCGGTGGGGTCGGGGATGTTACCTTTCGATTCGGCCACCTGGTCAATCCCGGTGGCACTCCCCAGGCCAAAGGACTTGGCCATATCGGAAATGAGAGTACCCTTTCCATCGGTAAAAAGGGTGTAACCGATGTGGTAGAACCACGGGTCGCAGGAGCGCATCAGGCCCTGCGGCAGGGTCAGCAAACCGCTGGGAGGCCAGGAACAGGTATCCTTCCCGGTTTGCTCTTTCTGGGTGTTGCAATATTCCCAGGTCCAGTCGTACAAAATTGGACCGCTTGGCTGGAGCTCAGTGAATGCATACTGGCAGTCCCAGGTGCTCTGGGGTGTGAAAACGCCACTTTCCAATGCTGCTGCCATCGTCACAATCTTGAATACCGAGCCGAGCGGATACGTGCCTTGCGCGGCACGGTTGAAAGTTGGTTGCTCGTCTGTGAACTGTCTGTTGACATTGTTTAGATCGTACCAGTTGGGGTCAAACCCCGGTGAGGAGACCATCGCCAGCACGCGCCCGGTATTTACTTCCATCACCACGATTGCGCCAGGGAGACCGTCCATGGCGGCCTGGGCCTGTTCCTGTAAATCATTGTCAATGGTCAGGGTAATGGAGGCGGCGGGTTCAGAATCAACCTGGGCCAGAACCGTTTCATAGGTCCCGTCTGCGGCGGTGATGTAGAGTGTGGCGGCATTGCGACCATGCAGATAGCTTTCTCCCCACTTTTCGATGCCCTCCCATCCTACCCGTTCCGCTCCGCTGTAACCGAGTCGCCGGTAGGAATTTATGTCTTCCTTTGAGATGTAAAGGGTGTAGCCAACTGCATTTGGGGCAAGGTTCGGTTCATAAAAACGGGAGATATCTGGAGGGACCGGATAACGGCTGGCCTGTACTCCGTTGAAACCGGTGATACCAGAGGCGTCGACCGCTGCAGCGCTGGCCTCGCCAACCGGCACGTAATTTCCTGCCGTATAATTTTCATAATTGTTGCGGATGATTTCCGGGCGGACGCCTGTCAGTTGCCAGAGTTTATTGAAAACGGCATTTTCCATGTCGGGCGAGACATCCCCGGCGACCAGACCCAAGGCATAGGCATCCGTCTGGGTGGCGATGGCGTTGCCGTTGCGGTCGTAGATGTCGCCGCGCGCCGGGCTGACATAACTGGTGGCCAGGCGCTTGCCACCGGCCAATTCGGGCAGGATCAACCCGTCGTCCCACTGGAGCCGCCATTGGCCGTCCTCCAGCGCCAGGTTGGTATTGAAGTCACGCTGGATATCGCCGAAAAGGCTGGTGTGGTATGTGATATGGAAAGACACCTGGGAATTCTGCGGGTCGGTCAGCATCGAAAGGATATTGTATTCTATCGTTTTTGCGCTCATAGCGTTCAGGTCGTCCGTGTAACGCTTGGCAAAATCGTCCTGAGAGATGGCATTACGACTGGCTTGCGTAATCAATGAATACATGGTTGTGTAATCTTCCACCACCATGGCATCCAGGTAGGTACGCAGAGCGGTGTCGGCGTTGGGGACATGTGTCACGTTAACCTGGGCGGTCGGCAGGGAGGGCGTGCTGGTGGCGCCCCCGCCTATGATTCCACATCCAGCAAGGAAGACAAGCATCAGGAGCATGTTTAGTAGATGGATGGGTTTCATCAGTTCACCTTTCGGGTCAACCGGCCTGCTCCCCGTGTAGGACCGCGGCGGAGATCGGACATATATAATTCAGACTGGACTGGCACCCGGCGGAAATGTCGGTCTTGGGGGCAATGTCAAATTGGCGCAGGGTGCGGGTCAGGTGGCAGAGCGGGAGTCCCATCACGCTGGCATAACAGCTGGACATCATATCGACCGGATGGAACTTGGGGTGCTGGATGGCATAGGCTCCGGCCTTGTCGAGCGGGTCGCCGGTGGCGACATAGGTATCAATCTCATCATCGCTATAGGCCCGCATCGGCACATCTGTGACGCACAAGTCCATGGCCAAGTTCCCGTCGGACAGCCTCATGACCGCGATACCGGTAAAGACCTGGTGTGTGCGGCTGCGCAGCCGCCGGAGCATTTCCACTGCCTCAGCCATATCCTTTGGCTTGCCGAGAATGGCTTTACCATCCACCACGGCAGTGTCGGCGGCCAGAATGGTCAGATCTTCGCTGGCGGACACCATTCCCCTGATCCTGGGGGAGGCGGCACAAGTACGCGCCTTGCTCTCGGCCAGACGCAGGACGTAGGCGCTGGGCGCTTCGCCGGGGTGCTGGCTTTCATCCACTTCTGCGGGACGGGTTTTGAACATCCAGCCGCCGAGCGCCAGCAGCTCTCGCCGTCGGGGGGAATTCGATGCCAGTACCAGTAAAGATTTGCCCATGGGCGGGATTCTAACACACTAGCGTGTTCTTCATCCCCGTTGTAAAATGGAGTTGTCTACAGGGTGTTGCGCAAATAATTGAACCTAAAATCCGTTTTTTTCGAGCCCTTTGATACAGGATAGTTGTATCTTCTTAATAAGTAGAGGAGTATGGGGGTGTGGGGGCAGTTTTGCCGCCCCCACACCCCCATCGCTCCCCGGTTAATTGAGATGTTACGGACAGTTCGCATGCTTATGCAAGATGCAGTAGACCTGACAGGTTGTCGTCCCGTGCTGGAAGCAGGACTACGTCGAAAATCTGTCAGGTTTTGCATAAAATCAAGGAGGAGGCCTTTTGTGTTGGAACTCATTGAACGTATCCGTCGCGATGGCAAAAACCTTGGTAACGGCATCCTGAAAGTGGACGGGTTTATTAACCACCAGGTGGACCCGGCACTGATGGACGCTTGCGGCCGTGAATTGGCCCAGCGTTTTGCCAATGTCGGCGCGACCAAGGTGTTGACTGCTGAAATCTCCGGCATCGCCCCGGCTCTGACCACTGCCCTGCACCTGGGCCTGCCGGTGGTCTACGCACGAAAATCCAAGCCGATTACCATGCCGGATCAAGTCTTCCTGACCATGGCTCCCTCGCATACCAAGGGACGGATGGTCGAATTGATCGTCTCGCCTGAATACCTGGCAGACGGCGAAAGAATCATCATTATTGATGATTTCCTGGCCTCCGGAGCCACCATTTGGGGCTTGGTCCGCCTGGCACAGGCAGCCGGGGCGACCATAGTTGGCATTGGGACACTGATCGAGAAGGTCTTCGAGGGCGGGCGTGAACTGCTCAAACCGCTTGGCGTACCGATTGAGTCGCTGGCGGTCATAACCGCACTGGATGGGAACCACATCAGCTTCGCGAACGAATAACATTATGCACGATTCCATTGCCATCCTCGATTTCGGTTCGCAGTATGCCCAGTTGATCGCCCGCCGGGTGCGCGAGGCGCACATCTACTGTGAACTCTTCCCGTGGGACACGCCTGCTGAAAATGTGCTACTGCTCCGGCCCAAAGGCTTCATCCTCTCCGGTGGACCGGCCTCGGTCTATGCCGAGGGTGCACCAACCCTGCCGGACTACATCATCGAATCCGGTTTACCCATCCTTGGCATCTGCTATGGAATGCAGCTATTGGTGCACACACTCGGTGGTCAAGTCAACCCGTCCGCCGAGCGCGAGTACGGCCCGGCGGAAATCCAAACGCTGATCCCCGGTACGATGCTGGATGTGCTGTCCAAAGTCTGGATGTCACACGGCGACCGGATCACGAAAATGCCGGAGGGGTTCATTGCACTTGCTAAAAGTAGCAACAGCCCCATCGCGGCGATGGGCGATTTCAGGCGCAAGTATTTCGCCGTGCAATTCCATCCCGAAGTCCATCACACGCCGAACGGTGCGGAAATCCTCAAGCATTTTGCGGTGGATATCTGTAGCTGCGCGCTGGATTGGACTCCGGCATCCATTATCGAGGAGAGTGTAGCCAGGATTAGATCCCAGGTTGGAGGAAACCGCGTCCTGGCTGCGGTCAGCGGCGGGGTAGATTCGTCGGTCGCGGCCGCGCTGGTGCATAAAGCGATTGGCGACCAGCAGGTGGCTGTTTTCGTGGATACCGGTCTCCTTCGCCGGGGGGAGCCGGAACAGGTCGTCCGCGCCTTCCGCGCCCAGATGGGCGCGGAGTTGGTGGCGGTGGACGCCGCGGCCGAGTTTTTTGCCGCCCTGAAAGGGGTTACCGACCCGGAGCAGAAACGCAAGATTGTCGGCGAGAAATTTATCCGTGTTTTTGAACGCGAGGCAAAGAAACTCGATGCGCCGCCCCGTTCTGGAACCGGGACTACCACGAAGTTCCTGGTGCAGGGCACGATTTACCCGGACGTGGTCGAGTCCGCTGCGCCTGACCGGAACAAGGCTGCCAGGATCAAGTCCCACCACAATGTGGGTGGCCTGCCTGAAGATATGGCAATGACACTCGTCGAGCCGCTGCGTTACCTGTTCAAGGACGAGGTGCGGGCGGTGGGAGAAGCCCTCGGCCTGCCGGAAAGCATGGTCTGGAGGCAGCCGTTCCCGGGTCCGGGATTGACCGTACGCTGCCTGGGCGAAGTCACCCCTGAGCGTGTCGCCCGTTTGCGTCTGGCGGATGCCATCTTCACAGAAGAGCTGGCCGCGGCAGGGCTGCTTGGGAAAGGAGCCGGCACCAGCCAGGCGTTCGCCGTGTTGCTGCCGGTCCGTTCGGTGGGTGTGATGGGCGATGAACGGACGTACCAGGAGGTTTGCGCCATCCGGGCGGTCGTCACCGACGACTTCATGACCGCCGACTGGGCGCGCATCCCTTATGATGTACTGGCGAAGGTGGCTAACAGAATTGTCAACGAAGTGCACGGAATCAATAGAGTGGTGTATGATATTACCAGCAAACCACCCGCGACCATTGAATGGGAATAGGAGAAACCCGTGTCCGAAATCATACCTTCCGAACCTCGCAGCCATTCCATCCCACCTGCCCCGATCCATCCGCTGGCGGCACTGGCAACCATAGTGCTGGATAATGTATTCGGTGTAGTTGAGCTGGTTGATCCGCTGGCGCTGATCCTGACCAGCGTAACGGTTGGTGTATTGGGCACGGTGACCACAACACTGATCCAGCGTTACATGGCGAAGGACGAATGGGGACCAGCGGTGGCCAAGGGACTGGTGATGGGTATCATTGCCGGTGTGCCTTTCCAGGTAACCGGGACGGCGGTCGGTGCCATCCTGCTTGGCTGGGCCGGGGCGAGTCAGTGGATCAAACTCCCTGCGAAGAGGGGCAAACCGGCACAACTCCCTGCATCTGATGAGGTCATGGATGCGGAAGTCAAGGATGTTTAGTAATTGGTTGGGTCGTGATCAGGGACGTTTTTCCAACTGATTGCTGCACCCTATGCGTAAATTCCTGGCGGCATTCCTCAGCGTTTATCTGCTATTTACCGGGCTGACACCTGCCCGCGCCCAGAGTAGTGCGCACCTCAACCTCTATTCCCTGCAAACGGAATCCTTCCCGGTTATGGCCGCCGGGCTGGATGTGTTCGATTCGGCCGGCAACTTCGTCACCGGCCTCACGCCCGATGCGGTCACCCTGCTCGAGGATAAGCAGCCCCGCCCGCTCGAAAGCCTCGAAGACCTCCAGCCAGGGGTGGAATTCGCCCTGGCGCTGGACCCCGGTCCGTACTTTGCCTATCGGGATGCCAACGCCGTCACCCGTTATGACAAAGTTGTTCGAGTGGTAAAGGACTGGGCTGCCGCGCACCCTGATTCGCTGGACGACGACCTCAGCCTGATTCCCACCGGCGGGACTCCGTCAACTCACCTGGAAACGACAACAGCTTTTTCAGACGCCCTGGCTGCTTATCAACCCAATCTGCTGAGTCTGGTCTCAAGCCCGGAAACCCTATCAAGCGCCCTGGATGCGGTTTCTGAATCCACTTCCCAGATCGGCAGGAAGCCCGTCGTGCTGTACATTACCTCCATACCGGCGGTGAGTGACATTCCGGCTCTTCAAAACCTGAATCAGCGCGCCGTAGCTGAGCATATCCGCGTCCACGTCTGGATCGTAGCTTCGCAGGATTTTGCCTCCACTTCCGGTGCGACAGCTCTCAAGGATTTGGCCATCCAGACCGGTGGAGAGGTTGTCCTTTTCTCTGGCGAGGAGCCTCTGCCCAGCCTCGAGATGTACCTCGCTCCTCTGCGCCATGCTTACCGCCTGACGTATTCATCCGGCATCCTCGCCTCCGGCGAGCATACGCTGACAGCGCAGGTAAGCCTGGATGGCGAGACGGTCACTGCCGCGGCGCTGCCCTTTGAACTGGATGTTCAGCCACCCAACCCGATCCTTGTTGCTCCGCCGGAGCAGATTGTCCGCACCGCGCCGGATGAGCGCACTACCACAGCGACATCTTTCCTTCCAACCCGACAGCCGATCAATATCATTATTGAATTCCCGGATGGACGGACGCGTCCATTGGTGCGTACCGCGCTGTATGTAGACGGCGTACTGGCGGACGAGAATACTGCCGAACCGTTCGACCAATTCACGTGGGATTTGAGTGGTTACACGGTCAGCGGCCAGCATATCCTGACCGTGGAAGCTGAGGATACCCTGGGTTTGAGAAAGTTCAGTCTGGGTGTACCGGTACTGGTCACCGTTGTCCGGCCGCAACTTGGGTTGCTGCCCTGGCTGTCTCGTAACAACCTAGGGGTGGCGCTGGCAGCAATTCTTTTCGCCGGGGCGCTGCTGAGTGTGATCTTGACCCGGAGCTTGGTAAAAAGACGGCGTATGGTTCCGGCAGGTCGCGGGTCCCGCCGCGACCCGCTTACCCAATCCGTTCAGGCCGGGGGGAAAAAGCGCGCCCTCCGCCTGCCGTGGAGTCGTCCAGCCAAACCATCTGAAGCCTATCTTGTCCGCTTGAAGGACGACGGCACGCCGATTACTGCGCCGTCCATCCCGATTACGACGCCAGAAATAACCTTTGGCTCAGACCCGATTCAAGCCACGCGCATTTTGGACGACCCGTCGGTTTCGCCCCTGCATGCCAGGCTCAAGCAGGAGCATGGCGAGTATATCCTTTCTGATGAAAAATCCACCTCCGGGACGTGGATTAACTATGAAGAGGTGACGACACCCCGCCGCCTGCAGCACGGTGATGTGATCCACATTGGGCGGCTCTCGTACCGGTTCATGCTGCGCAAGCCGCCTGAACGTCCCGCACCGCAAGTCATCCCAACGAAGAAATGATCCGCACACCTGATTCTCCCCTGGATGTTGCTGCTGCAACCCACCCCGGGATGGCCGGCAAACAAAATGAAGACCGCTTCGCCGTCTCGTCCTACCGCGTGAGCGAAACTAACGTCACGCCCTCGGTCTTCGCTGTTGTCTCGGATGGGATCGGCGGGCGCCGCGCCGGTGAAGTGGCGGCCGAGATGGCTGTTGAGACCATCAGCCATATGGTGGCCCAGTCCAACATTCGTCAGCCTCTGGCTGTTCTCGATCACGCCATCCAGGTCACCAGCGAAGCGATCGCATCGAAAGCCAAAGACGATACCCAGCGCCTGGGAATGGGCACAACCTGTGCCTGCGCCTGGGTCATTGGCAGCCAGTTGTTCATTGCCTCAGTGGGGGATTCGCGCGTCTACCTGTTGCGCAACGGCAGCCTCATGCAGTTGACTGTGGACCACACTTGGGTGCAGGAGGCGGTGGATAGAGGCATCCTGGGCCCGGAAGATGTCCGCAACCACCCGAACGTGCACGTTATCCGCCGCTACCTGGGTTCCTCCAAAACACCCCAAGCGGATACTCGTCTGCGGTTGGCGAAAGACGAGACCGACACTGAGGCGCGCTCCAACCAGGGACTGCGCCTGCTCCCCGGCGACCTGCTCCTGCTTTGTACCGACGGCCTGACCGACGTGGTGGAGGATGCCGACATCGAACCGACCGTACGCGGTCTGGACCTCCGGTCTGCCGCGCAGGCGCTTGTGGATCTGGCATGCTCCCGCCAGGGGAATGACAACATCACTGTGGTGTTGATGCTCGTACCCTGGGAAGTGGTACCGAAAAAGAAAAGCAACTTCTGGCGCTGGGTGTTATTGGGATTGGCAGTCCTGATTCTGCTGGCGCTGGTCATTGTCATTGCCACCTGGGTGGCTTTTAATAATTTTCCGCCTCCCGCGACGCTGACACCGCCCGCGTAATTCTTGCTAGGCAAAACTCACCTCTTGTTATTTTCTGATAATGGCGTATACTCCGCACCGCTAAAATCTTACGAGGTAGTCCCGGTTCCAGCACGGGACCAATAGGTGAAAAATGACAGTTCCAGTGCAAGAAAAGGAAAACGATAAACCTCCCAGTTCAGCCCCGCGCCCGGCGCGTCCGTGGCGGGTGGCCGTGCTCGCCAACATCAAGGAGCGCGGAAAAGCCCTCCCAGCGGATGTACCTCCAGATGCCGGCGCGGACTTCGATTACATCGAAACCATTGACAAAATCCGGGCTGCTATTGAAACTGATGGTCACCAGACTATCTTCATCCAGGCCGATAGAGATCTGCCTTTTGCATTAAAAGAAGCCCATCCTGATATTTGCTTTAACATTGCCGAAGGATTGGGGGGTGATGCACGCGAAGCCCAGGTTCCAGCCTTGCTGGAAATGCTCAAAATTCCCTATTCCGGTTCGCGCGTTCTGACCAATGCCATCTCGTTGGATAAGACCTTAACCAAACGCATCTGGCGTGACCGGAACCTGCCTGTGGCTCCTTTCCAGGAATTCACCTTCGGCGATGAACCGTTGCGCCCCGAAATGCACTTCCCGCTCTTCGTCAAGCCTGCCCGCGAGGGCACCGGCATGGGTGTGAATGAAAAAGCCATCGTCAATAGCGAGGCCGAACTGCGTGAGCGCGCCGACTATGTTATCCGTCTGTACCATCAACCGGCGCTGGTGGAGACCTTTTTACCGGGCCGCGAGTTCACGGTCGGGATCATGGGCCGCTACGATACTGTTCTCTACTCCCGCCATCCCGAATGGTATGAAAAAGATGGCTTCCTCCGTCTTCCCATTCTGGAGTTGGACAGCAGCCGTTCCGTCACACCCGGCATTTATGGTCTGGAAGCCAAGGCCCAATCGGTCGGCTCGGAAGGTGCACCCGCCTACCTCTGTCCGGCCCCGATTGACCCTGAACTGACAAAGAAGCTCCATCGTCTGGCCTGGCGGGCGCATGTGGTTCTGGGTGCGCTGGACGTCTCCCGCACCGACATCCGCCTTGGCGCCGACGGCCAGCCGCGCCTGCTGGAGATCAACCCTCTGCCCGGTCTGACCCCTGGCTATAGCGACCTGTGCATCCAATGCGCCGCCCAGGGGATATCTTATGAGGACTTAATTCTGGAACTTCTCTATCTGGGGGCTGCACGCTGGAACATGCTCACGCCGCGCGATCTTCCGCTGCCTCCGAAGAAAAAAACCGGTTCCCTGAACGGGGCCGCCAAAACGACAAACGGCGGGAGTGGCGAAAGAAGTGGGCTAAAGATCATCACCACGGAGAGCACTAAGCTCACAGAGAAAAAAATAGGGTAAATCTCTGTGTTCTCCGTGGACTCCCCCGGCACTTGCGACCGGGGCAGGTGTGTGGTGAAATATCCCGGTTGGCCCACAAGATTATCCGCCCCCCAAACGGCAAATAGCAGCCAAATTGGGCGATAGTTTTTGACTGTCGCCCATTATTTTTCGTTATGGTATAATTCGCCCGCTTTACGGAGAGGTCGCGTAGCTGGCTTAGCGCGCACGCTTGGAAAGCGTGTAACCCACAAAGGTTCGCGGGTTCGAATCCCGCCCTCTCCGCCAGATGGAACTTCCCGAAAACATTGTGCGGGAAGTTCCTGATTCACTGGCTGAAGAGTGCTCTTGCGATCAGTAAATCACCTCGATAATTATCTCGTGATATACTCGGGCCTACGATGAATCATTCTCATCTTCCCCGCTCGCTTATCATTCTACTGTTCATCCTGATTGCTGTGACTCTCTTCGCGGGGACCCTGCGCGCATTTGCCCCGGCTCAGGCCGCGACTGTTTTGGAAAACTTGGCCCAAAAGACTGATACACCCTCCGCAGTTGGGACCCTGCCACCAACCCCCACTTCAATTGTGGATTTTCCCCCACCCGGGCCAACTCCGACCCCGCTCCCCTCCTCCCTTGTGCCACCCCCGACCGATAACGGACCCTTTATGCCAACCCCGCCTCCCACATATACCCCCATTCCCACAGCGGTTCCCACCCCAATCTCCAGAACGGTATATGCCGATACTACCGGCATCATTGCTCTGGCCATTCTAATGGTGGTCGTGGTGCTGATTGGCGTGACTTTGGGCGAACGCAGCCCCCGGGAGAAAAAAGAACCAAAAAAATAATCCTTTCGGATTATTTCAACCATTGACAATCTTGTTATTTTGCATATAATCACCCCCAATAATTGAAAGACGTCGAAGAGGACGAGTAAACCTCATACGGCGGACCAGAGAGCAGGCGGCAATTGGTGAAAGTCCTGCCCACACGATGAAGTTGAATGGACCTCAGAGTTGCAAGGCGAAAGGGCAGAGCAAAGTCGAAGCCCGAGTAACCCTCGCCGGAGCGGCCACCGTTATCACGGCCAGGTCACTTAGCCAGGCGCGATGAGCAGGATTTTTCAAACCTGTAAGACTAGCTGACCGACAAGAGTGAGGCTGGCGGTTCTCTGTGCATCATGCAGGGATTTTTTGTTAGTCAACCTAATTCGGGTGGCACCACGAACCATGCGTTCGTCCCGTTCTATGGACGAACGCATTTGTGTTTAAGGAGTACTACGTAAATAACTGAACCTTTATCCTGTTATTTCCGAGCCTTTCGATACAGGCAAGTTCATTGATCAAGCAAGAAGCAGCAAGGAGCAGAAAACATGTACCTCATCACTTTTCACCCGCCCTGAAGGTCTTCTCCTTTCGACGAACGAATAACAAATTCCGAACGCCCACTCATAAAAAAAAGGAGATAAATTATGTCTGACCAAACCCGCTTTATATTGAACGAAACCGACCTGCCAAGGAATTGGTACAACGTGCTGGCCGACAGCCCCGTCCCGCCCGCCCCGGTGTTGAACCCGATGACGAAGGAGGCGATCACGCCGGAATTCCTCTCGGTGTTGTTCCCGATGGAGATCATCCAGCAGGAAGTCAGTACGGAACGCTACATCGAAATCCCGGAGGAAGTGCGCGAGATTTATAAACTCTACCGCCCGACTCCGCTCGTCCGCGCCCGCCGGCTGGAAAAGGCACTTGACACGCCCGCACACATTTATTACAAAAACGAGTCCGTCTCACCGGTGGGCAGCCACAAACCGAACACGGCCATCCCGCAGGCTTTTTATAACAAGGTCGCCGGTACGAAAGCCATGACCACCGAGACCGGCGCCGGCCAGTGGGGCGCAGCGCTGTCCATGGCCTGTAACTTCTTCGGCATTGACTTGGAAGTCTACATGGTCAAAATCTCGTACAACCAGAAGCCCTACCGGCGCATTTTCATGCAGACCTACGGGGCGCAGGTCTTTGCCAGCCCAACCGATCGCACCGAATACGGCCGGGCCTTGCTCGCCAAGGATCCGGAGAATACCGGCTCGCTGGGCATCGCCATTTCGGAGGCCGTGGAAATGGCGGCTGCCTCCGGTGGGACGAAGAAGTACGGTATCGGCTCGGTGCTGAACCACGTGTTGTTGCACCAGACCGTCATCGGCGAGGAAGCCCTCAAGCAGATGGACCTAGCCGGCGAATACCCCGACGTGATCATCGGCTGTGTGGGCGGCGGCTCGAACTTTTCCGGGATTGCCTACCCGTTCCTGCGCCAGAACCTGAAGGACGGGCAGCGCACACGCCTGGTGGCCGTCGAGCCGACTGCGACCCCCTCACTGACGAAGGGCGTCTACGCCTTTGACTATGGCGATACTGCCCAAATGGCTCCCATTGTCAAGATGTATACGCTTGGCCACACCTTTATGCCGGCCGGTATCCACGCCGGTGGCCTGCGTTATCACGGCATGGCCCCCAGTGTTTCGGCATTGTACGATGCCGGGTACATAGAGGCGGTTGCCGTATCCCAGATCGGGACCTTCGATGCTGCAGTGCAGTTTACCAAAGCCGAAGGCATCCTCCCGGCTCCTGAATCTGCACACGCCATCCGCGTGGCGATTAACGAGGCGCTGGATGCCAAAGCCAAAGGCGAGAAGCGCGTCATCCTGTTCAACCTGTCCGGCCACGGCCACTTCGACATGACAGCCTATCAATCCTACCTGAATGGCGAACTGGTGGATTATGAGCATCCCGAGCATGCAATCGAAGAAGCCATGAAGGATTTGCCGCAGGTGTCAGAGGAAGCATAGCTTCGGGGTTTGGGGTAATGGGGACAGCTTTGCCGTCCCCATTACCCCAGGATCTTAAAGGGGTGGGGATGACCAATAAATAAATGCAGGTCTCCAGAATTTTGGAGACCTGCAGTCGCATCCATTCAGAGTCGGGGGGTTATGGCATGACCGGCATCGAAATGCCAAGCTGGGCCAGCACCCCGGCTACTCCGCCGCCCGGCACCACAGCCGCCTCGAGCCGGCTGATCTTCCCATTTTTTACCGTGATCGTCGTTTCTTCATACGGAAGGGAGATGCGCTTCCCGGAAGCCGGGACCTTTGGGAAACCCGGCATGGGCAAATTCAACTCGCCCGTCTGAGTCCCGGTGATCTGGAAGGTGGTAATCATTTTGTCGCCATTCTGTTTGAAGCCCTTGGCGTTGAACTTCCAGTCTGGGATGGCAGCCACCAGGGCAGTCATCAGGCCAACGAATTCGCGTTTGCCAACCGGCTGGGGCACCGGCCCGGCGAAGACCATATCTTCTGTAAGAAACTCTGCAAATTTACTGGTCTGACCAGCTTCGGAGGCGGCTAAACCGGCTTTAACTACATCTATTGCATTCATATTTATATACTCCTTTCGAGAACTGTATGGTTTGAAGGTAATCACTATCTATTATATCATATAATTATGATATTATTTATCATATTATACAATTCCTCCATCGTACAAAAGCGCCATGCCTGAATTTCCTGTCAACCCCTCTAATTCAAGAACATCTGTGCGAATTCGGCCGTGTGGTAGAATACAGGCTGCCGAAAGCCACAGGGCACTGCCCAATTAGCAGTAAAATTGCACTAACAACCTGTATCTTGACCGTTTATCGTTCACGGATTGATATTAAAAGAAGCAATCAATGTCCATGGAAACACCACAAGCTAAACTGCCCCTGCCTCCGGGCCTGCTCGCCTCATTGAGGGCGGGATTTGATTCTGTAGCCAACCATATTGCGGTCATCCTGCCGCCGGTGCTACTCGACCTGTTCCTGTGGCTTGGCCCGCACCTGCGTCTGAAGGATTTCCTCCAGCCGCTCATTGACCGCCTGCCGTCGCTGGCGGGCGCACTCCCATCCGGTATCACAGACCTGGCCACTCTTCAGACGGCCTGGACAGGCATTGCGGATAATTTCAACTTGTTTGTCATCCTGCGCACGTTCCCGGTGGGGACCACCAGCCTGTTGAGTCTCGAATCATCCATGCAGAATCCGTTGGGGGTTCCGCTGAGCCTCGATGCCGGTTCGTTCGTCACCATCCTGGGCTGGGCAATATTCCTGGTCTTCCTGGGCTGGATAATTGGCGCAATGTACTATTATTGGGTTTCCCAGGTGGCGCTTAAACCGGAAGCGCGTTCGCCCTGGAAATCCCTGCAACAGGCTGTATTGCTGTCGCTCATCTGGCTGGGTCTGCTGTTCTTCTTCGGGTTGCCTGCCCTGCTAGTATTGTCGGTTCTGACGGCCATCAATTCGGTTTTGGGACAGGTGGCGTTATTTGCCGGGGCGATCGTCCTGGTCTGGCTGGTGATGCCGGTCTTCTTCTCGGTGCACGGCATTTATACCTTGCAACTGGATGCATTCCGGGCCATCATGAATAGTCTGCGCATGGTGCGCTTCACCCTGCCCAATACCGGGTTGTTCTTATTGACCATTGTGGTGCTCAACCAGGGATTGAACTTCCTATGGAATACCCCGCCGCTAAACTCGTGGTTGATGCTGGTGGGTATCGCCGGGCATGCCTTCGTCTCGACGGCCCTGCTGGCGGCCAGCTTTGTCTATTATCGTGATATCAATGCCTGGTTGAAAGCGGTTTTAGAACAACTTCAACGCAAAACAACTTCAGTAAAAGTATAATCCAAGGAATTTATGGCAGTAAATGGAAGTTACGACGCAAAGGATATCCAGGTCCTGGAGGGACTAGAAGCCGTCCGCCGCCGGCCCGGCATGTATGTGGGCGGTACGGACATCAAAGCCCTGCATCACCTCGTCTATGAAGTGGTGGACAACTCGATTGACGAGGCCCTGGCCGGGGCCTGCACGCGCATCGAAATTGTCATCCATCCCGATTCGTCCGTCACCGTCACCGATAATGGGCGCGGCATCCCGGTGGATATGCATCCCACCGAGAAAAAATCGGCCCTCGAGGTGGTGATGACCAAACTGCACGCCGGCGGCAAGTTTGGCGGCGGCGGGTACAGGGTCTCGGGCGGGTTGCACGGGGTGGGCGTCAGCGCCGTCAATGCCCTTTCGGAGTGGTGCGAGGTCGAGGTCTGCCGGGATGGCCAGATCTATTTCCAGCGTTACGAGCGCGGCCACCCCAAGGAGCCGGTCAAGAGCATCGGCAAAGCCAAAACCGGCGTAACGGGCACCAGGACCACGTTCAAGTTCGACCCGCTGATCTTCACCGAAGTGCTCGAATACCGCTTTGACACCCTCGTACAGCGCTTCCGCGAGATGGCCTTCGTTACGCGCGGCACCACCATCTACTTCCTCGACGAGCGCAGCAACCGCGAAGAGACTTTCTACTTCGAGGGAGGCATCACCTCGTTTGTGCGTTACCTGAACCGCAACCGCGAGACCCTGCACCAGGTGGTGCACGTGGAAAAGGATATCGAGGGGATCGGCATCGAATGCGCCGTCCAGTACACCGACGCTTACACCGAGTCCATTTACGCCTTCGCCAATACCATCAACACGGTCGACGGCGGCACGCATCTCACCGGGATGCGGGCAGCCCTGACCCGCGTGGTCAACGATTATGCCCGCAAGGGCGGGCTGCTCAAGGAAGCCGACCCGAACTTTTCCGGCGACGACACGCGCGAGGGTCTGACCGCCATTATCAGCATCAAACACCCGGACCCGCAGTTTGAGTCGCAAACCAAAGTGAAGTTGATGAACCCTGAAGTGCAAACCTACGTCACGCAGGTGGTGGGCGAGGCCTTCGGGACGTTCCTCGAAGAGAACCCGCAGGCGGCCAAGGCCATCATTGCCAAGTGTCTCACCTCGGCGCGGGCGCGTGACGCCGCCCGCAAGGCGCGTGACCTGGTCATCCGCAAATCCGCCCTGGAGAGTCTCACCCTGCCCGGTAAACTGGCGGACTGCTCCCAGCGCGACTCGTCCAAGACCGAACTCTACATCGTGGAAGGTGACTCGGCTGGCGGCTCGGCCAAGCAGGGCCGCGACCGGCATTTCCAGGCCATCCTGCCCCTGCGCGGCAAGATTTTGAATACCGAGCGTGCCCGCTTGGATAAGATCCTGGGGAATAACGAAGTCCGGGCGCTCATCTCAGCCCTGGGCACCGGCATCGGCGATAATTTCGACCTCGCCGGCCTGCGCTACGGGCGCATCATCATCATGACGGATGCCGACGTGGACGGCTCGCACATCCGCACGCTGCTGCTGACCTTCTTCTTCCGCTACATGCCCACCCTGATCGACGAAGGTCACCTCTACATCGCCCAGCCGCCGCTCTATCGCCTGGCTTACAAGACCCAGGTCCATTACGCCTACAATGATGCCGACAAGGACAAGCTGCTTAAATCGCTGGGCGTCAGCCCCGACAAAGTCAGCCTGTCGCGCTATAAAGGGCTGGGCGAGATGAACCCGACCCAACTCTGGGATACCACCATGAACCCGGAAAACCGCACTCTGCTGCTGGTCACCGTGGACGACGCCGCCGAAGCCGACCGGACCTTCGACATGCTGATGGGCGACGCGGTGGACCCCCGCAAGCGCTTCATCCAGACCCACGCCAAGGCAGTGAGGAATCTGGATATTTAGGCTGAGCACAGAACTCCGAGTTCTTTAAGAACCCGGAGTTCTGGTTTATAGGGTGAAAATGGAGGAGGCTTGTATCCGAGGGCTGGCTTCGGTGCCTCGTGGCGCTCTCCGGTGCCATGAGGCACCGAAGCCAGCCGTTGTTCGGCGAGTCATCCCGCCTACCAGCCGATCCCAGCGACCCCTGTCGCTGGGACTGCCGATGGGGGCTTGTTGCCCCCTCGGCTTGTGGCGGCTTGCCCCCGTCGGGGATGCTGCGCGAAGGCCCACTCGGCTAGTCAGCGAGTCATGAGTCATCCCACAGGGATCCCCTTTTACAGGGATGATATACCCTCCGGGTACGATGTGCTTCGCAATCTCGCCGAACCGGCAGATGGCTGCTTGAAAGAGTATCGAGCCCGTAAGGGCTCGACACCTGCACTGCACCACACCTGCCCTGGCGGGCGGTGCCAGGGAACGCAGTGCGGTGCAAGTGTATAGCTGATGCCGGCTTGAGACCGGCTCAGCTTAAAAAACCACGCGCGGACACACTGGTCCCTAAAACGAGAAACGAATACCCAGTTGCTTCCATAGTCCATCTTAGCAATGAAGAACTCCTCGAGTAAAATGGGGTTCTGATGAAAAAATATTCGTTTCTTTTTTTTACAAAAAGGAATGATAACAATGTGGTTCAATCCGATCATGATCCGGCTTTTGAAATCCCCTTTGCATGGATTGGTCAGCAAAGGTGTGATGATGGTCACTGTCACCGGTCGTAAAAGTGGCAATTCCATCTCGACGCCGGCCAATTATCTTCGCGATGAAAATACATTGTGGGTGATCAGCTGGCGCGAGCGAAAGTGGTGGCGAAACTTGCGGGGTGGGGCGAATGTCCGTGTTCTGCTGGCAGGCAAAAGCGTGGAAGGAAGCGGGCAGGTCATTGAAGAAGAAAAAGCCGTGGCGCAGAGTCTGTTTGACTATACCCAAAAAGCTCCGAAAATGGCGCAGTACGTCCGGATTGGTTTGGATGCAGCTGGTCAGCCTGTTCACCCGGATTGTGAACGCCTCGCAAAAAAGATGGTGACGATACGGATCGATCTGGCATGAAAACCCGGACCGTGCCGCCGAAGCCGGCCGCACCTTCGACTTGCTGATGGGCGATGCGGTGGACCCACGCAAGAGGTTCATCCAGACGCACGCCAAGGCTGTGAGAAATCTGGATATTTAGAAACGCAACATGTAGCACACGCTATTTCATGCGCCCTGCCTCGTAATCAGGGTGGGCAGTTCTGATCGAACCAAATTTCTGGAAGGGGGGTTAATAAAGAATATAATGCCGAATTGATATATTAATTGCTAACGCTTATTGGAGGAAACCCATGTCAAAGTCAGAAACGATGATTCGCGAATTGCTGGATTTGGCTGAAATTAAGATTAATGGCAGCCACCCCTGGGATATCCAGGTTCATGACGATCGCCTGTATGACCGCGTCTTGCGGGATTCATCCCTGGGTCTCGGCGAAGCGTATATGGATGGTTGGTGGGATTGCGAGTTGGTTGATGAGTTCATTAACCGGGTGCTTAAAGCGCGTCTGGACGAAAAAATAACCAATAACCTGCGTCTGGTTTTCCAGGTTTTAAGAGCCAGGTTGTTCAACCGGCAGTCTTCTGCCAAGGCTTTTGAGGTGGGCGAAAAGCATTATGACCTGGGCAATGACCTGTACCTTGCCATGCTGGATAAACGTCTCAACTATACCTGTGCCTATTGGAAGAACGCCCGCACTCTGGATGAGGCCCAGGAGGCCAAGCTCGAACTCGTTTGCAGGAAGATTGGTATTCAACCCGGGATGCGTATTCTGGAATTGGGCTGCGGCTGGGGGAGTTTTGCCAAATATGCGGCTGAAAAATACAACGCTTCCATCCTGGGCGTGACAGTTTCAAAAGAACAGGTTGCCCTGGGAATGGAGCTTTGCAAAGGGTTGCCGGTGGAATTGCGCCTGCAGGACTACCGTGAAGTGACCGGTACCTACGACGCCGTGATTTCGATCGGGGTGATGGAACATGTCGGTTATAAGAATTACGCCGATTATATGCAGGTGGTGGATCGCTGTTTGAAGAAGGACGGCATTGCTTTCATCCATACCATCGGCGGCAATACCAGTATCACCACGGGCGAACCCTGGACCGACAAATACATCTTCCCGAATGGCATGCTTCCTTCCATTGCACAATTGGGAAAGGCGATGGAAGGCCGGTTCGTAATGGAAGACTGGCACAACTTTGGCCCCGATTATGATAAAACCCTGCTGGCCTGGCATGCCAATTTTGAAAGAGCCTGGCCTGAGTTAAAGAAGAAGTATAATGAGCGTTTTTACCGCATGTGGCGCTTTTACCTGCTGTCCAGCGCAGGTGCGTTCCGGGCGCGCAACAACCAACTCTGGCAGATCGTCTTCACCCGCCAGGGCACACGGCAGCCGGACTGTCGTTTTTCAGAAGGTATTTAAATGATAAAGACCGATGTGCTGGTTATTGGCGGGGGTCCAGCAGGTGCAGCCTGCGCCAGGCGTTTGATCCAGAATCAGGTAAGCTGCATCGTGCTCGACAGGTCCGAATTCCCACGCTTTAAACCTTGCGCTGGCTGGGTTACCCCGCAGGTGCTCAAGTCGGTGGAAATGGATGGGAACAGTTATCCCTTTGGGCTGACCGAATTTACCAGTTTCGATGTCTTCATCAATGGGCTTAGATTCAAACTACCGACCCACCAATATTCCATCCGCCGCTTTGAATTCGACCACTGGTTGCTGCAGACTTCCGCTGCCGAATTCCATCTTCACGATGTCCAGGACATCCGCCTGGAAAAGGATGAATACGTGGTTGACGATGAATTTTCAGCGCGCTACCTGGTCGGTGCAGGCGGCACTCACTGTCCGGTTTACACGACTTTTTTTAGCAAAGCCTCGCCAAAGGCGCATGGCTCTTTGATTGTTGCCCAGGAAGAGGAATTTCAATTCAACGTCAAGGACACCCGCTGCAAACTCTGGTTCTTTGAGAATCACCTACCCGGGTACGCCTGGTATGTTCCCAAAAAGGACGGTTATGTCAACGTCGGTATGGGGGGTTTCATGGAGCAATTGAAACGCCGCAGCGATACGCTTAAGGATCATTGGAACTTATTGGTCAGGCGCCTGGAAGAGACCGGCCTGATTTGGAACCATGCATTTAAGCCGGACGGGCACAGTTATTACCTGCGCCAGAACTTGCCCGAGATTCAGATAGGGAATGCATTTCTGGTGGGGGACGCGTTGGGATTGGCAACCCTCGACATGGGTGAAGGGATCGGGCCGGCAATTAAGAGCGGGCAATTGGCAGCCGACGCCATCATCAATGGCGGGACCTACTCGGTTGCATCGATCCCACGCTACTCCTTCCCATCCTTGCTTGGATTACGAAAAGGCGGGTGATCTTCTCGCCGGCAGATCCGGGTCATCAGCCCATACCCAGCCTCCCCTATCGCGAGGCATCCCAAAGGGAAATCCGGCGGAAATGTTGGACTTGCCCAACCTCCACCCCCACACCACTGCGACATCGTCCCCGCAAGGGAAGCGTCCCGCAGGGAAGACCGTCAGGAATTTGGATATCTAACTTATGGTGGTGTTGGATCTCGTAAAGTTTGGCGTTGTGTTCGTAAAGCAAGCCACTGCCCGCAAGATAAAGTGTGACACTACCCCACCTTAATGGTGGGGTAGTGCGTTTATTCGCTGGCATGTCTCAGGTCGGGTATTATCCGGGCGGAATAAATGGGGCCAGCTCGGGGAGCAGGTATTCATCTGGAAGAGCCTGGATGAGGACCTCGAATTCATCCCCATTGCTGAAATGCCCATAGAATCGCCAGGCCGGCTGGAGGTAAGGGTATCCAGCGTCCGGATTCGTTGTATAGCGCGGGTCGCTGACGAAGTAGACCAACTCGACCTTCTCGACCGTGGCCGTCGGGGGAATTGTGACAGCGTTATCCGTCGGCTGTGGCTTATCCATTACATAGATCTGGTCGGCGGTGATGGTGAGCTCGGTCGCTTGACCGCTTTTGGGGCTGATCGCCATTTGCGCGCTGAACACCAGGGCGGTCGGGTAACCCACCAGAGACTCGCCTGGGATGACCAACGCCTCGATCAATACCGGATCGCCTTCATGCCCGATCTCGCTCTGGTCGACGGTTCCGCTCGGCGTTTGCTGGACGTATGTTTTCCCTGCATCGGTGGTGAACAGGGTGGCCGGCTGGCCTTCCAGTTGAACGATTTTTTGTGTGCCCCTCAAGACCTGGAACTGCACATCGGGGAAGGGCACCTCGTAGCGGTCGACCTTTATCACCGAAGTCCCGTCCTGGTTGATATGGTCGACGCTGCCCCACACATCCACCGGACGGTTTTGGTAGGACTGCAGGGCTTGCAGGTCGCCTTCCAGGATCATATAGGAAGCATATGCATCCGTGCCATTCCAGGTTACCAGGGCATATTCGACGCGCTGGCTCCCATCCGACTGTTTGTAGATTGTCACATTGAGCAGGCCGCGCTGGCCTTCGATTGTTTGACCGGTCGGCTGCTGCCCGGGCGGTAAAGCGGTGGGCACCGGCGTGGGGAGAGGCTCGGGCGTTCCGCTGAAATTGATTGCATAGAACCCCTCCCCGCCACCTCCGCCTCCACCCCCGTGCCCGTTCTGTCCACCTCGATTGTCGATCGACGTCCAATCGAACGTATTCCCCAGCCGGACGCCGGCGACAAAAGCATTTTCGAACGGCAGGGAAATATCGGAGGGGACGTCTGCCAGTTGAAAATTGCCTTCCTGTGCGGACAGGGTGACCTGCCCGTTCACCAGTTCCAAGGTCCCTTCGATTCCATCCTCGATCAGCGTGGTCACTTTCCAGGAATCGAGGTTGAATTTTGTTACCCCGCCGTCGACCACGAACTGGCCGGTCGCCTCGACCAAAGTATTGGCCGGTAACTGGTCCAATCCAGCGACGTTGCCGGTGGCAATGACCATCCCGACCATGATCAAAGGCGCTTTGCCTGTCTCGGTGGAGGGAAGAGAACTCACGTAGTTATAGATCGTCTCTGTCTGATTCATGGGGTATGTCCTCAGCCATTCCCGGCTGAGGCCGCTCGGAGAGGACATCCATTCCAGCTTGCCGGACTGGATGCCGGCGTCGAGCACGGCTTTCCAGGCCTCCTGCGCAGTGCGGATGGCGTAGGTACCCACCGGCTGGTAATCCACCAGGTTGGCCTGTACGGAAGCAACCTGCCCGGAGGCGTCCAGTGTGATCAGCAGGCCTGACGGGCGTAAGTCTTCCTGGTGGACGGCGAAGCCGTCCGGGGTGAGGGGTGTGATGTAATACGACCCCCACATATCCGTGGAGTCGATCTTGTACTTGAAATTGAAACCGCGGGATTTCAGGAAGGCGTCGATATTCGCGGCCGCTTCCGCTGCGTTTATTTCAACTCCCGAGAGGGCCTGGGAGTTTGGGTAATCCGCGTAGTAGCTGAAATAATGGTCCGACCGGATGGACATCCGTTGCTTGCCGTCGGTAATGACGTAATCCGTCGTACCGGGCAGCTCCCCCGGCGTTTGGTAAACTTCACCTTGAAGGCCGAACCGTCCTGCCAGGGCCACGGCTTCATCAAGGCTCGCATGCTGGTCGGGCTGCAAACGATAAACGTTTGCCTCGGCGGGCGCATCCGGCAGCGTCCCTTGCAGGGTGAGGGTTGTGCCGTTCCAGGCATAGCCGGTGCCGGTCGGCGTGGGGCTTGATTTGTTTTGGTTTTCAAACGGCGTGGGCGTGGCCTCCGGGGAAGACGTCGTCGGTGTGATTGTATTTCCGGTACCGAGCCCGGGTTGTGGGACCAGAGAGCGGATGACAAAATCAAAGAAGAATACCACTAAAATCAAGGCTAAAATCCAGGCCAGGGTGAGAGCCGGTTTCTTCAGAGAGGTCATGAAATCAATCCCTTTCGGTTTGTAAGCCTCTTTCAATCGCAATTCCAGTTCAGTTTGGAATTGGCGGTTAACGTTTGTTTGCGCGGCGACTTTTTGCAGCAGCGCGGAAATTTTTGCATCTTCGGGATCCAACATCTGTTCAAAGGGTTCGATCCGATCGTCTTTCATGGTTCCACCTCCAATGCCAGAGAGGTCCGTTCGCGCAGGTCCTTCAGGCCGCGCGAGAGCAGCATCTTCACCGCCGCTTCGCTTTTGCCTGTGACCAGGCTTACCTCGAGGCTGGTCAGACCGCCAAAGTAAACCAGGACCAGCGCCTCCCCCCGATCGGGGCTGATCTGTCCCAGGAGGCGGGAAACGGATTCAATCTGCATATGCTGCAACGCGGCTTTATCGGTCGGCAGGCCAGGGGTTGGGACGTTCAGGGCTGCTTCCAGAGGGGCTTCGGGTTTTCGGCGCCGGAAGAACAGGGCCTTTTTCCGGACCGCAATACCCATAATCCAGGCAGCGAATGAACCATCCCCGCGAAAAGAGCGGATGCCTTCCATGGCCGCTATAAAAGTCTGCGAGGTCAGGTCTTCAGCGTCCTTGACGTTGCCGGTGTGCGCCATGTGATAACGGTAGACACGGGGAACATGCCGGCAGTAGAGCTCGGCAAACGCATCCACGTCGGTGCGCGCCTGTTGCGCAAGCACGGCATCGTTTGTGAGCCGGCTTTGGGTTTGTGTGTTCATGCCGTGGTTACGATCCTCCTCCAGAGTTAAGCTCCCTGATAACTATGTTGCCGGGCGATAAGAAAAGGTAACAGGGAGTATTGCATCAAGGGTTGGGCAAGATGGAAGAATTCGCACGAATTCAGAATTCCGGGTTGCCCTGGAATTAAACCACAAATGGCTGGTGAAGAGGACGCATTTCAGGTGACCCGAACCCCGGAAACCAGCCAGTGGTTGAGTTTTAGCAATATTATAGTTCACGCTTGAAGCGTGACCTGCAACTTCGATAGGCGCTGGGCGGCGCGGTGGACCCGCGACCCTGCGATATCATCCCGCAGGGAAGGCCGTCGGGAAATTTGATTTATATGCTTGACTCCGGGGATGGGAAGGAGTAAAATCTAGACAGACTAGACAGAAGGAGCGCATATGGACGGAGTCTGGCAAATTCAGGACGCAAAAAACAAACTCAGTGAAGTGATTACCCGCGCCCTCCGGCAGGGCCCGCAGTTGATCACGCGGCACGGTGAAAAGACCGTCGTAGTGGTGGCATATACGGAGTTCGAGAAAATGCGCAAATCACAGGGCAAACTCTCGGAATTCTTCCGCGCTTCCCCGCTGGCAGGTGTGGATTTGAGCCGCGACAAAAGCCGGCCGCGCGACGGGGCCAAATTGTGAAATACCTGTTGGATACCTGCGTGCTCTCGGAGATGGTAATAAAACAACCAAGTGCGAAGGTTGTAGATTTTATCGATTCACTTGACCCTGACGATGTA
>Ga0209777_10001310_pt1 | contig 36747 bp, 32 predicted proteins | sample FrelakmetHBP12HB_FD_187147 | JGI IMG/M metagenome (GOLD analysis project Ga0209777, IMG submission 187147) | Freshwater lake sediment microbial communities from the University of Notre Dame, USA, for methane emissions studies -HBP12 HB (SPAdes)... | ecosystem: Environmental > Aquatic >...
CCGATCTTACTTCCTTACCTTGGCGTGGCGTCCGGGAGGCCGCCGTCGACGGGGAGTGTGGCGCCGGTGGTGGGTGTTTGGCGGGTGGCGAAGAAGAGGACCGCCTTCGCAACGTGTCTCGCGGTGACCGTGGCCTTCAACAGGTTTCGCTGGCGGTAGTACTCTTCCAATCCCTTTTCATCCAAGCCGCGGGCGCGCATGCGGTCGGGTCCCACTTCTGCCCAGAGGCCGGATTTTCGGCTGCCGTGGGAAAACACGGCGTCGGGCGAAACCATGTTGACGCGAACTCCCATTTCGGCAAATTCCTGGCTGGCGATGCGGGCCAACTGGTGCGCGGCCACCTTAGTGGCGCTGTAGGCGCCGAATTTCGCGCCGGGGGCAAAGACGTTCTTGGTGGATACCAATACGATGTCTCCACCCGTGCCTTGCATTCTGAAGTGGCGCGCGGCCTCGCGCAGCATTAACAGCGTGCCCTCGGTGTTGATCCGTTCGAGTCGCTGAAAACCCTCCAAGCTCATCTCTTCCAACGAGGAAACCATTGCTGCCCCGGCGTTGATCACCACCAGGTCCACACCGCCCCAAGTCCGGCTGATCGTTTCGAAGGCGCTGCTGACGGAGTCGGCCTGGGTGACGTCGAGCGGCACACTCAAAACACGCTCGCCGAAATGGGTGCGCAATTCCTCGTCAAGGGAAGTCAGTGCGTCTCCCGGCAAGTCAGTGACGGCCACGTGGCATCCCTGCTCGAGAAGTTCCTGCGAAATCGCCGATCCGATCGCGCCCGCAGCACCCGTGACAATAGCCACTTCGCTGCTCAAGGGGAGTTCATCGGCGCGCAATTTGGCATGCTGGAGGGTGTGATACTCCATATCGAACAGGTCTTCTTCGGAGAGGCCTTGGTAAGCGCCCAGCGGCGCGATCTGCGCCTTGACGGCGAGCGTGTGAGCGGTGATGTCCCGCGCAATCCTCGCCGCGCGCGCGTCCTTGCCGCCGCAGAGCGCGCCCAGCCCCGGCATCAGCACGACTCGGGGAAGGGAATCGAAGGGCGCAAGACCGCTCGGCATGCGGGCGGCGTGCCTCCCCACATAGGCTTGGTATTCCGTGGAGTATTCTTGAATCGCTTGCGAGATCTGTCCCTTGAGCTTTTCCAAGTCGCCGTAATCGGGCGTGGCGATCCAGAGCGGCCAGGCCTTCGTCCGAATCAAATGATCGGAGCAGAGCGGAGGCGACAAGGCGATTTCCTTGCCGCGCTCGCTTCCCAGGAAGTCGAGGACCTCTTGGCTGGTTAAGGCGTGGAGGATGACGCGGCGATAGGGCCGGTCCGCGTCGCCCGTCGGCTGCGCGAGCAGGCCTCTGACCAGAGGGGCAATTTGTCCGAGTCGCCTCTGGGCATCGCCGGGCGACGTTGGGCGTGTAACAATCAGCGGTTTGGACGCGTGTTTCGCTAAGTACGATTCGGCACGGGTAACGAACTCGATCGTGGCTTCATAGGCTTCGCGAGGGTTGGCGCCCCAAGTGACCAACCCGTGGCGAGCCCAGACCATGCCGCGCTTTCCGGGATGAGCCTCAAACGCCTCGGCCGCGGCCTTGGCCAGCCGGAATCCCGGCCGGACGTACCCCAGGACAATAACTTCTTCACCCAACGCCTCGCGCGCGCGCTTCTCGCCGTCAGCCAGATTGGTCAAGGCTAAGATGGCGTCGGCGTGCGTGTGGTCAATGAACTTAGCAGGCAGAAATGCATGCGCCAGCGTCTCGATGGAAGGAGTCGCGGCACGGGGATCGAAGAGGTGGGTCCGAAACTCGTCCGCCATGGCTTGGTCAGAAAGGTCTGGGAGAGCGCGCAGGGTCTTGAGATACTCGAGGTTGACCCCGGAGTGCCCCTCGGGCCGGATCGTCGCGATATCGTGGCCGGAAGCTTTCACGAAGAGCGCAGGTAGCGATTGCCCGAGGACGTTGGTGTGATGGCCTTTGACGGAAGTGTTCCCGCCTCCGTGCAGGACCAGGCGGTCCTCCGCGCCCAATAGTCGGCTGGTGTAGGTTCGGAGAGCCAAGTCTTCCCCGAATCTCGGGCCGTACTGGGCCACGTACCGTTCGGCTTCAGCGTCTGACCAGAGGCTTTTCATGAAAACAAGTTAACAGTCGACAGTCGACAGTTGACAGTTCCAGAAGACTACGGACTACTGATAGCAGACGACAGACAAAGGTCAAAGAACAAATGGTCAAGGACTAGGCACAAGCAACAACTCGCAACCGACACACTACAGTTGATTCCGCCTACCGCGTTCTCACCGCACTCAACATAAACCTCGCATTCTCTTCCGGCGCTTTGCCGTCAAAGACTGCGCTACCCGTTACGATAAGGTCCACGCCGGTTTTCGACACCTCGGCAATATTCTCACGGGTAATCCCTCCGTCCACGCCGAGTAGTGGTCTCCTGGCCGAGTTGGCAATCAGACGCCGGACTTTTTCGATCCGGCCGGTTGTGGAGGGGATGAATTTCTGGCCCCCCCAGCCCGGATTCACGGCGAGGAGCAGGATCAACTCCACCTCATCGAGTATCGGCTCGAGGACTTCCAGTGGGGTTCCCGGGTTCAAAGCGACGCCTCGGACAATGCCCCGTGCAGGGTCGTTGGCGTTGGTCAGGGCGCGCATCTTTTGCAGGACTCGATGGACGTGCGAGCAAGCTTCAGCGTGAATAGTGATCACGTCCGCGCCCGCTGCGATGTAGTCGGCGACCTTTTCGAGCGGCTCCTCGATCATCAGGTGAACGTCTTTCAGTAAGGGAGTTTTGATGGCCTTGATGAAGGGCGGGCCGACGGTCATCATGGGGCAGAAGCAGCCATCCATGACGTCCACATGCAGCACCTTCACGCCCGTCCGTTCCAGAAGCGAGACCTCGGAGCCCAGCCGCAGCAGGTCGGCAGTGAGGATGCCCACACTGACGGTGGGGGACGAATCGCGCAAGAGGTTTAGGGCGCTCTGTTCGGCCATCCGGGGAGGCTAGCTACCTAGCGTAGACCTCCTTCTTTTCGTGCCTCAGGGTCTGGAAGAAGTCGTAGGCCTGCTCGGGTTTCATCCCTTCATGGACCACCTTGCCGACGGCCTGAATCATGGCGGCGGGCGCGTCGGACTGGAAGATATTCCGGCCCATGTCTACGCCGGCGGCGCCCTGCTGGATGGCGGCCGAGGCCATGCGCAGCGCGTCCAATTCCGGGAGTTTCTTCCCGCCCGCCATGACCACCGGAACCGGGCAAGACGCCGTCACGGTCTCAAACCCTTCCGCAATAAAATAAGTCTTCACGACCTGCGCGCCCAGCTCCGCGATGATTCGGCACGCCAAGCTGATGTACCGGGCATCGCGGGTCATATTTTTACCGACGGCCGTGACGCCCAGCGTGGGGATGCCGTAGCGCAGGCCCGCGTCCACCAACCGGGTCAGGTTGTGGACCGTCTGGGTCTCGAACTCCCCGCCGATGTACACCTGCACGGCCATCGCCGCAACGTTCAGACGCGCCGCGTCCTCGACGTCGATGGCAAGTTGCTCGTTGGAGAGTTCCTTCAGGATGCTCGGCCCGCCGCTGGCTCGCAATACTACGCCGTGGCCGAATGAGGATGGAATAATCGACCGCAGGATGCCCCGCGTCAGCATCAAGGCATTGCAGTAGGGAAGCAGCGGGACAATGTTCACGTCCACTCGCTCAAGGCCAGTCGTAGGCCCCTGGAAGTAACCGTGATCAATGGCCAGCATCACCGTGCGGCTGGAAGCGGGATTGAAGATGCGCGCCAACCGGTTCTGCATTCCCCAGTCCAGCGCGCCGGAGCCCTTGAGGAAAAAAGCTTCGTTTTTGGCGGGCGTGTCGAGATAGAAATTCTTGCTTTCACTCGCGCCATCTACATCGGCCATGTTTTTTCTCCTGATGGACTGCTGCAATTCGACTGATCAAAAAAAACGGCAATTCACGGTAACGAAGGGGCTTGGGTTTGTCAAGCCAGGGGCTTGTGCCAGCGGGTCATGCCCAACTCCGAGACATTGGGGAGAAAAGGCAGGGCTGAATACCTAGAATTCAGGCGAAGACAACACGGCCCTTCGGAACTGGGCGGCCAAGCTGCTTGCCCTGGTCGTCGGAGCGATCTTAGATCGTACCTGGCGCGAGGCGGCGGATTTGCGGAATCCGGTCGAAATCGCGGTCCACGCTCACGAGCGTACTTAGTCCGTTACGCAGCATGGTTGCTGCATGAACAGCATCGCGCACCGAGAGACCGGGGTAATGTTGGAGAAGCTCGCATGCATCCATCATATCCTCGCGGGCGACCGGCAAGAGGTCCGGGAACAGCGACGCCAAGTGGCGGGCCAGCGTCAATCCCTCCCGGCGCCGCCCACGGCGGATGAGCACGTAAAGGACTTCCTGGAGTACTTCCGAGTTGATGGTGGCGTCGAGGGAACCATCGGCCACTCGGAGCAGGGCCTTTGCGCAGGTCTCGCGGAGCGGATGGGGGCCCCCGGCGGCGTACAGGAAAATATTCGTGTCAAGAAAGACCCGCATGGGCAGCCTCAATTTCCCTCTTCAGTTTCTTCCAGTTCATTTTCGGCAATTTCAAAGCGAGGATGGCCTCGACCAGACGTTGGCGGTCTGGCGGAGGTGCCAGATAGGATTGGCGGACTGCGGAACGGATCAACTCCGCGACCGAGATCCTTTGTTTGCGCGCGACTGCCCGAAGTTGCCGGTACTCTCCCGGGTCCATCAGAAGTTGCGTGCGTCGAGTAGCAGCCATGGGCGACTCCTGGATACTCATGCTTATGAGCATAAGCATATCAGGTCACGGGGGTTTGGGTCAATCGGAGGGAAAGAGAGCGCAGGCAAGGGGGAGCCTGGGGCGTGGGCGCAGGTCACAAGGGACAGGGGGCAGCAAGAATTCTGATCGCTGAACACTGAGGACTGAAGACGAACAACTGCCGGCTGTCAGCCCGCGGCGGCCACTTCGTACAGATACTCCACATACGAAAACACAGCCCCATCGATTCCCTGGATCTTCGGGTTCGCAGACTCGATAACGTAGTATTCATCCGGGGCGTGGGCGCCGCTTCCGTGGCCAAGGCCGAAGTGGCCAGCGGGCAGGCGCAGTGGGGGGCCGGTGAAAATGTATCCCGGCCAGGAGCCCGCGAGGCGCGGCAAAATCACCGGGTCGATTCCGTGCCGGCGGTAGACTGCCGTCGAAGCGCGGATGATGGTGCTGTCCAAGGGTGTGCTGGTGGGGTCGTAGCCGCCGGTCATCCGAACTTCGATGTCGCTAAAACCTCGCTTGGCCAAGTGGGCCTGGAGTGCGGCGAGCGACCCGGCGGCGGTCATGTCCGGGACGAGCCGCAAATCGAGCTTGGCGACGGCGCGGCCGGGGAGGATCGTCTTGCCGCCCGGACCGGTGTAGCCCCCCACCAAGCCCTCGATATTCACCGTGGGCTGCGAGGTCAGGAGTTCCAACGATTCCTGCCAGCCCACGTCGTGTACCCAGTGCTCGACCCCGAGCAATCTCTTGTCAGAGGCTTCGTCCAGCCGGCGCGCCGCCTCGGCGATCATGGCTTTCTCGCTCGGCGAGATCGGGCGCGCTGGGTCGGCGAAGCCCTCGATAGCGGGCTGGTTGCCGTCGGGTGAAACGAGCGTCGCCAGTGCTTCCACCAGATGCCAAGCGGGGCTGTCCACACAGGCCTTGAAACTCGAGTGGATATCGCGCTTCGGCCCCCGGCCCCAGCGCGCGCCACTCGATATCAGCTCCGCTTCAATAACGCCTTTCGCGCCTAGGGTGATGGTCACTTGGCCGTCGAGGTCCTGAGAGGGCATGGGCATGAAGATTCCGAAGCAGCGCTGGAGCGCCGACTGCACCTCAGGTTTCTGGACGATTTGCGGAAAATGCGGCGAGCCGATTTCTTCCTCCCCTTCCGCGACGAAGACGAAATTGACGGGCGGCTTGCGTCCCACGCCCCGCAGGGCGTGGAGCGCGGCCAGAAACGCCGCCTCCGGGCCCTTCTGATTCTCGGCGCCGCGCCCCATGATGACCTTGCCCAGGCCCGGCTTGTCCACCAGTCGCGCTTCCCAGGGCGGAGATGACCACTCCGCCGGGTCAGCCTGTTTGACGTCATACATGAAATAGAGGCCGAGGGTGCGGGGCGCGCCGGCGTGGAGCGTGGCGAAGATGCCAGGCTGGCCGTCGGTGGGGACTTTCGTGACGTGTTCGAAGCCGGCCTCGCGCAGCAACCGCATCGTGAGCTCGCAGCCTTCCGTGACGCCCCGGTTCTCAGCGGCAATCGATGGCTGGCGAATCCATTCCTGCAATCGCTGAACGCTTTCGTCGTGACGCTTCTCGATTTCCGTTCGAATCGGGGCGAGGTCAGGGTTGTCCGCCCGGCCCTGTTGCGGCCAAGCGAGGGCTGCGGCGCCCGCCACGGTGCCCTGGAGAAACGCTCTGCGGCCCACTCCAGCCCCGTCAGTGTCTTTAGGTCTTACCTTGTTGGTGTCCATAGATCCTCTATCAGGCTGATGAAGAAGTAGTTCGGCCCGAGGTAGGGGCGGGTTTAGCCCGTCTTATCTCCCATGATTTCCACGGGCGATGGCGGCGTAAAGCCGCCTCTCCCCCCTGTTCATCAGCCGGCTATGCGTATATCCCGCGCAGCTTGATGCTGAAGGCCACCCGGTCGATGGCGAGCATATAGGCGGCGATGCGGTTGTTGACGTTGTGCTTCTCGCCGTACTGGACGACGTCGTTGAAGGAAGCGACCATGATATGTTTCAGCCGCTCGTTGACCATCCCCTCCGGCCAGAAGTAGCCTTGCCGGTCCTGCACCCACTCGAAGTAAGAGACGGTGACCCCGCCGGCATTGGCCAGGATGTCGGGAATAACAAACACCCCGCGCTCGAACAGAATATCATCGGCAGGCGGCGTGGTAGGGCTGTTGGCGCCTTCCGCCAGGATGCGCGCCCGCACCTTGGAGGCATTCTTGCTGTTGATGACGCTTTCGGTCGCGGCGGGCAGCAGCACTTCGCAGTCCTGCTCGAGGATCTCCTGGGTGCCGATGCTTTCACCGCCCGGGAACCCCTTCACGCTCCGCTCTTGCGTCACGTAATCGATGAGCTTGGGTATATCCAGACCTTGGGTGTTGAAGACCCCGCCCGCGATGTCGGCCACGCCAATAATCTTGTAACCGGCCTCATGCATCAGGCGGGCGGCCTGCGAGCCCACGTTCCCGAATCCCTGAACAATCACCCTAGTCGCTTCGCGCTTCCAGCCGAAGCGCTTCAGGGCCTGGTCCGTGACGATCATGGCGCCGCGTCCTGTCGCCTCTTTCCGGCCGTGCGAACCGCCCAGGTCCAGAGGCTTGCCGGTGACGCTGGCCGTTACCGTATGGCGAACGTGCATGGAATAGGTGTCCATGATCCAGGCCATCGTTTGCTCGTTGGTGTTCATGTCGGGGGCGGGGACGTCGCGCTCGGGGCCGAGGAAATCGAGGATTTCCGCTGTATAGCGCCGGGTGATGCGCTCCAGTTCGCCTTGGGAAAGCTTGGAGGGGTCGCAAACGACGCCGCCCTTGGCCCCGCCGAAGGGGATATTCGCCACGGCGCATTTCCAGGTCATCTCGGCGGCGAGCCCACGAATCTCGTCCAGGGTGACGTGGGGGGAATAGCGCAATCCCCCTTTGCAGGGCCCCCGCGCGATGCTGTGCTGAACTCGGAAGCCGTCAAAGACTTCCAGGCGGCCGCCGTCCAAGCTGACGGGAATGTGAACGATGATCTCGCGGTTGGGAGTCCGCAAATAGCGGCAGAGGCCCTCGTCCAGGTTCAACTTCCTGGCTGCTACGTCGAAGCGCGCAGCCATCGATTCGTAAACACTGTGTTCCTTCTGAGTTTCCACTGCACCCATAGCGCCCCCAAAGTCCGTCGGTTAACGGACAAGGGGGGAAGTATAACAAACGGCGCCCCAGGCTTCTACTTGCTAACACGGGGGAGGGGAGCAGAAGGCAGAAGGCGGAATTCTTAATGGTGAATTGTGAATTCTGAATTCTGAAGGGTGAAACCCCAGCGTTCTCAGTCCACTGCTGCGAGCTGGTAGCTGATGGCTGAGCGCTGATCGCTGAGAACCGACACCTGTTTTCGACCCCTCGACTCTTCGACTTGTTCGACGGTTCTGCATTGGAGTTGACAGGGCGGGGTGGGGAAGTGAAACTACTGTTAGTCGTAGGACCTCCGGTCACGAGGTGCTTATGGCGTCCGAGTCGCCCGCATCACGCCGTCCGCTCGAGCAGGAGCTAATCTCCCGCGGTGTCCGCATGACGCAGCAGCGCCGGCTGCTGGTGCAGATCATGCAGAGTGCCGACCAGCATCTAGACGCGGTGGCTTTGTGGGAGCGAGCCCGCCAACAGGATCCCACGCTCAATAAGGTTACGGTCTATCGCACCCTGGCGATGCTCAAGAAGCACGGGTTGGTGGACGAACTCGACCTGATGCACCTGGAAGGCGGCAAGCACTACTACGAGGCGAAAACCACCCGCGACCACATTCACCTGGCCTGCCTGAAGTGCGGGCGCATTCAGGAATTCGAGAGCGCGCTTTTCGAGAAGCTGAAGGGGCAAATCGAGCGCCAGCGGGGCTTCCGCATCAAAGTGGCGCGTCTGGAAGCGGGCGGCTACTGCGACCGCTGCCAGGGATAGTCTGCCTATTCAGGAAGAACTAATCAGGACACAAACTCGAAATCCAAACATCACCCATGACAAATCAATGAGGCTGTTCTTGAGGTGGAGGGGATTCGGTGTCCAGCCCGAAGATCTCGGAGATGCGGCCAAAGAAGGTTCGCTGGTGATGCTGCATCATGCGGGCTCTCTCGGCGGCGTCCAGTTGCTGACGGACGGCGTCCAGCTCCACTCGTCTCCGGGCCATGAGCTCGGAGAGATGCTGGGCGATCTCCGGGCGGTTGCGCAGGATGTCTTGGAACGCCTCGCGGTCCAGCCGGTAGCATTCCACGTCCTCAAGCGCCTTGAGCGTCGCATTGCGCGGTTCGCCGGTGAGCAGGGATGTTTCGCCGAAGAAATCACCGCCTTTGAGGACCGAAACTCGCTTCTCCAATCCGTCGGGCATGGAAAGCAGCACCTCGGCCGAACCTTTGGTGAGGATGTACAGCCAGTGGGCCTCCGCGCCCTGGCGCGTCATCACTTCACCTTCCATAAACGGCGCCGGCCGGAGCCGCTCGGCCACCGTGCGCCGTTCCTGGTCGTTCATCGAGGCGAAGAGCTCGACGCGGGCCAAGTCCAGGGACTGTAGGCGCTGCTGTACCTCCCGCTCGATGTGGAGTTTCTTTCGTTCGATTGTCTCCTCGGAGACGAACGCAGTGTAGGCCGGAACAGAGAGCGGGATCCCCGCGCGGTGCAAGGCGAAATAAATGCGGGCGCGCACAAGTGAATCCGTGGGGTCGTCCACAGCCAAGTCCGTCAGCCAGTAGCGAGCGGCGTATTGACAGTAGCTCTCTTTGAAGTCCATCAGGATACAGTTAGGCCGGGGCTGGGAGGCGACCCGTTCGATCGGTTCGGCCAGCAGGGCTTCGGTCACCACCCGGACCACTTCCGTCGGTGGCACGCGGAAGTCCACGTTGAAGTAAATCCAGCGGCGCTGCTGGGTGGGCTGCCCGGATCGGCGTCCCTGCACCAGCACTTGCGATTTCATGAGCACGCTGTTGGGAATGATGACGGTGTCCCAGTTGCGTGTTTCGATAACGATGGTGCGCCAGCTGATGTCCTTCACTCGCCCTGAGGTCTGATCGATCTTCACCCAGTCGCCGACCCTTAATGTTTCTTCAACCTGCAAGACCAGCCCGCCGAGTATGTTGGACAGACTATCTTGAAGGGAAAAGACGATCAGCGCAGTCATGACCGCGGAGGTGGCGACGAGGCTCGAAAGGGTGACCCCGTTGTGCGAAAGGAGCCACAGGCCCACCACCAAGTATCCCATCGCCACGAGCAGGTCGCGCGCTATGCGAGGGGGAGAAAGGTGGGTGCGCCGCAGGACCACGTCGAACAGAAAGATGCTGGCCAGCTTCACCATGGCAAAGCCGCCCAACAGCAACGCCGCAGCCGCAAGGATTTTGGAGGCGGTGGGAAGACCGGCGGCGGCCGCGACCGGCGCTGCGAACACCAGGAACACGGCGCCGATGAACATGGCTAAGGCCGTCCGGATATAGCCCCGCTGGTCACGCGCCAACAAGGCCAGCACGGCCGCCGAAAGCAGAACGATGAGGCTGACCTTCACCACGTCTTCCTGATCAGCCGCCCGCAGCAAGTCGTGCCCTATTTGCGCCAGCACGGCCGCGGGCGCCCCAAAGGCGGAATGAACGTCGATGCCCATCATGTGATTCAGCAAATGGCCAGGGTTTTGCGATTGCGTCTTGATGTGAGTGGCTATTCTAGCGCATTTTTGCCTGTGGGTGTGGGTCTCGACTATGTGGCGTCGTCGCGGTGGGCGCAGGGCCACGGTTCTTTGGGGCCAGGCCGGGGTGACCTGCCCCCGTCAGCCGGCGGGGAGCGCCGTTGCAAAGACACAAAAGGCCCTCTGCCGATTCCTCGGGCTTTGCGAATCTGCAATCAACGTTCGTCAAGGGTCAATTCTATCAGGTGTGGTGGCGCGCGCTATCAAAGCTCCCGACGTGTTCGATCTCGAGGTCGCTGAGGCGGAGGCGGTTGCTCAGGATTTTGAAAATGGCGAAAGAAATCTGAGGCCGCTCAGTGATGAGTTCGCGGAAGCTATCGCGGTCGATCTTCAGCACCTGCGTCGGCTCCAGGGCCTTGATTGAGGCGGAGCGAGTCTCGTCGTCCAAGATGGCCATCTCACCGAAGCATTCCTCCTCGCCCAGGGTGGCAATGGGATATTCGCCGGAATCGTCCCGGTGGAAGACTTCCACCTTTCCGCGCGCCAGGAAGTAGAGGTGGTGGGCGGGTTGGCCTTCCTCGAAGATGACTTCACCGGGGGCAAATTCCTTCTCCAGCGCGATATCGGCGAGGGCTGCGAGTTCTTCGCTATCCAGAGCAGAAAACAAGGGGGCGGATTTCAGGAAGAGGACCTTTTCCACGGTGAGCAACATGGTTGCCTCCCTTTCGGAGTTCGGTATTCCGGATTCGGTACTTGCGCCTGCCTGCGCAAGCAGGGCTCCGCCTGTTGGTTTCGGACTCTGGGGCTTGATGGCTTCCGAATCAACAGTCGCGAGTCCCGAGTCTGGAGCGGCTATCAGGCGCTGGGTGGCGCGGCGAAGGGTGGAGTCGGAAGACTCGGCGGCGGCTTCAAGTTCCTCCCGCCATGCGTGGCGGAAGGCCAGCCAGCCGGCATACAGGGCAGTCTCGCGCACAACGTGGTCGCGGTCGGCGAGGAGGGACTTAAGCAGGGTGCGACCCGCCTCGGGCGCGGAAGCCGAGGGGCATTCAGCCACGTAGTAGGCAGTGCAGGCGCGCACCCAGGGTTTGGAGTGGTGAGCCAGGGCCTGGAGCGTTTCGGATTTCAAATCTGAAACCCCAGATTTCAACGGTGTGATGGGCGCAGGGGCCGGCTCCAGGACTTCCAGCAATTGACGCCCGATGTCCTTGGGGGCGAGGTTGTCGAGAGCCTCCAGGGCGTCGGCGCGGAGGCGGGCGTCGCCGGATTGAAGTTTGGTGAAGATGGCCTGCATCTGCTCGCGCCCGCACAGAATGCCCAGCATGTGGAAGACGCGCTCTTCAATCTTGACGCGGTCTTCTTCCAGGGCCAGGTCGAGGAGGTGCTCAGCAGGCTGTGGCAATCGGCCTGCCGACGGAGTAGAGGCGGGTGATGCGGGCTCACTCCGATGTGGGGGCGCGCCATGCCGTGTCCCTATTGAGTGCTCGGATGGGGCAGAGTGCGGGCCGCCACGGCCTCCGGGGAGCAGGGCGCGTGAGCAGGCCAGGCCCTCGCGGAGGGCAGTCAGTTCGCTGCCGGCATACTCGAATAAGGCAGCGCGAGCTTCGGGGGGCAGGGGAGCGGAGCGGGCGCGATGCTCGAAGGACTTAAGGACTTTCCAGCGCACGCGCCATTCGGGGTCCTTGAGCAAGGTAATAAGGGTAGGGGTGACCTGGGGGTGGTCAAGGCGGCCTAGCACATCGGCGAGCTCGGAGCGGATTTCGGGGCGCGGCGACTCCAGCGCCGTTCGCGCCAACTCCTGCACGCAGGAGGAATCGCATCGGGCCAGCACAGCCACCAGGCTCCGCCGGGCCACTTGTCGTAAGGCCGCTGGCCCGGAGAGGGCTTCGATCAAGCCGCCGATCGCCCACGCCGTTCCGATCTGCCCCAGCGCCTTGGCAGCCTCCGTGCAAAGACCGAGATCGGGGTCTTGCAGAAGTTCGGTAAGCAGGTGCACAGAAGCATCTGAAGGCAGGTGGCCAAGGGCGAAGATGGCCGTAGCGCGTGATTCCGCGTCCCCTTCCGCCAACTCCTCGACCCACGGGAGCCAGGTACTTGCGGAGGGGATTCCCTCGTGAGCAGCCAGCGCGAGGAGTGCGTTAACGCGCACGCGCTTGGAAGAATCTTGAAGGAGAGGGCGGATTCTCTCGGTTGCGAAACTGGTGGGAGCGTTGCCGAGCGCCTCGATGCTGTTGGCCCGAACGCGCGCGTCGGGGTCCTGAAGCAAGGAGGCAATTGGGTCGCGGTATTTCGCTCCCGCCCGCCGGCCGAGAACCGCAGTCGCCGTGGCGCGCACGCGAGCGTCGGGATGTGCAAGCAGCGGCGCGAGGGTATTGATAGCTTGCTCGCTGCCGAAGTCTTCCAGGAATCGCACCGCCGTGACCACGCGCTCCGGGTCGGCGCTCTGAAGGGTTTGGGAAATGACGGACAGCCCAGCAGGGTCCCGCAGCTTGCCCAGAGCGTTGGCCGCGGCGAGCCGCAATGCGGGGCTGTCGGCGGTCAGGTTGTGAAGCAAGGCGCGAATGTACCCGCGCTTGGCGGTCAGGGCAATGCCCAGCCAAATCAGGGCCAGTGTCAAGGCGCCCCAGGATAACTGCTGCCCGGGTTTGATGACCGTACCCGAATGGAGGACCAGCGGCTTGAGGTAGCTATTTCCAAGCAGGACCAGAACCCCTGCCGCGGCAAGGGACATGGGTTTGATATATCCTTCGATAAAGCCCCGCACACGCGCGCGGCGGTCCGGCGCGATCGGGCTGTAGAGCAACTGATAGGAGGAGTCCGAGAAAGTATAGAGCATCGAGGCGTCGGCCAGCTTCGTGCTCACGACTGAGGCAAACCCGTACCGGAGGCTCATCCAGGCGGTGCCTAGGCCGTTGAGAAGGGCATGGAAAGTGATCGTCGTTCCTACTCCCAGCCGGGCGATAACCGCGCGCGTGAAAAACAACTGGATGACCAGGCAGAGAGTGCCTTGTACTCCGGCGAAGTGGCCAAAAAACGTGGTCAGGCCATTGGGATCGTTTCGGAATTGCTCTCTGGCGGTGCTGCTGTAACAAAAATCAATGATCGCGAAGACGGTCCAGAGCAGCAAGACGTAGCCGGCCATGGTCCGTTGCAAGGGCTCACGGCCCAGGTCGCGGAACCCGTCCTTGACTTTCTTCCATTCGGAAGGCTTGACGCGCGCCGCGGCGGCCAGCAGATCCGTCTTCGAGGGTTCTTCCTGTCTCCGGTAGCGCCGGTAAGTGATCCCGCCCAGAATTAGCGCGGTTGCGATCAGGCCTGCCCACACCAGGAGCAGGTTTTCTGTCCCCAGGGCGTGGATGATCCGCTTGCAGAACACGCCCACGCTGATCATTCCCAATAGTCCCCCGACCGCGACGAGCGGGAATAAGCGTTTAGCCTGGCGTGTGTCGAACAGGTCTCCGGCGAAGGTCCAGAATTGCATCAGGGAAAAGTACCAGATCACCTGGGCCTCCACGTAGAGGACAGGGAAAAACCAGTGTGGATGCCCGCCGAGAATCGCGCGGCTGGCCACCAGACCGGCCACAAATAGCGCCGAGATTCCCGCCAGGAATTTGCCGCGCTCGATCCGATCGATCAGCGTGGTGTAGGCCATCGAGCACACCACCAGGGTCACGGCGTTGGCGAAGTACATGAAGGGTAGGTATTTGACGCCGAAGTAATAGAGGAAAAGCGAGTCGCGGGAGTTGCGGCCGAACATGATCCCCGCGAAAAGGAGTAAGTTGACGACCAGGCACAGCCAGACGACCGTACCTTCGCCGGGATAAATGGGGGCGATCCGGGCAAGCCACTTGCGAAGACGCATGGCTTCCTCCCTCGCGTTGTAGCAGCCGACTACCTGTCCCGAGAGTTCTGATCGGGACGGACACCAGCGTGCTCTGCGAGGAGACTCGGGTCGCTGCGCGCAACCCGCTTTCGGGCGGAGGTATTCTAACCCAATTTTCTCAAAAAGCGAGTGCTTGGGACGGGGCCTCGCTCCTGACGCTGCTTATTCGTTTTTGATGGAGGCTTTCACCAGCGCCAGAATGGAAGGAGGAATCATCGCGGCGGAAATGCCGTGGTCCTTTTCGGCGTGCTCCGCGGCGAGCTTCAAGAGTTCGTCTTCCGATTCGGCCCTGATTTCCTTGGGGCAGTTCATGCCCAGGTCACGACAACGAAGCACTTTGGCCATAGCATCTCCTTTCGAGCGCGAGGAAGTCGCGCGTATTCTACCATTGGCCGCGTAAGAGCGCTCGAGCTTTGCATTGGGGAGCGCCTCCCGCTCCTGTCCCTAGACATTCGCTCAGGACGGCGAGTCCGCCAGCTGATGGATCAAACCCCAGCGTCCCTAAGCAACGCCGAACGGAAGCCCCGGTCCTACGCGAACCGCATCCTACTTGGGTACGAGCAGCGGAGAGTGGGCCAGTCTGAATTAAATCGCAACCTAGGCGGTCATAAAGACAAGGCGAGAAGGCAGGGGTAACATGTGATGGCGTGGGCCAACTTCCGAGTGGCCGACCATCTGGACACAATTGCGCGAGGCGGCGGGTGGTCGTTCCGGACGTGGTGCTATTCAGGGAAATCGCGCCTCATGATTCCGCACCAACCTGTCGCCCACTGCTCAAAACCCCGCGAGCGCAACGTCGGGACCGTTCGAAGTGGGAAGAGTAACAGGGTGGCCACGCCATGAGGAAACTCAATACGGCATCCGCCAGTTTTCTGCTCGCAGCACCAACCCAAAGCATATGTCTTGACAAAATCTCACATTAGAAATATTCTAAATAGTTCATGGACGCCCAGACGATTAAACGGTCTTTGGAAGGCAGCGGGTTGCGGTGCACTCCGCAGCGCTACGCCGTGATGGCATTCTTGATGGAACACAACAGGCATCCCACAGCTGCGGAAATCTTCGAAGCCGTGAATCGCGCGGATCCGCGCTCTTCCAGGGGCACGACTTATAACAATCTGCGGGACTTGGTGCGGGCGGGTTTGGTGCGTGAAGTGGCCGTCGGGGGCCGCGCCGCGCGATTCGATGCGAAAGGCATGCGGCATCACCACTTCATCTGCGACCGCTGCGGCAATGTTGAGGACATTGAGTGGTACGACGTGCCCAGGCCTGCCTCGGGCTCCCTCGATAAGCGGATTCTTCGCGAATGCGAACTCATTTTCTGGGGGCTCTGCGCGAAGTGCGCTCCCCGGCACGCTTCGCGTTAAGTGTCGCAGGCGTGTGGATACCGGATGAATAGCGCGCGTCAGCAAGCGCGGCCGGCGGAGATGGCGCGAATGGGAAAGCCGGGATGGGTTCGTAGTTCGTCAAAGTCTTTCTAAATCATTCGGAGGAAGGCAAACATATGGATAAAACACACACTACCGCAGCGGGGACGCCTGTTCCCGCTAATCAGGAGCAAACCTTGTCAACCGAAAGCAAGTGTCCGGTATCGGGCGGCGCTCGCAGACCCACGGCGGCCGGGGCCCCGGCGAATGCGGGCTGGTGGCCGAATCAGCTAAACCTGAAGATCCTGCACCAGCACTCCCCCCTGTCCGATCCTATGGACAGGGAGTTCAATTATGCTGAAGAATTCAAGAGCCTCGACCTGGATGCCGTGATCAAGGACCTCCATGCCTTGATGACGACATCGCAGGACTGGTGGCCCGCGGACTACGGCCATTATGGGCCGCTCTTCATCCGTATGGCGTGGCATAGCGCAGGCACGTACCGTATCGCCGATGGTCGAGGCGGCGCGGGTTCCGGAGCACAGCGATTTGCGCCCCTCAACAGTTGGCCGGACAACGTGAGCCTCGACAAGGCACGCCGGTTGCTCTGGCCGATCAAGCAAAAGTACGGCCGGAAAATATCCTGGGCCGACCTGATGATCCTCACCGGTAACGTCGCTCTGGAGTCGATGGGATTCAAGACCTTCGGTTTCGGCGGTGGGCGGGAAGACATCTGGGAGCCGGAAGAAGGCATTTACTGGGGGCCTGAGGGCAAGTGGCTGGCTGACGAGCGCTACAGCGGCGATCGTCAGCTCGAGAATCCGCTCGCCGCTGTTCAGATGGGCCTGATCTACGTGAATCCGGAAGGGCCCAATGGAAAGCCGGATCCAGTCGCTGCGGCACGGGATATCCGAGAGACCTTCCGCCGCATGGCGATGAATGACGAGGAGACGGTGGCCCTCATCGCCGGCGGACACACGTTCGGCAAGGCCCATGGCGCTGCCGAGCAGAGCAAGTACGTCGGTCCCGAACCTGAGGCCGCCCCCATCGAAGAGCAAGGCCTTGGCTGGAAGAATACCTTTGGCAGCGGCAAAGGCGCCGACGCGTTCACCAGCGGTTTGGAGGGCGCATGGACCACCAACCCGATCAAGTGGGACAACAACTACTTCGAGAACCTGTTCGGCTATGAATGGGAACTCACCAAGAGTCCCGCCGGTGCTAACCAATGGACGCCCAAGAACACATCGGCAGCGGCCACCGTGCCGGATGCCCACGATCCGTCGAAGAAGCACGCCCCGATGATGTTCACGACGGACCTCGCACTGAAGGTGGACCCGATCTACGCGAAGATTTCGAAGCGTTTCCACGAGAACCCGCAAGCCTTCGCCGACGCGTTCGCCAAGGCTTGGTTCAAGCTGACGCACCGCGACATGGGGCCTGTTTCGCGGTACCTTGGCCCGCTCGTTCCTAAACAGCCGCTGCTGTGGCAAGACCCCGTTCCCGCGGTGGATCATAAACTGATCGGCAAGCAGGACATTGCTGCCCTGAAGGCGAAGATCCTCGCATCCGGACTTTCCATCTCCCAACTGGTCAGGACGGCCTGGGCGTCGGCGGCAACGTTCCGCGGCGGCGACAAGCGCGGCGGGTCGAACGGGGCACGCATTCGCCTCGCGCCCCAAAAGGATTGGGAAGTCAACCAGCCGGCCGAACTGGCGAAGGTCCTTCGGAAGCTGGAGGCGATCCGGAAGGATTTCAACGGCGCGCAGTCCGGCGGGAAGAAGGTCTCGCTTGCCGACCTGATCGTTCTGGGCGGCTGCGCAGCCGTCGAGGCAGCTGCGAAGAAGGCCGGCCACGCCGTGAAGGTTCCCTTCTCGCCGGGGCGCACGGACGCTTCGCAGAAGCAGACCGATGTGGATTCATTCGCCGTACTGGAGCCGATCGCAGACGGGTTCCGCAACTATCTCCGCAAGGGGCTTGAGGGATCGGCGGCTGAGCTGTTGGTGGATCGGGCGCAGTTGCTGACGCTGACTGCCCCCGAGATGACGGTTCTCGTCGGCGGCATGCGCGCCCTGAATGCTAACTTCGGGCAGTCCAGACACGGCGTCTTCACCAAGCGGCCCGAGACGTTGACGAATGATTTCTTCGTCAACCTGCTCGACATGAACACGAAGTGGCAGAAGTCCGCCACATCGGAAGGCGTGTTGGAGGGGCGCGATCGGGCGACGGGCGAACTCAAGTGGACGGGCACGGTCGTTGATCTCGTCTTCGGTTCCAACTCCCAGCTCCGAGCAATCGCGGAATTCTATGCATGGGACGACTCGAAGGAGGCGTTTGTGAAGGACTTCGTGGCTGCGTGGAACAAGGTGATGAACCTTGATCGCTACGACCTTGCCTGAGCTGGTCGGAAAAGAGAGCTGTCAACTTGGTACTAACCCCCGTTCCTGTTGTTGGGATCGGCAAAACCGAAGTTCGTCGCTTTTCTTGGCTTCGCACGGGCCGGATCGCGCGCAATAGGGGATAAGTCCTGGGTGACGGGGTACTCGGAAGTTGCTCCGGACAGTGTCGAGAGGACGATTATCCAGGATGCCGAAGGGCGTCGGTCCTCCGTGACGCCGCAGTGTTTACCGACCGCCCGGGTAATCATCCAAACTGACCCACTAGGGGGCGGCACGACCGATTGACTTTCTGGTTGTCCAGCGTATGATACAAGGCAATGGCCGAGCAGGTAGAACCCAGGCGAAGGTATCCGCGTTATCATGCCGACCTAGATGTCATTATTTACCAAGCCCAGACCAGTATTCACGGCCGAATCCGGCGAATAAGCGTGGGCGGGTGCTTGATCTTCCCGCCTCTTCCTCCTCTTCCGAGCGGGCAGCTCAGAATTTCCTTCCGTCTGGGGGGTGACGCCCCCTACGTCAATTGCAAGGGTGAGGTTGTTTACAGTCTCGAGGATAAGGGAACAGGTGTCGCCTTCACTGAGATCTCAATTTACAACCAGGATCTGATTGCCAAGCACTTTGAGAAGCAACTGGCTGGCGAAGGTCAGGCGGGCGCTTAGGACCCGGCGTGATCATCGCTAGATCAGCGACAGCCCCCCTGCTGCCCGGGGACTTAGTGTGAGGCCGAGTTGCAACTTTGAGTGAGAGGACATCCCTTCATCAGCTCCTCGGACCGAAATCGGATGCCCAGGACATCCTTGTTTCCGACCCCACTGGAAACCCTGGCAGGCCTCGGAATGTTATTCAACGGCAGGCAGCGTTCCGGGTCCAGATAACATCCTAAGGGAGAACACCGGGGTTTGGAAGCTTGCTTTTGCCTCGGCCAATCGTTCATAATGAGCATTATTCGCAATAAGTGAGGGGCAGCGGGGGATCAGGATGTTAAATAGAGGGAAACGTGTTTGCTGCCTGAGCGGGGCTCTGATAGTTCTCGCCGGTTGCGCGGGCACCAATGTCTACTTCCGGGAAGCTCGGAAGGCCGAACTTCGGAAAGACTGGGACACGGCTTTAGTCAACTTCGACAAGGCACTCCAGATCGAACCGGAGAATGCCAAGTACCTGATTCATGAGAAATGGGTCCGGCAGCAGGGATCAGCTTTCCACGTGCTGCAGGGCCGCCGCTTGGCGAACGAAAACAAGCCGGACGAAGCTGCCGGGGAGTTTCAGAAGGCCGTCAGCATGGATCCGACCAACATGAGCGCCGCCCAGGAACTGGGGAGGATCCTGGCCGCCCAGGCCGCGGCCAAGAAAACCCGGGAATCGACCCTCAAGCAAGCCATGAAGGCCACCGAGGAGGGGGCTGGCGCCGCTGGGGTGGTCAAGCTGAAGCCGTTTCCCCAGAAAGAGCTCGCTCAGTTCCGGATCACCGGCGATAGCCGCAAGGTGTTCGAGACACTGGCACAACTGGCCGGCCTGAATGTGGCCTTTACCTCCGACTTCCATCCGGCCCCACTCTCGGTGAACCTCACCAACATCAAAATCGAGGATGCTCTGCACGTAGTCTCGCTGCAGACCAAGAGCTTTTGGCGCCCCATTACTCCTAACACCATCTTGGTAGTCCCGGACACAGCCACCAACCGTCGCGATTACGATGTGGAGGTTCTGAAGACCATTTATCTTTCGAACCCTTTACAGGCCGCGGACCGCACCGCGATTACAACCGCTCTTAAGCAGGTCCTGGGTTTACAGCATATTATTGACAACCCTGACTCCAATGCCATCATTATTCGGGATAGTCCTGAAAAAGTGGCGGCTGCCGAGGACTTGATTCACGACCTGGACAGGGGAAAGGCGGAGATCATGATCGAGGTCTCCGTGATCGAGGCGGATCGAGACCGCGCGCGGGACTTGGGCTTGACTCCGGCTACCTTTACGTCCACCACCCCGACACCGGGCCTTCAAGGCGCGGCGGTTTATGAGCCCACCCTAGCCGCGGCGAGCGCAGCATCCGGCTCGGCCGCAGCCGCAGCAGCGGCAACTGGTCTGCACTTGTCGACACGTGACTATAGCATTGCTGTGCCCAGCGCTGTCGTCAGCGCTGTCCTGAACGATACGCGAACTCATATCCTTCAGAATCCTCAGGTTCGAGTCACCGACGGCCAGAAGGCCACCTTAAAAATCGGGCAGCGGATTCCTTACGCGACGGGCAGCTTCATGCCGTCCTTGGGAGGAGTCACGGGGGGTTCCGGGAGCTCCCTCGGCCTGCTAGGCAGCACGCAGTTTCAGTTCCAGGATGTGGGCGTGAATCTGGAATTGACTCCTCACTTGCTCGCTGACGGAGAAGTGGCCATCCACGCCTCGATCGAGATTTCCTCGTTGGGTGCGAGCGTCACGATCGCGGGTATCGCAGAGCCCACGTTCGGCCAGCGCAAGATCGAGCACGATATTCGATTGAAGGAAGGTGAGGTGAATATCCTGGGTGGGTTGCTCCAAACCACCCAATCGCACGTCCGGAACGGCACACCTATCCTCGGAGACATTCCCCTCCTGCACTATTTGTTTTCGGCAGACCACATCGAGCGGCAGGAGTCGGAAGTACTGGTCATGCTAACCCCGCGCGTGGTCCGGCTACCGGAGCCTGCGATGACGGCGGGCGGCAATGTTGCGGTCACCGGCGCGGTGCCGCCAAGTGGAGAAGCTCTACCTGTCCCTGAAGCCATGCCCCCGACGCCAGGACGCCCGGAGCCGCCCGCACCTCCTGGACTGCCGTAATGCGATACGACCGACGAAAATTCGCGGGCGGCGCATGGCGCCACCTCGGTTTCACTTTCGTAGAGCTCATGGCGGCCATCACGATCATCTTGATTCTTTCCTGCATGGCGTTACCCTTCGCGCGCACGCAAGTCCAGCGAGAAAGGGAAGTGGAGCTGCGCAGGGATTTGCGTCAATTGCGAGAGGCGATTGACCGGTACAAGGATTTTTCCGACCGTGGCATGATCCCGGTAAAGTCGGATACCTTCGGCTATCCCCCCGACCTTAAGACGCTGGTCGAGGGAGTGCCCCTGAAGGGCGCGGCCACGGCGAAATACAAGTTCTTGCGGAGGATTCCTTTGGACCCTATGACCGGCGCGGATTGGGGCCTCCGTTCTATGCAGGATGACGCTGACTCACGGAGCTGGGGCGGCCAGAACGTTTTTGATGTGTATTCGAAGACCCAGGGCATGGCCCTGGATGGGACTCAGTATGCGGATTGGTGAGAAAAACAGTCGAAGGTCGAAGGTCGAAGGTCGAAAGTGGGCCGTTCCTTCTCTCCTGTCCGCCCTTCGTCGCAACGGACAACGGACAGAGGAGAAAGGACCAAGGACGAGTGGCTTCACCCTGCTGGAATTGATGATCGTCTTGACGCTCATCCTGATTCTGGCGTCGTTTGCGGTCCCCACTTACCATGTCGCCATCGTCAGGGCACGGGAAGCGGTCCTTCGCGACGATCTGTACGTCATGCGCGACCTCATTGACAAGTTCACGATTGACAAGCAGCGCCCCCCGACGACGCTCGATGAGCTCGTCGAAGCCGGCTACATTCGCGGGGGAATCCCTGTGGACCCGTTCACGGGCTCGAACCAAACCTGGCGCGTGGATGAGGAGGCCGTCCCCCTTAGCCCTGAGAAGGCCACTACCGGTATCGTCGATGTGCATAGCGGATCGGACGAAGAATCGCTCGACGGAACGCCGTATAGCAGTTGGTGAAAAAACTGGTCGACAGTTGACAGTTTACAGTCGACAGCCAGAAACAACCCCTCGAGCGATGAGCTTTCGGCTGGAAACTGGTGAGATGAATCGGAGACGCGAAGCGGTTCCAACTGTTACCTGTTGACTGTCGACTGTGGAATTTTTTTAATGGCCGAATTTGTTTGCAAACTCGGGACCGACTCGGGCCGGGTGATGACCCAGACCGAACAAGCCTCATCGGAGGCCGAGGTCCGCAAGCGCCTAGGCGAACAGGGCTATTACGTCTTTGCGGTTCACTCCAAGGGAGCGCTGTCCTCCAGGGTGATGGGGACCCGCAAGGGGAACATCCGGGCGGATGATTTCCTGATTTTCAACGAACAGTTTCTTACTCTGTCCAAGGCCGGACTGCCGCTACAGAGCTCCCTGGAGATGCTGGCGCGCCAGACGCGTAGCGAAAACCTGCGCTTGGCCCTCGAAGATGTTCGGGAAAAAGTGCGGGCGGGCGCGCTGCTCTCGGAAGCCTTCGAGGCCGCCGGCCACTTTCCCAAGGTCTATTGCGCGACGCTGCGGGCGGGTGAGCGCAGCGGCGCCCTGGACCGCGTGCTGGCGCAGTTCGTGAGCTACCAGAAGACGGCCCGGGGCTTTCGGAAGAAATTCATCTCGGCTCTCATTTACCCCTCTTTCCTCATGGTGTTCCTGGGCGGGCTGATTCTTTTCGTGATCGCCTTTATCGTTCCTCGCTTTGCCGAACTGTACAGGGACCTGGACGTTAAGCTGCCGCCGCTCACGGTTTTCCTCATAACGTTTGCGCAAGGCTTCAAGCGCCTGGGCGCATTTGCCCTGGCGGGCCTGGTGGTCGGCGCGCTGTTCTTACGGTCAGCCCTGCGCCGTCCCAAGACACGACTGGTTTGGGAACGTCTGAAGTTCCGGATCCCCCTGGTGGGACCGCTGGTGTTGAAGTTTTCGGTGTCGGAGTTCGCTCGGACGCTCTCCACGCTCTTGCAAGGGGGCATCCCCATCGTATCGGCGCTCGAGACCGCAAGGGATTCGATATCCAGCCCGCTGCTCGCCCAAGCTATTGACCAGGCGCGACAGGAAGTGACGGCTGGACGTTCCTTGAGCGCCAGCCTCCGCCAGACAGGTTTCTTCCCCCCCGTTGCCCTGGACATGATGGAGGTGGGGGAGAGCACTGGAGCCATGTCCAGCATGCTGGAGGGCCTGGCGGAGTTCTTTGAGGAGGACGTGAACATCGATCTTTCCACGTTGGTGGCGCTGGTGGATCCCATCATGATCGCTGCCATTGCCATCGTCGTGGCTTTTGTCTTGATTGCGTTTTACATGCCGCTGTTTTCGATGGCGGGCCAAGTGCATTAGGGAGAAAGCAGAAAGCAGAAGGCAGAACGCAGCATTCAGGAGTGTGGGGGAATTGGACTTCGTGGAGGAACCACAATAAGCGAGATCCGGCAAGAGAGGAAGGAGTTCCACGGACGTAAGGAACTGAAGGTTATGAAATGCCGACACGGAGAAATGGGAAGAATGATAGACGGCGAGATTGAGCACACGAAGGAATTCACGCCACCCCGCGGAGAGCAGCACGGTTACGTAGGCTGCTTTCTGCCTTCTGCTTTCTGCCTTCTGGTGCAGGGGAGAGGATCACGATGGAAGCGTTGATAAGCCCGGCAGAACTCGAGGCGGCGCGGACGCTGGCGGCGCGCTACCATTATGACTTCGTCGATCTGCGGGATTCTCATCCGGACGCCGACCTGCTCCGCACGATCCCCCTCGACGTGATGCTGCACTACCAGTTCCTGCCTCTCGAGGCGCGAGACCATCAATTGGTGGTCGCGGTGGCGGATCCCGCGGACCTGGGGCGCCTGGAGGAACTGGAAATCAAGCTGGACCGGCGGCTGGTGGTGCGTGTGGCTGTCCCCAGCCAAGTCCAGGAATTCCTCAAGAAAACCGAGCCCTCGCAGCGCGTGTTGGATGAGGCCACGGAGGAGTTTCGCCTGGACGTCATCCGCGATGAGGAGGCGGGCGGGGAAGAGGGGCTTTCACTCGAGCATCTGGTCGAAAAGGGGGACGTCAGCCCCATGATTCGGCTGGTGGACTCGATTATCTTCGCGGGACTCGAGCGGCGCGCCAGCGATATCCATATCGAGAGCCAGGATAACTCCGTGAACGTGAAGTATCGGGTGGATGGCGTGCTCATGCAGGCCATGGCCCCCCTGGCGCGGGAGTTCCAATCCAACCTTATTACGCGCATCAAGGTGATGGCCGAGCTGGATATCGCGGAGCGGAGGGTTCCGCAGGACGGGCGTTTCCGGGTGCGTTACCGCGGGCGGCCTATCGACTTCCGTGTCTCCATTATGCCCTCCATTCACGGGGAGGACGCGGTACTGCGCATCCTGGACAAGGAAACCCTGCACGAGAAATTCCGCTCGCTTCGCCTGGACGTACTGGGCTTTTCCGAGAGGGAATTGAAGCGCATGCGCCGCTACATCCGCGAGCCCTATGGCATGGTGCTGGTGACGGGTCCCACCGGCAGCGGCAAGACGACCACGCTGTACGCGGCGCTTTCCGAGATCAAGAGCGAAGAGGACAAGATCATTACCATAGAGGACCCGGTGGAGTACCAGCTTCGGGGCGTCCTGCAAATCCCCGTGAACGAAAAGCGCGGCTTGACTTTCGCGCGCGGCCTGCGCTCCATCCTCCGGCACGACCCGGACAAAATCATGGTTGGAGAGATCCGCGATAACGAAACCGCGCAGATTGCCATCCAGTCCGCGTTGACCGGCCATTTGGTTTTCACCACCGTGCACGCCAATAATGTCGTGGATGTCTTGGGCCGCTTCCTCAACATGGGTGTGGAACCCTACAATTTCGTTTCCGCACTCAACTGCATCCTGGCGCAACGCCTGTTGCGGATGATTTGCGAGAATTGTAAGAGGCCAGCCAACGTGCCCGTGGAATTGCTGGAGGAATCCGGCCTGCAACCTGCCGCCTGGCGCGACGTGACCTTTTACGAGGGCGCGGGGTGCTCGGAATGCAACGATGCGGGATTTCGGGGACGCACGGCGGTCGCCGAGCTTCTGGCGCTCTCCGACCGCATCCGCGAGCTCATCCTGGAGAAACGGCCGTCATCGGAAATCCGTCGTGTGGCGCGGGAGGAAGGCATGCTCACTCTCCGTGAGGCTGCCCTGGAAAAGGTTCGACAGGGGGTGACCACCCTGAAGGAGATTAACAAGGTCACCTTCGTGGAGTAGAAGTTCTTTCGACGTTTGACGTTCGACTTTCGACGGGTCTTATATGGCTTGGGAAGGGCTGAAAAAGCGGCTGGGCTCGGGGCGGCAGGGAAGTTCTGCGCCCTTTGTGCTGCCTTCGGTGGTCCTCGAGGTGGAACCGGGCTTCGTAGCCGGTGCGCGGCTGGATAGGTCCTCGCGCCAGGTGCGGAGTATGGAAGTCCGCGAAGTCGAGGCCGGAGCCCTGGTGCCGCTGCCCAATCGCCCCAATGTCGCGATTGAGGCGGCGGTGCGAAGTGCCGTAAACCAAGTCGTGGAGAAGGTCGGCAACGGTAGCGGGAGGTTGGGCCTGCTTCTTCCGGATCCTTGCGTCCGCGTGGCCACACTCGTGTTTGAGACTTTGCCAGGCGGCCACCAGGAGGCGGAGGCCCTGGTGCGCTGGAAGATGAGAACGGTTCTCCCCTACCCGCCCGAGGAAGCCCGCATCTGCTTTCAGGTGCTCGGGAAAGAGTCGAATTCGATCGAGGTGCTGGCCTTGGCTGTCCGCCAGTCCGTGTTGGCGGAATACGAAGCGGCCCTGGCGGGCGTGAATGGCGGTGCGTCCCTGGTGCTCCCTGCCACCATGGCCTTGCTTCCGCTGCTGTCCGACTCGGCTGAGGGAGGACAGTTGTTGGTTCATGTTTGCGCCGGTTCGGTAACCACCGTGGCGGTTGTCGGGGGACGAGTCCGCTTCTGGCGGAATCGCTGGATGGGTCAGATCATGCCGGAAGAGACCTGGAAGGAGGTCAGCGAGGAGGTGGCGCGTGTCCTGGCGAATTGCTCCGATCACTTGCAAGTCGAAATGCGCCAAATCTTCGTCTGTGTTCGTCCCCCGGTGGCGGAAGAGCAGCTTGCGGAACTGGGTCGGGCGTTGGGGCGCGAGGTTCTCCCCTTGGAAGGAAGCTCAGCTCCGGCTGCCCAACTCCCTGATCCTGAGCGGGAACTGTTCAATCGTTACGGAATGACCGCTGCCGGACTGGTGGCGAATGCGGGACGGGAACGATGAAGATTGAATTAAACCTCGCTCTTTCGGAGACCCCGCGCGAGCGCTATGCGTTGTGGTGGGCTGTTCCGGCACTGGTCTTGGGGCTGGCGGGCTTGTTGTACCTCGGCCATTCGACTACACTGGACCTGCGCCGCTATCGCGATGTGCATGAGGAATTAGCGGACTATCAGGAACAGGAGGGTCGCCTGCGCGAGCGGGAAGCGACGTTGCGGAAGGAGCTCGAGCAGCCGCAGAATCGTGAGGTTTTACGCGAAGTGCAGTTCGTCAACGGGCTGATCGGAAGGAAAAAGGTCTCGCTCACCGATTTGGCCACCCGGGTCAGCAATCTCTTGCCAGATGACGCTCGCCTGACGGGACTCGCTTTGGCCCCTCAAGCGGACCAGTTGACAGTGCGCTTCGTTATCACTGGCAAGAGCGTGGACGCAGTGGAGAGTTTTATCAGCAACCTGGAAGATTCCTCCGACTTCAAAGACCCTGTCATCGCCAATCAGGGTTTTGAAGAAGAAGGGGCCGCGGGCACGCCTGAGACCATCACCTGCTCGGCGCGTTATACTCCGGGGGCTGAATTGGCGCCTCCGGCCCCATCTGCCAAGCGAGGGGGCCAGGCCAGGTCAACGCCCAGTCCCACACCGGAAACTGAATCGGCAGCTCCAGTTCCATCGGCCCGGAAAACTGGCCGGACCGGGTCAAGGCCTGGCCCTACCGAGGCTGAACCGGTAGCTCCACCCGCCCGGCATCCTGCCCCCGCGAAGCCGGGAGCCGCAGGACTGCCGAAGAGGTAGAAGTGCGGAAGAACCGACGTCAATTTCTGCATCGCGTCATCGAGAGGGTCGGGGTCACCCTGATCCTTCTCGATATTGCACTCTACTTTGCCGTGCTCAGGCCGGTCCAGAACTGGGTGGGGTCAGAGCAACAGCGCTTCGTTGAAATTCGCCGGCGGTTGCGCGAGGAGCGGGGGCGGATTGAACGTTTGCAAGAGTTCCAGGAGAACTTACCTGGCGCAGGAGATAAAATTGTGGTTTTTAAGCGCGATCACCTGCCGCCCCGCCGGCACGCGTTCTCGCGCGCCTCGCGCCTGCTGCGCAGGGTGTCCGAACAGGCGGGGGTCCAATTGGGTCCTGTAAAATATCATCTCGACTCCGAACACAAGGAGCCGCTCGAGAGCTTGGGATTTGAGACTGACGCGGAAGGGACATTTGCAGGGCTGATGAAGTTCGCTCATGCCCTGGAAACGGCTAGCGATTTTATCCTGATCCGCCAATTTACGTTTGAACCTGGGGAGGGTGGCACGATGGGTTTGCGCCTGAGTGCCGACCTCTATGTGACGCCATGAAGCTGAAAGGCCATGTCGAGAAGTGGGCGGGGGGCGTACTGGGTACAGTGTCGGCGATTCTTCTGTTGAACTTGGTACTGCAATTCAGCGGGGTTCGAGCAGCGGCCCGGCGGCTGCTGCCCTCTGCGGCGCCCCCCGCTGCGGATAAAGGCAAGGCTGGCGCCAACGACAGCCTGGCACAATTTGATCCTGCCGTGCGGTTGGATGATCTGAAGCGACTCGATGAGCGGCCTCTGCCGGAGTTGTCGCGCAATCCCTTCGAGTTTGTGTTGCCTCCGGCCCCGCCGAAACCGGAGACGGCCCCCGGGGCGGCACCGACTCCCGCTGCACCTCCTCCACCGCCCCCCATCAGCCTGCAGCCGATGGGTTACTTGGAAGACCCCACTGGACAGAAGATGGCGTCCGTCTGTGATCAAAGTGCTCCTGGGCCGCAGGGTTGCGCGGCGACAGACCAGGTCTACCTTGTTCACGAGGGCGAAACGGTCGCAAACAAATATAAAATTCTGAAGATTACCACTACGGCGGTTACGGTCGAAGATGTCTCGACACATCAAACAGCGGAACTCCCCGTGCCGCAATAAGAGTAAGGGGAGCGGTGAGCTGAGAGTCAGCGTGCGCTCCGAGCGGCGGGGCGCGACGGCGCCGGGCTACGCGCTGCTGGTCGTCATGGCGGTGGCAGCTCTGCTCCTCGTCTCGCTGACGGCGGCCCTCCCGAGCGTTTATCAGGAAGCCCAGCGCGAGCGCGAGCAGGAACTCATCTTCCGCGGCATCCAGTATGCTCGCGCCATCGCATTGTTTCATCGCCAATTTCAACGTTTTCCCACCAATGTGAAAGAGTTGCTGCAAACTAATGGCATGCGCTTCCTACGCCAGGCCTATCCGGATCCCATGGACCGCAAGGGGAAGTGGAGATTCATCCACGCCAACGCAGCCGGAGGATTGCTCGATTCCAAAATACTAGGCGCGCCTAACACCCCGAAGCCGCTAGGGACGTCGTCCGGAACGTCCTCGTCACCCCCGGGCTCAGATAATTCGCAGTCGAATTCGCAATCCCAGTCCGCATTCTTTGGTTCTAGCTCGCAGCAAAGCTCAGAGCCCTCGTCCGCGTTTTTTGGCTCTGGCAATCAAATCATGGGCGCATTCATTGTGGGCGTAGCTGCCACCAGCCACCACGAGTCCATCCGTAAGTGGAACAATCGCACGCATTATGACGAGTGGGAGTTCTTGGGGGTTGACCTGAACCTCCTGGGGATGTCGGGAGTCTCTGGTCAGGCGGGAACATCCGGGCAGCGCCAAGGTTCAAGCGGGTTCGGTGGGCAGTCCACTGGCACTGGAGGTTCCATGTTCCCGAACCCACCCACAGGTTCGAGTCCCCCAACTCCGCAGCCTTAGCCCCAATAGGTCATCTGTAGCGGAAATTGGGTCGATTGACGCGACTGAAGCGACAATCGGCAATCGAAAGTGCTTTAGAGCCCGCCCGTAACCTCCAAGACTTGTCCTGAAACGTAATCCGATAGAGGGGAGGCAAAAAACAGGATGGCGCCGGCGGCTTCCTGGGGTGTTCCGGGTCGGCCCAAGGGGATAAGCTTCAAAGCAGCCTCGCGCTGCAGGGAGGGAATACCCAAAGCGATTTCAGCTTGCGCCCGCTCGATCTTTTCTCCAGTTTCTTTGCCTTGCGTGAGCCGCGTGGAAATGAACCCGAAAGCCACGCAATTCACCTGAATGTTGAAAGAGCCCCACTCGCGAGCGAGTGTTTTGGTAAGGCCGATGATGCCCGCCTTGGCGGCGGCGTAATTGGCCTGTCCGAAGTTCCCGCGTGTAGCAGAGGTGGAGCTGACGTTGATGATTTTGCGGGCCTGTGCCGCGCCTTGCTGGGCCGCCTCGCGCCTTGCCGTTTCGCGCAAGAGAGGAGCGGCTGCACGGATGAGACGGAAGGGAGCCGTGAGGTGGACTTCCAGCATCGCCTGCCACTGCTCGTCGCTCATCTTGTGAAGGGTTCCGTCCCAGGTGTAGCCTGCGTTGTTCACCAGGATGTCGAGGCTGCCGAAAACGTCTCGGGTTGTGTCCATTAGTTGTTGCGGAAATGCCGGTGAGGCGATGTCACCCACGAGAGGATGCGCCACTTCGCCCAAAGCGCGGATGGCGGCGGCTGTGGCAGCAATGGGCCCCGCGTCGATGTCCGTCACTACCACACGGGCTCCCTCAGTAGCCAACAACTGGGCCGTGGCTTGACCGATGCCCCGTCCCGCCCCGGTGACGATCGCGATCTTACCGTCCAGCAGTCTCTTCATTGCACCAATGTGGTCCCTGGGATGGGCGTCCTACCCATGCGTTCGGGCAAGAGTGCTCGTGCCAGGTAGGCTTGGTGGTAAAGCCACTCCTGGCTGTGCCCGAGCACAGGCCAGAGCGCCTGTGCCACCCTTGCCAGGGAATAGTACGAAGAGGGCGGGGAAAACTCAAGGAGGGAGGTGCCGCGCGGCCTTTAGCCCCTTCTGACTCTTGCAGGGCATGGGGCTTCCCCTCGACTTCGTTCGGGGACGGTCCTTCGATTCGTTCACCCTTCCGCTTCGCTCGGCATCACTGAGCAACGTCGCAGGGAGGGCGCTGAGTGTCGTCAAAGCGTCAGCGATGTCAAACTGCGCCCCGGCTTGGGTTCGGCGGGTAGGCCACGCCAAGCCGCCCCTTGGGGCGCCCCTGCTGCAACTGGGCAGGAAGCAGGTTAGTCTGCCCGGCCGCTCGCGCGACGTTAACCAGTTTCACAGCGCGCCGGTGGTCGACGAGCATGGCCAGTAGCGACGTCCGCTCCAACTTCTCGCAATGCACCGTGCACAGGGAAAGGGCGTTGAGAGGCCGGACGAACTGGTGGATCCGATGCTGGTATTCCCGGACCACCTCAGGGCCGCAGCCATTGGCGTAAGCCCACGACCAGTCTGTGACCCAGCGCATGACTGGCCCGTGGCGGTGGAGCGGGCCTCGCTGGAAGGGGTCTCGCGATTTGAAGAGCTCGACAAGACAATTCGGGGCGGTTAGAAAGACCAACCTTCCACTATGAAGGAGCGATTCGGGCCTCAGTCCATTTTCACCTAGGCTGCGGGCGATCTCCTTCAGGCAGGTTGGTCCGGCCATCACGACTACTTGCTGGCCGATCTCTAATCCGGCAGTTACGAATTGTAGGATTTCGGAAAGGCCCTTTTCCTTTCGAATGACTAACCGACACGCGTCGTCCTGGGCCAACGGACCCGCGTGGGTCGCTGTTAGGGCATCCATATACCTCTATCTTCCGCGAATTCCGCCCGGCCTGTCAACTCAACTTGTGAGAGGGACGCCAGAGTGTCGCGGTGAAGGTATTCGACTTTCGCCTCTTCTTCGCGTACCGCTTCTGACCTGGGAGCGAGCTTTCTTACTCGCGGATTTGTGCCGCAAAGGTTTGAGGGGCTTGTCGTACGAGGCTTGCGCGAGTGTTCCTCTGTCGACTGTCCCGCCGCGGCGGGTTGAGTGTTGACCATCTCGTTCGACTTTCGAGCGGCTAAGATTTCCCCAGGACAACCGTAATATTCGGATGGCAGTCGGACGCGGGGTCGTGCTTCACTGTCTTATCCAGATCCCCGCTCGAAACCTTGAATTCCAAGGGTGGCTTCTTCAATTTATCGGGGAGCCCCTCAAATCGGGCCTTGCCGTCGCTGCTGGTGCCGATTTCCAGGTCCGACTTCCTTTTGTTCATGAGACCGTACACGATAGTGACGCGGATTTTAGCGTCGTAGATAGGTTTGTCGGTACTGTCCAAGATGGTGAAGTCCGCCGTGCAGGGGCCCAGGTTGCCATTGATTACCGGGACCTCGGTGGGCGAGGCACTGAGCACGACCCCCATGGCCGCCGCCCAAACTGCGGCCACAGCAATCAGGGGCAGGGAATTCCAGAAAATCTCCCTAAGGCGGAGGCCAGAGAGACATCGAGTATTTGAGCCGCGCGAGGTGCGCATAGATACCTCTCCTTTCCCGGGTGTAGCCGGGGCCTATAGCATACTCCCTATCCCAACCCACAACCGAGAGAAGCGGGTAGCTGGAAACTCTGGCTATGGCAGCTCTTCGAGGAGAAGGTTTAGCAGGGAAGGGCGGAGAACTGAATCATAAGGAAGGCTGCGGAGCAGATCCTGAGCATCTTTGTTCTGGAGCTTCGAAAAGATTAGCTGGCGGGGACGACGGGACTCGAACCCGCGACCTCATGCGTGACAGGCATGCGTTCTAACCAGCTGAACTACGTCCCCTTTGAAAACCAGAAGGCAAAAAGCGGTAAGCAGAAAGCAGTCGGGGTCTTCTCCCGATGGACAAAGAGCAACCCTCATTTCCCGCCTTTTGCTCACTGCGTTCTGCATACTGCCTACTTGCATCTGGTGGGCGGTATCCGGCTCGAACGGATGACCTTCTGCTTGTAAGGCGACCGCCACCACGAAAATTCTATAACTTAGCGGCACGGTTGGCAACCTGAGAATTTTCGAAAATCGCCGTAAGTTGCTCAAAGTTCTAATCTCTATTCTGGCGACAATTTTCGAGTTGTACCTATCCTGTACCTGAGAATGAGCGAACGGAAGGCGAATGACCTTCTGCGCAGCGCAGAAGGTCCCGCAGAAGGTCTGACGGTAATCTGCGCTTTGCCCGGCGACGTATGTCAACGACATAGGGAGTAAAACCGCTTGACACGATAAATAGCGGGGAGTAGCCTTCTGAGAAGGCGAGCCAGGCCGACGTAGGAGCGGCGGCCCGGCTCTCGCCAAGGAAGCCGGGAAAGCGGCTCCGATGGCTGACAGAATTCTAATCCCGAAATCCATCCCTCGCAACCGGCCCGGTTTCCACTCTATTGAAATGGAGGGAAACACGCCATGAAAGCTGTTCAACTTTTCAGTCAGAATCCCGTGTCCCTGCAAGAGCTTTTTGAGAACGAAACCCGCATAAGCCAGCGGTTGCTAATTGAGATGGCGGCCGCACAGTGGGAATTAGCAGAGGCGAGGGGAGCACTCGCGCGGTCGCAACTGAGAAAGCGAGTTGAAGCCGCACAGGAAGTTTTCGAGCTTGTCCGGTCAGAGATCGAGGGAAGGTTGGCCCTGGGGCAGGGTATCGAGGCTGGCCCTTTGACCATCGAGCGGACCAGCGCCGGCGCCATTGTGATGGAAGCCAGCGAACAGCGGACCCGGCGAGCCGCGGCTGAGCTAATCGGTGATGATCCCACATGGAGTGAAATGGACGCCGCATAGAAAAGCAAGACCGAATCCCTCGCAAAGAATCGGGAAATGGAAATAGAGCCCAAACCGATCACGGAAGGCACAACCCCAGATGCTCTTGTGTCTGCGCTCACCGATCCCGGGACGCGGTATATCGCGGAGTCGGAAATCTGGCGTCGCATCCAGGAAGGCAACCGAGCCAATCGGCTGGCTGTCGAATTCCTACTCAATCCAGATTGCGGCGACTCCGAGAGTTCGCCACTCGGCGGCCTTATCCGCGTATGCTGGAAGGCGCTGAAAGGGCTGAGGGTCGGGTCTTGGCCCGGAATTTACGGGGAGCGGAGATACGAAACGTGGCAGGAAACCAGGTCTTTCGTCCGGCAGTCCATATGGAAGGACGTCTTTCCCTTCGCCAGCAGGCCGCGCGGAGAAATATATTTGGCTGGCCTGAATGGCGAGTTTAATTTCCTTCCGAGACGTGTGCGCTTGGCGGCGATCAACCAGATTCGGCATGACTATGCGCGACTAGAAGCAGAAACAGATCAGTTATCAGAATACTCATTAGGCGACAATGAGCGCCGCACGGATCTCGAGCGAAAAACCCTCGATACGCTGGAATGGCGAGCATACCATCGACCCGGTACCATACATGGCGATAGCTTGAGCGTTCCAAAGGAGGATCTGCCACGCGCGGTCGAAGATATCCGACAAGCGCTAAAGTATGTGGCTACAGAACGCGAGTTCCAAACCCTCACGATCCTTGCGAAAGCGCACGCCTCGGGGGATGCAGGTAACACCACCCGACAACGAAAAGGATTTCTCACGCGAGCCATTGTAAAGGCGCGCGGCGTCTCGGAACGCCAGGCCCGGAAAGACAAAGATGCGGCCCTTCAGTCGCTGAGTAATGCCGGATACCAAGGCAAAAAGATACTTCGCGCGTTGCTGGAGAATGGCCTGAACCAGCAGAAAAAAGATCGCGGGTTGCGGGCCGAAACAATCGAAGCTCACCATATAGAGCAAATGGCATCGGGCAGTGAATATCACCGGGCCAGGGCAGAGGAGTACAATCGACTGACGGAGGCAATGAGACAGGACATAACTACGCAATGGGACCCTGTGTATCAAAAGGTAAAACTCGGATTTTGGAAAGATTGACGGATAACGGCAAAACATTTCTTGTCGTGGGTTCCGTTTCGAGGGTTCAGGAACGAATAGGGACTTTAGAAAGGGAGGTCAAATGAAGACGCTTGAAGTTTTGACGGACTTGCGACACCTGGGAGTGGAAGGCGTTATCAATTCCCCGCACCCGGAAGACGTGCTTTTGCAATGGGCAGCGGATGGACTTTTACCGCCTCCACATGGCAAAGCACCCGACAGAATTTGGCCAGAGAATACGATTGAAATGGCGGCAGCCGTAGACTCGTTGATTTTCCGGTTCGGATTTCAAAAGGGGGTGGTTCTCCAAGTTCTTGCCTCTATCGGAGAGGATGCATTCTCATTCAAACCGCTGACTTCACGGTCATCGGCTGAAAAGTTTTATTCGACCTCCGATACTCCGGCGGTCCCCGTGAACAAAGACATCCTGGGTTTCATCGCCCACATGAGCCCGGACATCTATTTGCCGGCCATCCTATTCTTGATCGCCTTCGCTAAGGCATCCCTTTCTTGTCCACTGGACCGCCCGGCTTCCATTGAAGTTTGGACCGAAGGCGGAAGTTTGCACTTTCGCCCGACCCAGATAGATCCCAAAGTCGATGACGGTATCCATCCGACTTTTCCAGACCGTATTGTGCGTAAAGGGCATCCGGCGTCTGTGTTGAGCCAGGAACCAACCGCCAGTTAACCCGGTCAAGACACATTGAAGGTTTACCCAAGGCGCGAGTGATCGCGCCTTTTTTGTTGGCGCCGCAGTGGTGCGCTGGTGCATGGCGGCGCCATGTGCCAGCGCACCACATTCAAACGCAGCAGTGGTGGGGCCACCGCTACGTCAACGTTAACCCTTAGCCCGGCTGCGGCGCAGTCGGCAGATCAATGCAGTGAAGCACACTCAAACGCAATGAGGCGTTGCCCGGTGGGCGGCGCTTCGTGGTACTGCGCGCCGGTGGCGCGCAGGGGCCATAGATTTTAGGTGAGGTAAAAATCGTGGATCTTCTAACGATGAGAAGTAATCGTGCCACATTCGAGCACGAATCGCGCAAGCTCCTGGGGAGCCCGGGTTTCAGTCTCAGCAAGCCCGACTGTCAAGCTCGGTATCTCGAACTCCAAGACAAAATCGCAAACCTTGACCAGATGATCCTTCGCGCGGAGGAAAGTGAACGGCGTTGGGATCCCAAGTTTGTTGGCGATTCCCTGGCCGGGCCAGTACCGGAAAGCCGCACGGTCAGGCCAGTCGATGATCCCGAGTACAGGCAGAATTTTTTGACGTATCTGCGGACAGGCATCCGCACCGGCCTCAGTGAACGCCGGGACGTTTCGCCCGGCATGGCCGTGGGCAGCCCGACGGCATCGATCCCAACTTCTGTGCTCGTGCCACAAGGTTTCGTGTACGACATCGAAGTTGCACTCAAGTACTACGGGCCGATGTTGGCGGTCTCGAAAATCCTAAACACCGACACGGGCCAGCCGCTGCCCTATCCGACAGTCAACGACGTGACAGTTGAAGCGGAGCTCGTCGGCGAAGGCGCGGAGACAATTCAGGCAGACGTGACACCGAGCAACATCATTTTCGGGGCCTGGAAGTTAAGCACGAAAATCGTCAAGGTCTCGTTGGAGTTGCTCCAGGACAGCGCGTTTGACCTTGAGTCGTTTTTGAAAGAGCAGTTCGCTATCCGGCTCGGCCGGAAGTTGAACACACTCTTCACGACTGGCGATGGCGAGGAAAAGCCGACCGGGTTTCTCACCGCTGCCACGGCATCCGACCAGACCGTCACTGGCGACGATAATTCAGAAAGTCCGGACCCCACGACGGAGATCGGTTACCTGGACCTAGTGGGGCTCGAACACTCCGTTGACAGGGTTTACCGCAAAGGCGCCATCTACCAAGCGCATGACAGTACTGTCAAGTTCTTACAGCAACTCAAGGACAAGTACGGGCGCCCGTTATTCACGCAACCGAATCAGGGCGAGCCGCTAGTGGTGAACGGCTATCCACTCCTCGCAAACAACGACATGGATACGCTGGCCAACTCGCCGGCGACGGAACGGAAAACTCTCGCGTTCGGTAATTTCGAAAAGTATCTGATCCGGCGGGTGAAGGAATTGACGGTCCTTCGCTTGTCAGAACGCTATGCCGAGTACGGCCAGGTTGGGTTTATCGGGTTCGCCCGGTATGACGGCAACCTGCTGGATGCGGGCACGCATCCGATCAAATACCTCGTGTCGCCCGCGTCTTGACCTTGCTTTGCTCTGGGTTGCTCCCCGCGCGGCCTTGGGATCCGCGCGGGTCTTCCCGGACCAGTGGCGCCGGCGCGCCTCCGACCTGGAGAATGGGAATCCTCCAGGTGCGCCACGCCACAGCTGGGCCGGGACGCACTCACCCGGCCCAGCATCTTTTTCCTACATCCGCTTGAACGGTTTCCTCGCGCGTGCGATGGCGCGCGAGGGAGGGCGCGGGAAGCTCAATCGAGCTCCCCATCATTCAAAAATGGGCGAGCGTGTTTACGGGCTTCCCCGCCTATTCTTTTGCCACGCCGGGCGCGATGGGCCGACCTGGCAGGTCGGGTTTATGCCGTTTCTCGCACTCAGGCGGCCTGGACCTCCGACCGTCGAGCCTACTTTCAATTCGTACCGAAAGGTAAACGCTATGGCTTTTTCACTAGGCTCACTCTACATCGAACTCAAGGCAAACACCGCCCAATTCCTGGACGGGATGAGCAAGGCATCCGCCTACGCGGGCAAGACGGGGCGCGAGATCCAGATAGGCTTCGGTAAGGTAGGGCAAATACTCGCCCCGCTGGGAGAGATGGGCGAGAAGGTTGCCGGGATTCTGGGCGGGATCGGAAGTACGGCCGCGCAGGCCATGGGGAACGTCGGCCGGATGGGCGGCGTACTCGGAGTTATGGCCGGCGGAGTGGGAGGGATTACAGCCCTGGGGGGCGCGCTTTT